>ERZ1673742.485-NODE-485-length-51036-cov-7.662541_pt1 | contig 51036 bp, 42 predicted proteins | sample MGYA00580208_ERZ1673742 | MGnify/ENA primary metagenome ERZ1673742 (study PRJEB41218, sample SAMN15661774) | gut metagenome | host: Homo sapiens | place: Canada: London | collected 2015-08-20/2019-03-30 | study: EMG produced TPA metagenomics assembly of...
AATACGTATGAGGAGCTGCTTCGAAAAGAAAAGGCGCTTCTGGAGGAGCTGTACCAAATTTTAAGCATATATCTTCCGCTGTGTGATCCTGACGACGGGGGCAGTAATTATTACTTTTCGGCACAGAAGGCCGGCGGCAGAGACGAGGCCGGCGCGTATCAGGCTCTTTCCTGGGACGAGCCGATCGAAACAAGAAAAATTTATATCAGGAGCCTTTGCGGGCGCGATCCGCTCTACTGCAGCGGAACAGTGATTCTCAGCGACGGGGAACGCGCGGTCTCCTATGAACCGGAGCTTTCTGCAGAGCATGAGGCGCAGCTTGTTTTCCCGTCTTTACAAAAAATTAAATCGGTGAAATTTTATCCTAAAAAATATCTGACAGATCAAAACGGAAATCTTTTGGCTGGCTTTAGGATTATGGAGGATAACAAATTAAATCAGGCGAATGAAATAATCGCTTCCAGTGTTTTTCAGGTGGAGGGACTGGATTGCTCGGCGGAGAATATGCTTAAGGAGGATTCGCAGTTTTGGTGTCCGGATCTAAACGACCGCGAGCGCTGCGTTGTGTTTTCCTTTGATTCTCCAATTTCGTTTAACTCCTGCGTGCTTGCGGAGGATTGGGCCGCGCTGCGCGTTTCCGCATATAAAATTGAATACTACTGTAACGGGCGCTGGGAAACGGTCCTGGCGCCGGAAGAACCTATTGGGAAGCTGCCTGTCAGAAAATATTTTCAAAGAGTTGTCGGGGCGGAAAAAGTGCGCTTTTCCGTAGTTCGTTCGGTTTGCAGCCCTAATGGATTCGATCTTCCGAATATTACGAAATTTGAATTGTATGACAGAATCGGCATTTGAATGATTTCTCAGAAAAGGAGTATAATGAATCTAAGGCCGTTTTGCGCGGCTTCCCTGCAGAAATGGGGAAATTTTATACAGAAGGACTCATTATAAATGCTGCTTCGCGGGAGAAAAGTTTCTTTTGGTATCAAATCTGCTGTCAGCGTGCTCTGCGGAAATCTGCAGGTACTGCTTGGCTTTGAGGTTGTATTTCGTTCGCTCCTCTTTTGCATTTTGACGCCGCTGCTCCGTCTGCTTTTTGGCCTTTTGCCAGAGCCGGCGGCCCGCTGGCTTCTTCCGGCATTTCTGCTGCCGATCGGGCTTGCGTTCAGCTATGAGCTTGTGGTTCTGCTTCTTTACTGTGCGAAGAGTCGAAACGGGGAGCCAATGACACTGCGGTCCTTATGCCGGGAAGCGGCCGGACAAATGCAGAAGCTTTTTTCCAAAAGCCGATTGGTGCTGCTCTTCGTCATTCCTGCCTGCCTGCTGTCCTGTGTTTTTTTGTTTAACGGATCGTTTCTGCAGGCCAGAATCCCGGAAGGCCTTCTGCAAACCGCAGCGCACACGCCGCTTCGATTCATTTTTTTCATTGTGTTTGTTTTATTTCTTCATGCAATTACGGCATTTTATCTGCTCGGGCTTCCCGGTGTTCTGCTTGAAGGAAAAACGTTTTCCTCTTTCCGAAGAGAGGACGGAGCGCTGCGGTCGGTGGGAATCTGGATCGCTGCTCTTTTAACGTTCTATCTTTTATCGACTCTTATTTTGCTTGCCGTCGTCCTGCTTCTTGCGGGCGCTATGCGTGCTTTCTGTAGCCCGGAGAATTCCCGAGCCGGATTTCAATTTTATTTTCTGTGGCTGCAAAGCATATGGGGGAAGCTTACGGGTGTGCTGACGCCGTTTTTTGCCTGCGCCGTATCGACTGCGCTGTATGATTTGCGTAAGGGTGATTCCCCTCTGGCGCTGCCTGCCGCGCCGCGCGGCATTTCCCGGAGAAAGGCGGTCCGGACGGCGAGCTTGATTCTGGCTGCCTTTTTACTGACCTTCCTATGCGCTTTCCGTGCATTCCCCAAATTCGGCGTTCCGGTTAAAATCGTAGCGCACCGGGCCGGAGCGGCTCTGGGACCGGAGAATACCGTAGCGGCCTTGCAGCAGGCCATTCGCTTCGGCGCCGATATGGCCGAGATTGACGTACAGCGGCTCCGGGACGGCACGCTTATTGTTCTGCACGACGATACGTTCCAAAGAACGGCGGGCGTCGATCTGAGCGTCCGCGACGCTGACTATGACATGGTGAAAAAAATGGATGCCGGTTCCTGGTTTTCTCCCGATTTCGCCGGTGAGCCGATTCCCACCCTGGAAGAGATGCTGGCCGCGGCAAAGGGGAAAATTCGGCTGATGATCGAGCTGAAGACGGGCGGCGGCAGGCAGGGGCTGGCGGAGAATACGCTTCGCCTGATCGAACAATACGACATGACAGAGGAATGTGTGATTGCATCTGCGGACGCGCCGCTTCTGGAGCACGTCGAAGCGCTGCGGCATGATATTCCAACAGTATTTATTTCCGCTCAGCCGCCTGAGGAGAGCTCCGGAGGAGAGGCATGGGACTTCTGCAGCGTTGAAAACGCGGCGCTGTCCTCGAAGCTGGTGACACGTATGCACGCGAAGGGCATCGGCGTGTATGTTTGGACCGCAAATACGCGAAAAGAGATCCGAAGAATTGCCTCCAGCGAAGCGGACGGCGTCATAACGGACAATCCGGTAACCGCAATGTTTTGCCTCCGAGACGGCGCGCAAAGAATGACGGCGGAAAAGTGGACAGAGGCTTTGTTCCCGTAAATGCTTCGGCTGCGGTCTTCCTTCAGCCGGGGATTCTCCCGAGCTGACGCTCGCGTTTTTTTAGTATTTTCCCAATCAGCAGGAAAAATACTGTGCTCGAAGAAACGGCGCTGACGACATCGGCAATCGGTTCCGCATAAAAGACGGCTTCGGCGCCGTAAAGCTGCGGAAGAAGGAATGTGAGCGTCAGCATGACGGCTATTTTACGAAATAGTGAAAGAGAAATCGCGGCAGGAGCGATCCCAAGAGCAGTAAGGCCATCGACAAACGTATATTGAAGGGCAAGCGGAATGATGGCAAGCGTATAGATATGAATATATTTCACCGACATGGCAATCAGCGCTTCATCTTTTGTAAAAATTTTTACAAAATAGACGGAGGCAAACCGCGCAATCAGGAACATAACGGTAGTAAAAATGAGGCAGAGGATCAGAATACAGGCTTCTCCCTTTCGAACGCGGGCGGAATTTCCTGCGCCGTAATTGTAGCTTAATACGGGCTGCGTTCCGCTTGTGATCCCGCCCATCGGAAGCGTGATGATTTGCATAAACGAGAGCATAATTGTAGCCGCGGCAATGAGATTGTCTCCGTCGGAGCCGCCGTATTTTTGCAGAACTCCGTTCAGAGCGAGGATCATAACGCTGTCGGTGGCAATGATCAGAAACGGAGAGAGCCCGAGCAGAAGAATCCTTCGGAGGATGCGGAAGGAATAGCCCTTCCATGAAATCCGGATGATCGTATGACGGCCGAACAGGAATTTTACCGCAAACGCCGCCGAAAGCATTTGAGAAAGAACGGTCGCGATGGCGGCGCCTTTGACGCCGAGTCCGAACAGAAAAATGAATACGGGATCCAGAACAATGTTGGCTACGGCGCCGATCATAACGGTAAGCATTCCGATTTTTCCAAAGCCCTGACAGATAATAAAAGAATTCAGTCCGGTGCTGAGAATCGAAAACAGCGTGCCGGCCGCGTACCAGGTCAAATATTCATTTGCATAGGGGTAAAGTGTCTGGCTGGCTCCGAACCAGAGAAGCAGATTGTTTTTTAAAAGAAAAACGACGGCTGTGAGGAGAACGGAAAGAATGATCAGCAAAAGGAAGCCGTTCGCAAGGATTTGCTTTGCTCCTTTTCTGTCCTGCTCGCCGAGCTTAATGGCCATAAGCGGCGCGCCTCCAAGTCCGACGAGGCTGCCGAAGGAGGCGATCAGCGTGACGATGGGACCACAGATCCCGACGCCTGCAAGCGCAGTATCGCCGATACCGGGCATATTACCGATGTATATTCTGTCTACGATGCTGTAAAGAACGTTTACAAATTGAGCCAGCATGGTAGGAATCGCCAGACTTAATACGACGCTCCAAATGTTTCCGTTTCCCAGTCTGGCTTCGTCTTGCTGCTTGCTCATAACTTTCTGACACCTGCGATTGCTTAGTATTTTACCGAAAGTGGATTATATCATGATTTTTGATAAATGCAAGGCGGCCGGGAGGGAAAGCGCTTTTCAGTGATTGGAATACGTTGTCTTGGTGGAAACTCCCTTCAGGCGCCCGATTTTTCCCGTCAGCGCGCTGATCGCATCCTGCGGCGCGTCCATGGCGATACTGATGATGGAAATTCCTTTTTCCTTGTAGGGAATGCCCATGCGCCCGATGATATAACGGCTGTATTCATGCAGCAGTTCATTTAAAGGCGCTACGGAATCGGGATTTTCCACGATGATTGCGGCAATGGCGACTCTTGTTTCCATCGTATTCCTCACTTTCTGTCTTCCTGCGGTATTTCTGCAAGCAGCTCCGGGAAAAGCGAAAGGCTTCTGCGCAGGATCCCCTTCAGATAAGCGATTGTAATGCCATAATTGGTAAAGGGCACGCCTGCGTCGGCGGCACATTTCATGCGGTAACGGACTTCCCGCTCATTGAGCATGCAGCCGCCGCAATGAATTGCAAGCGAATACTTTGAGAGGTCCTCGGGAAACTCCGTTCCGGAAGTCGTTTCGATCGTAAGTGATTTTCCGGTAAAATTTCGGAGCCACCGCGGGATCTTAACGGTCCCGATGTCTTCGCACTGACGGTGATGCGTGCAGCCTTCGGCAATCAGCACCGTATCTCCGTCCTGCAGGCGGTTGATTGCTGCGACGCCCCGCACTGCGGTATCCAGAAACCCCTTATATCTGGCCATCAGAATCGAGAAAGACGTCAGTGGGATTTCGGCGGGGACCGCCGCGTTGGCCGCTGCAAATACCTGGCTGTCGGTGATCACAAGAGAAGGCGTTTTTCCCAAGGTCGGAAGGATTTCTGCAAGTCGAGATTCGCGGAGCACGACGGCAGCGGCGTCGGAATCAAGAATGTCGCGGAGCGTCTGCTGCTGCGGGAGGATCAAACGGCCCTTCGGCGCCGCGCTGTCAATCGGCGTGACCAATACGACGAGACTGCCGGGCCGGATCAGATCGCCTACGATGCGCTTGGGAGCTCCTCCTGATTCCGTCAGAGTCCCAAGCCGCTCCTTCAGCTCTTGGATTCCTTTTCCTGTCAGCGCGCTGACGGCCATTGCGCCCTCGGGAAGGGACGCAGTGTACGCGTCGCATTTGTTATAAACGATCAGATAAGGGATTTCTTTCTTTCTGATTAAATCTAAAAGCTCGCCGTCCGATTCCGTCATTCCGTCTGCGGCATCGATGACCAAAACTGCGATATCTGTCTTGTTCAGAATCTGACGCGTTTTACGGACCCGCAGCATGCCAAGCCCGCCTTCGTCGTCGAATCCGGGCGTATCGATGATCATTACCGGGCCGAGCGGGAGCAGCTCCATTGTTTTGAAGACGGGATCGGTTGTGGTTCCCTTTGTTTCGGAAACGACAGCAAGCTCCTGCCCGGTTACGGCATTCAGCAGACTTGATTTTCCGGCGTTGCGGCGTCCGAAAAAGCCGATGTGGATTCTCTCCGCAGCGGGAGTATCGTTCAGTCCCATTTCTGCAGCCTCCTTTTAAAATCTAAAATCGCGGATTCCTGCGGAAATTTTATCCAGATGATCTTCACAGAGCATCCGAACCTTCTCCTTGGGAATGTTGTTCAGCTCCGCGCGAATCAGCGCTTCGCCGACGGCGCGCGTTTCTTCAGAAGCGTAATCCGTCAAATATTCCTTCAGCGTTAAGAGCGCATTGGGATGGCAGCAATTCTGAATCTGGCCTGATTTACAGAGCGCCATGAAGCGATCTCCCGTACGGCCCTCGCGATAACACGCCGTACAGAACGAGGGAATATATCCCAGCTCCATCAGCCAGCGGACCACCTCGTCGAGCGTTCTCTGATCGGAAACGTCGAACTGCTCCGTATCCGTGGGACGCTTTTGCTCCGTATACCCTCCGACCGAGGTCCTGGAGCCTCCGCTGATCTGGGAAACGCCGAGGCGAAGGACCTTTTCACGTACCGCTTGATTCTCTCGGGTAGAAATGATCATGCCGGTGTAAGGAACCGCGATCCGGATGAGCGCGCAGATTTTTGCAAAGATTTCGTCGCTGATGCCGCATTCAAAGGCATTCGGATCGATGTCGTCGGCATGCTTGACACGCGGGACGCTGATGGTGTGCGGTCCGACGCCGTGAACGGCTTCCAGATGCTCCGCATGCATCAGCAGGCCGGCAAACTCATACCGATAGCGTTCCAGCCCGAACAGGACGCCCAGGCCGACGTCATCGATTCCGCCCTCCATGGCGCGATCCATTGCCTCGGTGTGGTAATTGTAATCATGCTTTGGCCCTGTTGGATGAAGCTTCAGATAGCTTTCTTTATGATACGTTTCCTGAAACAGGATATATGTCCCGATCCCTGCGTCTTTCAGCTTTCTGTAATTTTCCACCGTAGTTGCTGCGATATTGACGTTTACGCGGCGGATCGCTCCGTTTTTGTGCTTAATAGAATAAATCGTATCAATACATTCTAAGATATATTCGATCGGATTCATTACTGGATCCTCCCCGGATTCAATGGCCAGTCGTTTGTGTCCCATATCCTGCAGGGCGATCACTTCCTGCCTGATTTCGTCCTGCGTCAGCTTTTTTCTGGGAATATGCTTGTTTTTCATGTGATAGGGACAGTATACGCAGCCATTCACACAGTAGTTGGACAGATAAAGCGGGGCGAATATGACGATTCTGTTTCCGTAAAAGGCCTTTTTGATTTCCTCGGCGAGGGCATACATCTCCTGGACCTTTTCCGGGATTTCGCAGGCCAGCAGCACGGAGGCCTCCCGATGCGTCAGGCCTGCGCAGAAGGTCCCTTTCTCCGTAACGCGCGGACGCGCTTTCTTCAGAATGCGATCGATCAGGGGAATATTGTTTTTATTTTCGTCGGCGTACTTCAGCGTTTCCCGGATTTCGGCGTCGCTGATAAATTCGTCGGCACAGAGTGATTTCGGATTATACTGTTCCATACAAGTTCTTCCTTTCTTATCAATTCTTGTTTATTGCTTGAGATAATCGCCGCGGCTTACTGCAATGCGGCAGCCGGTTTTTTGAATTCGTTTCTTCAGATCCGCAAGTCCTTCCGCCGCTTCGGCGCCTGTATGCGCTTTGTTATCGTACAGCGCATATTTTTCGCGGACGTCTGTGGGGGAGAGGTTCGGCATGACGACGTTTGCCCCGGCAAGAATTCCTTTCTCCCGGCCCTCCGGATCAAGCGTGCCGAGCGCGGTCGTTGCGGGGAGCAGGGCGCGGGGCAGCATTAGGCGGAGCAGACCGATCAGAAAGAGCGTAAGCGCTACGGAACCGGGAGGTTCTCCGGCAAACGGCGTGTCATGGTGCGGGATAAAAGGTCCGATTCCGACCATTTGAGGATCCAGTTCTTTTAAAAACAGCAGGTCTTCTGCAAGCTCCGCGGCAGTCTGGCCCGGAGCGCCGACCATAAAGCCGCTTCCCGTTTGATAGCCGATTTCCTTTAGCCAGAAGAGACATTGCTTTCTTTCCGCCAAACTGAGCGCCGGAGGATGGAGCTTTGCATAATGCGGTTCTGAAGCCGTTTCATGACGTAGAAGATAGCGATCGGCGCCGGCCTCAAACAGACGCTGGTAGCTTTCTCGGCTGCGTTCTCCCAGCGAGAGGGTGACGGCGCAGTCCGGATGGCGCGTCTTTATTTTTTGGATCAGATCACACAGCAGCAAGTCCGTATAAAAGGCGTCTTCTCCTCCTTGCAGCACGAAGCTGCGGAATCCCAGCGCGTACCCGGATTCTGTGCAGGACAGGATTTCCTCCGGCGTCAGCCGGTAACGTGCGGCGTTTGAATTGCTTCTGCGGATTCCACAGTAATAGCAGTCATTTTTACAATAGCTGGAAATTTCGATCAGACCGCGAATATATACGTCGCGTCCGTAGATTTCGTCTCGGATCCGGCGTGCTTTCTGAAACAGATATTGTGCGGAAGAATCGTCGCGCCCTTCCAGCAGGGCGATCCATTCTTCTTGGGAAAGTGTTTTCGTTTGCTGCAGTTTGTCGATGAGTTCCCGCATGCTTCCTCCCGGCAAGACGCCGACGGCCGAAGGCAGCACGATATGCGAAAACGGAATCATGCGGATTTTTCTTGCGGCGCAGCGGAGTTCTTTGCCATCAGTCTGAATTTGTAATAAATAAAAGTCGTTCGCGGTAGGAACCGTCCATCCGCTCACGTTCTTTATTCTAATCCTGGGAGCCCTCCGTGTCAAGGGACGCGGTGATCAGGCCGTAATCTGTTGTTGACGGAGCGGGGCAAAAAAGATAAAATAGCATCTATCCTAGAGAAAGGAAACAGTATGGAACCCATTTTGAATCAAAGGGATAGCGGCAAAAGGCTTCTCTATATTGATTTTCTGAATATCGCTGCCTGCTTCGGGGTTGTTGCCATGCACTGTACCGGAAAGGTTTTTGCTTTTGATACGAGTAAAGAGTGGTTTTTTTCGATGCTTTTGCAGGCGGTGTTTCATTTTTCCATTCCTGTTTTTTTTATGATCTCGGGTGCGACGCTGATGAACTACAGGGAGAAATATTCGACAAAGGAATTTCTTAAAAGGCGATTTCTCAGAACAGGCGTTCCTTTTCTGATCTGGTCCGGCGTCATGCTGATTTATAAGATCGCGATTGGAGAGCTTCCGGCTCCCATCGGGCCAAGATCCTTTCTGAACTTATTTTTAAATAACGAAATACAGAATATTTATTGGTTTTTTTATGCAATCTTTGGAATTTATGCGGCGATGCCTCTTCTGTCGCTGCTTGCCCGAAACGATCACCGAAAAGCTGTCGAATGGTATCTGCTGCTGTTTTTTCTCTTCAGAGCGGTCGTTCCGCTGCTCCGCTTGGCCGGGATCAGGATTACAGGTTATTTTGAAATCCCGGGGATTGCGGGGTATTTCGGATACGTTCTGATGGGCTGGTATCTGAGTACGGTCTCGTTTAAAAAGCACATGCGTCTCCTGCTGTATGCTTGCGGGATTTTTTCCGCAGGTCTGATGTTCTTCGGCACTTATTATTTAAGTGCGCGCGCAGGAACAACCGATTCGCTTCTGATGGACTATACGTCTGTCTGTACGATGCTTCTGGCCTGCGCGGTGTTCGTATTTGCGAAGCATTTGAAATTTAAAGAGTCCTGGGCAGGGATCCTGAGACTTTTTTCTGCGGCAAGCCTGGGAATTTATCTTTTGCAGATGATACCAATTAATGAAATATACCGGCATGCTCCCGAAGCCTGCTCCATTCCGTTTATGATAGGAGAAACATTGTGCGTTTACGGAGGATGTTTTGCGGTAGTTGCGGTGATACAGAAAATTCCGGGGATCAGAAAAATTTTTCCCTAAAAGACAGAGAGGTGTAAGGTATGGAATATCAGAGAAATCCGGCGCCGTTTTTGGGTTCGGCATATTATCCGGAGGATTGGGACGATAGCGAACTGCCGGGAGATATTGCAAAAATGAAGAAGGCCGGCATGAAGGCCGCTCGGATCGGGGAATTTGCGTGGCGCAAAATGGAACCGAAAGAGGGAAGCTTTCATTTTACCTGGCTGCATGAGGTGGTGGACCGTCTGAAAGAGGCGGGAATTTCCGTAATCCTGGGCACGCCAACGGCAACCCCGCCGATTTGGTTTTTGCGGAAGCATCCGGATGCGGCGGTCATGAATTCCGCAGGAATCCGAACCAGCCACGGAGGACGGCGTCATTGCTGTTCAAACAACGAAGCATACTGGGAAGCGTCCGCGTCCATCATACGCGCCATGGCGCAGGAGTTTGGCCGCGACGAGAACGTGATCGGATGGCAGCTGGACAACGAAATTTATATGCCGGGTGCCGGCTGCTTCTGCCCGACGTGCGTGGAAAAATTCCACCGGTTTTTGGAAAAGAAATACGGAACGATCGACGCGCTCAACGCTCGCTGGAATCTGAATCTTTTCAGCCAGGCTTACGACTGCTTTGACGAAATTCCGGCGCCTGCAAACGCCTGGCACAATCCGCACATTTTGCTGGAATGGAATCTTTTTCAGCAGGAATCGTGTATTTCCTTCCTGCATATGCAGCAGAAAATAGTAAGAGAATACACGGATGCGCCCATCGGAACGGACATGATGCCGTTTGCCGGGCTCGATTATGAAAAAATGAACGCCCCTATGGATCTGGTAATGTTCAATCATTATAACTCGGAGGAGAATCTGTGGGAGGCCGGCTTCTGGTTTGATTATCTGCGCGGCATCAAAGAGATGCCGTTTTGGAACACGGAGACGCAGACGGGATGGAACGCGTCCGTTTCCGTAGGGCAGGTCATGAAGCCGGAGGGCTTCTGCCGCGTGAACTCCTGGATGCCGGTAGCGTTTGGAGGGGCGGCCAATCTGTATTGGCTGTGGCGTCAGCACTGGGCGGGCCATGAATTAATGCACGGTTCCGTGCTGTCTGCCGCAGGAAGGCCTTTGCATATGTTCGGAGAGATCCGGCAGACGGCGGATGAATTTGAAAAAGCGGGAGACTTTCTGCGCGGCACGCGGGTCTTCACGGAGATTGCAATGCATTTTACCTCTCTAAATTGGAACCTGTTTGAATGCCAGCCGTGGATCGACGGATTCCGCTATTATGACAGGCTCGCCTCCGACTTCTACCGTCCGCTCACGCAAATGGGAGCGCGTGTCGACATCATCGGCGCGCAGAAAAGTCTGGAAGGGTATAAAGTACTGATTTCCCCGTATATGATGACGCTGGAAGACGATACGCTGCCCGAACGGATCGAACGGTGGGTCAAAGACGGCGGAATATGGATCGCCGGCCCGATGACCGATCAGCGGACCGGCATCGGGACGCATTATACAGACAGGGCCATGGGAATGCTGGAACGCCTGACCGGAGCGCGGCTGGCATTTTCCGCGCCTGATCGGGGACGCTATATCCGGGCCGAATGGAAAGACGGAACGCCGTTTACCGGCAGCTTGTGGTTTGAGATGTATGATGCCAGTCAAGAAAATACGCTTGTCACAATTACCGGCATGCATTCTGCGGTGAAAGGAAAGAGTCTCGTAATGTCTTTCCCCGTTGGGCGCGGGAGAATCATTCTTTTAGGAACGATTCCGTCCGCACAGGATTTAGTGAGAATTCTGAAGGCCGCACTGGAGGAGGCAGGTGTAAAGCTCCCGAGAATTACAGGTGAGCTTGCGGTAATTCCGCGGAGCGGAGCGGCCGGCAGCGGTCTGATCCTGGTGGAAACAGGCAATAAACCGGCGTCTGTTGACCTGGAGGAGCCGATGACGGAGCTTCTGACCGGCAAGACGTATCTGGGACATACGGAATTGGAGCCGTATTCCATCCTGGTATTGAAAAAATAAAAAACGAACCGCGTCCTCCCTCCGGGGCATATACGGGGACAATCCCGAATAGACTTTGTATCAGCAGGATATGCTGCATGCAGACTGCAAACGGATGCAGATAGGAGGACGCGGGAATATGGAATTCAAAAGAGAATCCGATTACACGGGACTTACTGCGGCGGAGGCGGAACACCGGCTGACAAAATACGGGAGAAATACATTGGAGCAGCATAAAAAAAAGTCGCCGGTGCTGCTGTTTCTGGGCCAGTTCAAGGACATCATGACGATCATTCTGATCGTATGCACCGGGATTTCCGCATTTATGCAGGACTGGACGGAAGCCGCCGTGATGATCGGAATCGTAGTGGTCAACGCATTTTTAGGATTTATCCAGGAATACAGAACGGAAAAAACAATCGAAGCGCTCCGGTCGATGACGGCGCTTCATGCCAGAGTGCTGCGGGACGGCAGGCAAATTGAAATCAGCGCAGAGGAGATCGTACCGGGCGATGTTGTTTTCGTAAAAGGCGGAGATATTTTGCCGGCAGACGGCTTTATTATTACTTCCTCAGGCCTTACGGTCGACGAAGCCATGCTTACAGGGGAATCGGCCGCGGTGGAGAAAAGCGAGCTGGCCGGATTTGATTCCGCCGTATATTCCGGAACGCTTGCGATCAGCGGATCGGCAACCGTGGGCGTAACGGACACGGGAATGAATACAAAAATGGGAAAGATTTCCGGTATGATCCAGGAAGTGAAAGAAGAATCGACGCCGCTTCAGAAACGCCTGGCAAAGCTCGGAAAATATATTGTTTTTGCCTGCGTACTGATTTGCGTCGCGGTCACCTTTGCCGGGATCCTTCGGGGAGAGGATATCATCAATATGCTGCTTACCGGCATCAGCTTGGCCGTCGCCGCTGTACCGGAGGGCCTGCCGGCTATTGTAACAATTTCTCTGGCGCTGGGCGTACAGAGAATGGCGGCGAACAACGCCCTTGTGCGGCGCCTTCCCGCCGTCGAGACGCTGGGCGGCACAAATGTTATCTGTTCGGATAAAACCGGCACGCTTACCCAGAACAAAATGTCGGTACGGGAAATCCGTGTGCCGTCGGAAATGCTCGGCGGAAAGGCCGATTCCGCTTCCCGCGCAGGGGATCTGCGGATGCTGTCAAATATCTGCAGGGTCTGCAACAATTTGTCAGACGCCACCGAACAGGCTTTAAAAGAGATCGGCGGTCAGGAGGCGGAAGCATCGGCTGCCGAATTTGTCCGAATTGCCGAGATCCCCTTCGATTCCGTCCGCAAATGCATGAGCGTAATCGTCAAAAACAAACAAGGAGAATTTTTTGTAATGACAAAGGGAGGCGCCGACGTCGTGCTGGGAAAGGCCGGGCGCTACATAGAAAACGGCCGGATCAAGCGCCTCGATCCGGCTGCGCTCGAGCGGCTCCGGAGCTGCAACGATCGCCTTGCCTCCGGAGCGCTGCGCGTGCTTGCCGCCGCTTACCGCCCGATCCGACCTGACGAGGCAGAGGAATACAGGTCGTCGAAAGATAAAACGAAGCAGGCCCGTCTGGAATCCAATCTGATCTTTGCCGGCTTTATCGGCCTGATGGATCGCCCGCGCGAGGAAGTGCCGGGCGCGGTACAGCTGTGCGCCGACGCGGGAATTCGGACCATCATGATTACGGGAGACCATAAAATTACGGCCGCAGCCATTGCGAGGGAGGTCAATATTCCCGCATCGCGCGTCCTGACCGGAGAGGAAATCAGCCAGATGAGCGATGCGGAGTTCGAAGAAGCCGTAGACAGTGTAAACGTATATGCGCGCGTTTTGCCGGAGCACAAGCTGCGAATCGTGAGAGCGCTGCGAAAAAAGAACAACACGGTCGCCATGACGGGAGACGGAGTCAACGATGCGCCGGCAATTAAAGAGGCCGATATCGGAATCGCCATGGGCGTCAACGGAACGGATGTCACAAGAGAGGCGTCCGACATGGTTCTGATGGATGATAATTTCGCCACCATTGCCGAGGCCGTGAAGCAGGGCCGCGGAATATACGACAATATTCGGAAATTTATCCGGTATATGCTGGCCTGCAACCTCGGAGAAGTCATTACGATGTTTGCCGGCGTTCTGTTCGGGCTGCCGCTCCCGCTTTATCCGATTCAAATTCTCTGGGTTAATCTAGTAACGGACGGCCTTCCTGGAATTGCGCTCGGACTTGACCCGGTGACCGACGAAATCATGAAACGAAAACCAGTGCCGGCAAACCGCGGCCTTTTCTACGGAAGACTGCCGTTCCTCATCCTGTTTCGCGGGCTGCTGATCGGACTTTGCACGCTCGGCGCCTTCGTCAGTATACAATATACCACGGGGAACACGGAGCTTGCGCGGACCGCTGCATTTATGACGCTGGTGATGACGCAGATCGTACATTCCTTTGAATGCCGCAGCGAGACGAAAAGCCTTCTCCAGAGCGGAATCCGCGACAATCTCTGGCTGCTGGCGGCGGGCGCGCTGTCCATGCTGATGATGCTTGCCGTAATTTACATTCCCTCGTTGCAGCGCGTATTTCGGACGGTTCCGATGGAGCTCGAGCAGCTGGCGGTCGTCGCCGGCTTCACTGCGATCGGCCCGATCTTGGGTGGACTGGCAAACGACCTCCTAGGCCGCAATCCATTTTCTTCTAAAGTAAAAGGCAAGAGAAATGCCTGCTGACAGAATCCAGCCGACCGGCCAGGAGCACCAGATTCCCGTACTGCCCCAGAACGCGTAAAAGAGATACGAAAGCAGAACGCGGATCAAAAGATCGGAAAACGTGGAGAGCATAAAGCAGCGGATCGCGCCTGCGCCCCGCAGGATTCCGTCGGAAACGAGTTTTACTGCAGCGACCAGATAAAAGGGAGATACGATTTGCAGGAAACGGACACCGGTACTCATGGAAAGCTCGCTGCCGCCATCCATGAAAAGAAGCAGCGCAAAATTTCCTGCAAAGACGAAAACGAGTACGAACGGTAAAATAATCAGCTCCGACATTACGATCCCGGCCTTAAAGGATTTCCGGACACGGTCGTATTTCCCGGCTCCGATATTCTGCGAGGCGAAGGCTGACAGTCCGTTGGACATCGTAGTAAGGCACGTGATCGCAAACGTATTTAACTTTATGGCGGCGGAATATCCGGCGATGACGGATTTTCCGCCGTCATTTACCAGATTTTGAATGAACATGTTTCCTACGGATACGAAGCTCTGCTGCAGAATGCTCGGCACGGCGATAACAGAAACTTCTTTTAAAATGGAAAAAGAAAACTTCTCCGCTTTCACGTCCTTTTCTATTTTACGCAGGCGCTTTAAAAGAACGACGAGCGATACGATACAGGCGGTTCCCTGCGCGATGAACGTCGCCCAGGCTACGCCGGCGACATCAAGATGAAGAATCGCCACAAAAAACCAGTCCAATACGATGTTTCCGATGGAAGAGGCGATCAGAAAATAAAGCGGCGTATTGGTATCGCCCAGCGACTGAAATACGGCTGTCGCCGTATTATATAAAAACAAAAATAGAAATCCGGCAATATAGATATTCAGATATAATTTTCCGTCCTCGAAAATTTCTTCCGGCGTCCGGATCAGACGCATCAGAGGACCGCTTGTCAGCAGGCCGACTACAGTCAGCACAGCGGCCAGAACAGAGGAGGCTATCAGCACCGTGGAGATCGCCGCCTTCATTTTCCGAAAATCTTTTGCTCCAAAGAAGCGCGATATGACAACGGAGCAGCCGATGTTGCTGCCGATCGCAATGGCCATGAAAATCATCGTGATCGGATAGGAGGCGCCGACTGCCGCCAGCGCGCTTTCCCCGTCCGCGGAAAATTTTCCTGCGATCATGCTGTCGGCCATATTATACATCTGCTGAAAAATGACGCTTATAAATAACGGCAGGGAGAATTTGACCAAAACTGTTTCCGTCCTGCCTTCGGTGAGATCTCGGATCATCCGAAAAACCAGCTTTCTATATAAAATTGCAACGAGTGATATTATAGTTTTACAAAACCGATTTGTAAATATTTAACTTCCCTTGCTTGAAAAACGGCTCCTGTGGAATTATAATAATGTGAAAATGGAGGACGGACGATGAATTTACGTTTTTATAACGGGAAAATCCTTACCGGCGGCGCAGAGTCGCCTTTTCTGCTGACGGAGGGAGAGCTGCATGTGCGGGGCAGCCGAATTGTACGGATCGGAAGTGCGGCGACAGAGCCGGAGCCGGCCTTCTGGGACCGGGAAATCGATCTTGCCGGCGATCTGGTGATCCCGGGCTTAAAAAACGCGCATACGCATTCCGCAATGACGTTTCTGCGTTCGAAAGCAGACGATATGCCGCTTGACCGCTGGCTGAAGGAGCAGGTGTTCCCCTATGAGGCAAAGCTGACGCCGGACGATGTATATCTTTTTTCCAAATTGGCGATTGCCGAATATCTGACGAGTGGAATCACGGCGAATTTTGATATGTACCTGATGCCGGAGCCTGCCGCGGCCGCATCGGCCGAATGCGGATTCCGCACGGTATTCACAGGAGCGGTAAATGATTTTACACAGTCCGTGCAGATGCTTGCGGACTGGTATCAGACGCTGAACCGCTACGATCCCCTGATCTCGTTTCTTCCTGGGTTTCATGCGGAATATACCACATCCTACGCAATTCTGAAGGAGCTTGGCCGGCTGGCCGGCAGTCTGAGGGCTCCGATGTATATGCACAATTCGGAAACGGCGCGGGAAGTGGCGGGCTGTCTTGCACGATACGGAAAAACGCCGTCGGCACTCTTTGAAGAGCTGGGCATTTTTGATTATGGCGGCGGGGGCTTCCACTGCGTTTATCTTTCGGAAGAGGATCTGGAAATTTTCCGGAGGCACGGCGTTTATGCCGTAACCTGCCCGGCGGCAAATCTGAAGCTTGCAAGCGGTATCGCGCCGATTGCGCGGATGCTTTCTCGCGGCATTCGTGTAGCCGTCGGCACGGACGGCCCGGCGGGGAACAACGCGCTCGATCTGTTCCGGGAGCTGTATCTGGTATCGGTGCTTGCGAAGCACAGAGGCTTTGACGCTGCCGCGCTGGACGCGGTGCAGGTGTTTGGCATGGCTACGGTATATGGCGCAAGGGCGATGGGGCTTGCGGATGCGGATTGTCTTGCCGTGGGGAAGCTTGCGGATCTGGCGGTCATCTCCATGAACATGCCGAACATGCGCCCGCTCAACCATCCGCTGAAAAATCTCGTATACGCCGGGAGCAAGGCAAACGTCCGCATGACGGTCGTAAACGGGAAAATTTTATATGAAGACGGCCGTTTCCTGATCGGGGAAGACATCGGAACGTTATATGAACGCGCGGAGACGGCGGCGCGGCGGCTTCTTGCCTGAAAATTACCCGTTGCGCGGAAGAATGCGCTGTGCTATAATCAATCAGTCTTTTTTCTTTTCCTTTCTATTGAAAACGAAAAGATCAAACCAAGTCGCGCCCCCTTAGTTAAATGGATATAACAAGCCCCTCCTAAGGGCTAGTTGTCAGTTCGATTCTGGCAGGGGGTGCCATTTTTATCCCCAATTGACGCAATACCAAAAGGAACACAGAATCGGCAAGAACAGGTAAACGCATTATTAGAATGAGATTTGTCAACGCTTTTGCAACGCATCCGGGGAAGAGAAGCGAAGCTCTGGAAAAACAAAAGAAGACTATGCCCACGCATGGGAAAAGAACGGTGCCTGTTCGGAGCCTCAAAGGAACGCCGCTGAAATACTACGATTCCGATGTAGGAATGCGCAATGCGCGGCTGAATTTCCGCCAGCAGAAAGAAAACCATATCATGGAAAATATTCTGTTCAACGAGCTGCGTGTACGGGAGTTTGACGTTGACGTCGGCGTTGTGGAGGTCAACACACGTTCTCCCGAGGGCAAAAGCAAAAGAGTCCAGTATGAGGTGGACTTTATTGCTAACAAGGGCAGCAGGCGCTATTATATCCAGTCGGCGTTTGCGATCCCGGATGAAGAAAAAAGAGAGCAGGAAACCAGGTCGCTGGTTAAAATACAGGATTCGTTCAAGAAGATCGTTGTTGTGAGAGAGGATATCGAACCGTGGCATGATGATAATGAAATTCTGTATATAGGAATTGAGCAGTTCTTGCTGAATGAAACAGCGATGGACCTGTAGGAAAGTGGCGCTTTGAATGAGATGTAATTCGTCTGAGACGCGGTTGGAGGAGATTATAGTTGCGCCGAGAGACGCAGGATACGATCTGTATGACCGGTTTGAAGGTTATGGAGTCTGTAAGTTCGTTTGCAGCAAACCGAATAAATAGGCGTTGCTTTTCTCCGCGGGAGCGATACGGGCCGACGGAATTCTAATGAGTACAAAATGTCAAAAAGTGTCTGATTTGTGTAGAGGGGTGACCTTGCCGCCGTACCGCATAATTTATTAAAATTATGATAATAAATTATTCAGGAGGTACATCATGAGAAAAGGAATTGCAGGCAAAGTATTGCTGACGGCTTTGGCGTTCTGCCTTCTGCTGGGAGGTCTTTCCGTATCCGGCGCGACGAATCTATTTGATCCGGAGAATGCGTTTGACGAGCTGTACATGAAGGAAGTTGATGACCGGCCAGGGGTGTTTACCAACAGCACCGAGGAGGAGGGAATCAGCACGGGAAGCGAGACGTTTTATGTACCGGGGCTGACAAAGAACTATACTTTTTCCGGGCACGTCAAGATTTTAGATATTGGCTCGGAAGCGTGGACTGGCGTTCGTTTGATTGTAGGGAACGATCTGACCGGGCGCTGCTCTCTTCTGATCACAAAGGAGTGGGGCGTCCGTTTTGAATTTAAGGGCTTTAATATGAACGATCAGCTCTGGGACAGCACGCGGCTTCGTCTGGCAAAGGACACGGAATTCGACTTTGAAGTGACGCGTGCGGGCAATCAGGTCTCGCTGAAGCTGAACGGTACGGAAGAGGGGACCATAGAAATTCCGGAGGAATATGATGCCTTTGATGAAGACGACGATTACAATCTGGGATTTGAAGCCGCGCAGTGCTGGTTCGAAGTCTCAAACATTGCGGTATATTGCGAAGAGGCGGAAGCAAACATAACGCCTGAGCCCACGCCCGGCGAGACCTCCGCGCCGTCAGAGACGCCGGCAGCGAGCGAAAGCCCGGCGACTGCGGCAGAGACGCCTTCGGCTGCAGCGCCTTCTGCGCAAGAGGAGACTGGCGGAATTAGCCCTGTCGTGATTATTGTCTGCGTGGTTGCGGCCGTAGCTGTGATTGCAGTAATCATCGTATTGACAAGAAAGAAAAAGTGACATAATTTCGAGGGAAACAGGAGGAAGAACATGGGTAAAATCGATTCCACACGCATCCTGCTTCTTGCCGCGCTGGCCGTTTTTGCCACCGCGGCTTTGCTGGCAGCCTGGTCGGGGCATAAGGTTCATGCACAGTCGGACCAAAGCGCCGTTGATTATACGCTGAGCCACATCACGGCCACGGATGCATTGGGCAGAGAGCTGCCGGATATTTCGGGATATCGGACGGACAGATATGTGGGCCTGTTTTATTTTGCATGGATGGGGCAGCAGGGAGAACCGCAGACCGAGGTATACGATATCACGAAGCTGCTGCGAACAGACAGAGACGCGCTTTTCAGCACTGCGGCGAATAATTCTACAGCGCCCAACGGATATAATTATTTCTTTAACGAGCCGCTGTACGGCTATTACAACAGTCAGGATCCGTACGTCATCCGCAAGCATCTGGAGCTGTTCATTGCCGCCGGCGTTGATTTTATCGCGCTTGATTTCACGAACGGGATCTATTACGGCGAAGTGCTTTCGAACATGCTGGACATTTATCTTGCCTACCAGACGGCGGGCTGGGATGTTCCGAAGCTGATGTTTTTCACGAATACCAGATCGGGAGATGTCGTAGCGCAGCTTTACAGGAACGTGTACCGAAGGGGAAAATATGACAGTCTCTGGTTTCGCGGCAGCGGGGAGAAGCCGATGATCATTGCCTGGGAAGAGGAGCTGACGGAGCCGATGCGCGAGTTCTTTGCGGTCCGGCCTCCGCAGTGGCCGGAGGCCGAGTATGATCCGGCAGGCTGGCCGTATGTGGAAAAGGTCCGTCCGCAGCGTCTTTTTACCAATCTGATGAGCGTTTCGGTTGCACAGCACACGGGCGACGCCTTTAGCTTTTCCGTACAGGGCGTAAACGGCGGCATCAATGAAAGCTGGGGCAGAGGCTATACCTCGGAAAATCCCGTGAACGGCAATGTTGACGCAATCCTTAGGGGAGACAATTTTCAGGAGCAGTGGAACACGGCGCTTGCGGAAGATCCGGAAATCGTTTTTGTCACGGGCTGGAACGAGTGGACCGCGCTGAAGCTGACTGCAGACTGGGCGGGCAGCACGCCATTCTGGGTTGATACTTTTAATACGGAATTTTCCCGGGATATTGAAATGACAAGGGCGTCTACTTATGTGCAGAATGAGGACGGCACATATGCCGAGGAGGGCTATGGAGACAATTATTATCTTCAGCTGATTTCCAACATCCGCGCATACAAGGGCATCGGGCTGACCTCCGAAAATTATCAGGAGCCCGTATCCAAAACGATCGACCTTGGCGGCGATGACGCGCAATGGAACGATGTGACAAACACGTATCTGAATCTTTCTGAGGATAAAATTGCCAGAGATCATTACGGATATGTGAGAAAAGAGGAATACCATTACACGCAGGCTGCGCCGGACAATTTCATCACCAGCATTAAAGTAACCCATGACAGTCAAAATCTATATTTCAGGCTTGAAACCAAGGAAGCGATATCCGAGCGGGATCCGGACGCCGAGAACTGGATGAATCTGCTGATCGGCATTGAAAACGCAGACGAGAAATTCCCGTCCTGGGAAGGTTTTCAGTATATTGTCAACCGAAAGCCGGAATCGGATACGCAGACTTCTCTTGAAAGGGTGGCTGCGGACGGAAAATATGAGTTTGAGGCCGTTTCATCCGTCTCCTTTACGGTGAACGGGAACGTAATGCAGCTCTGTATTCCGCGCAGCGCGCTGGGAATCGGAGAAGGCCCGTTCTCAATTCGTTTCAAGGCGGCGGACAGCATCGAGCATCCGGAGGATATCATGGATTATTATGTGTCCGGCGATGCCGTACCCATGGGGCGTCTTGCGTATACGTATACCGGAATGACGCTTGCGGACTTTGAAGCGCAGCAGAGCGGCAAGCAGGAGGAGAAAAATACCGGCCTTTCCGTCGGCGAATGGATTGCCGTTTCGGCGGGAGCAGCGATTACGGTCGCCTGCGGAGCATTGATTGCCGTCAAATGCGGAAAGAAAAAACAGTGATTTTATAATGGGAGCAGACGGTGCTGCTTCCGGTATTCCGAGGGTGTCATATGAATGACGTCCTGGAAGGCCCGGTTGAATTGGCGCTGACAGCGGTAGCCGGTCTGCTCCCCGATCTCGTTTACGTTCAGATCGGTATTGGACAGCAGGCTGCAGGCCTTATTAATCTTAATGCGGCGCAGAATTTTTGAAAAATTCGTTCCGGCGCTCTGCTGGATCAGACGGCTCAGGTAAGACGGAGAATAGTTAAAATGCTCAGCCAGGCTTTGGAGAGTAGCGGTCTGGAGATTGTTTGTCAGATACTTTTGGATTTCGATAATCAGCCGGGAATTGGCTACGCTGATTCCCTCGCATTCCGCCGCCTCGGTATGGCTGCGCGCCAAATGATTCAGAAGCGCATTCAGATAGGCTTCCTTCAGAGCGCTGTGCTGCTCGTCTCGGCTTCTCTCCTCGGCTGAAACCTCTTCCAGAATCAGCGCTTCCAGAAGATGCTGTATTTCCCCGTCTCCTTTTGTGTGAAAGGACAGATAATGCTTCGTGTTTTTCATATACAGCGATTGAATGAAAAAGCCTGCCAGAGCGTTTTTCTGCAGCAGGAAATTACTGAGGGTTTCCATGAGCGAATAATGTTTAATCAGAATATTGAAAATATGACTGCCCTCCGTTTCCTGCAGCGCGTGATAGACGCCCGGAGAGATCACGCACAGATCGCCGTCGCTCATAAGGAGACGCGTATCCCCAATCCGATTGACGCAGTTTCCTTCTAATACGCACACGATTTCAAAAAAAGTATGCTTATGGACAAACGCGGGCGTATACCGGGCATGGCGCGTGACAATTACGTTGTCAGAAAAATCAAACTCTGCAAGATTTTCTGTCAATTCGGAGAGAATGACGCCCTTTTCGGCCTGAAGCCAATCCCGTACCGGCTTCTGCCGTTCCTGCGGCAGCGAAGCGAGATATCGCCGGAGCTGATCCGGTTCTTTTTTTGCGAAATAGAGCTCCCGGAACATTCGCTCCGAATCTGTCAGCTCCCGGAAGCGTGCCGCTAAGCTCTGATTTTGAATCATATTTGAGAACCACCAATCGTTTGCAATCATTTTTCCCGGCGATGCGCATTTATTATAAAGGCGGCCGGAAAGCTCTGTCAAGATGGAAACGCGAGACGGAAGTCAAAAAATGTCTGATTTATAATGATGTAATGTATTCTATCGGTTTGGCCGCGATGCTATACTTGTAATTCGGAAAAGGACCTCGGACGGAAGGAAAACGCCGCAAGGGAGGCGGATGAAGGTGAAGCCTGAAAAAAGCTTTTTTTATAAACGGAACTACGGAAGGAGGCTTTGGCTTTTCTTTGCGTTCATATTGATGCTGCCGCTTGGAATCCTGTCGTCCGTCCGCGGCAGCGCGGCGGAAAAGGCAGAGCGATCCGCCGAAGAGGACTCCACAGATCGGCTGCTGCCGGTCAAAAGCGCGGCATCAATAACCGGAACGGACGCGCTGGGCCGAAGACTGAAACGCGTTTCCGGATATCAGGGCGAGAAATATGTAGGCCTGTTTTATTTTCTGTGGCTCGGTCAGCAGAATCAGAAAACGGTGTATGATATTACGGATATTCTGCGGACGTCTGCGCTTCCGCAGCTGCTTGACACGAATTCGGACGCGTATCCCAATGATTTGACGTACTTCTTCAACGAACCGCTGTACGGCTACTACAACAGCGCGGATCCGTTCGTTCTCAGAAAGCACATTGAATTATTTATCGCGGCGGATATCGATTTCCTTGTGTTCGACGTTACCAACGGCATCTATTATGATGAGGTCTGGAGGCAGATGCTGGCCGTGCTGGAGGAATACCGGCTGGCCGGCTGGAACGCGCCGAAAATTGCATTCTTTACGAATACAAACAGCGGAGAAGCCGTACGGCATCTCTATACGGCGCTGTATAGAAAAGTGCTCTATCCGGAGCTCTGGTTCTATGGTCCTTATGATAAGCCGCTGATCATTGCCAGAGAGGAAGAGGTGCCTGCCGCGCTGCGGGAGTTTTTCTGCATCCGGCCTCCGCAGTGGCCGTTGGAAGAGCCTCAGGAAATGGGTTTCCCTTATATGGATCTCTCAAAGCCGCAGAAGCGGTATACCGATTTGATCAATGTTTCCGTCTGCCAGTTTTCCGGTCCGTGCAGCGACGGCGTATCTGTCCCGAAGGGCCTGAAGGAGGGCTATTATGGGAGAGGCTATTCGGCCGGCACGCCGGAGAACGGAACTGTCCGCCGGATTCTGGAGGGGAAAAATTTTCAGGAGCAATGGGAATCTGCAATCCAGGCGGATCCGCAGATGATCTTTGTTACGGGCTGGAACGAATGGATTGCCCAGAAGAGCGCGGAGGGCTACGGATGGATCGACACGTTTAATACGGAGTGGTCCCGGGACATTGAAATGACAAAAGACCGTGATTATGCGTCTGACGATCCGGAGGATTATACGCGGCAGGGCTATGGAGACAACTACTATCTGCAAATGATCAATGCAATCCGGGAATATAAGGGAGAGGATCTGACGGAAGAAAAGGATTCATTCCCGGAGCGCAAAACGATCGATATCGCCGGTTCTCCGGAGCAATGGACCTTCGAGGCAGGCAGCCCGAATGTATTTTATAATATTGCAGTGAAAAATACAGCTCGAGATTTTGCCGGAGCCAGCCCGGAGCTTCATTATACGCAGGCCGCCGCGGAAAATTTTATTACCGAGCTCCGCGTAACGCATGACGATACGAATCTTTATTTTTACCTGCAAACTGAGGAAGATATCAGACCGAGGAGGAATGGCGCCTCGAACTGGATGAATCTCTTTTTTTCCGTGTGCGAAAAGAGCAGAGACAAAATGAAGGCCGCGTCGTGGGAGGGCTTCCAGTATGTGCTGAACCGTATGCCCGTTTCCGAGACGCTGACGTCTCTGGAGCGGGTGCGCAGGGATGGCGAATATGTATTTGAGTGCGTGCAGAATGTCGCCTGCTCCGTACAGGGCAATGTTATGCAGATTGCGGTGCCGTTCGAGGCGCTGCACATTCCCGCACAGGATTTCCGGATCGACTTTAAAGCGGCCGACAGCGTAGAACGGGAAGACGATATTATGGATTATTATGTTTCCGGCTGCGCCGTCCCCCTGGGCCGACTGACCTATTCTTATTCTGCGGCCGGATCGGCGGTCGCCAAAACGCGGCTGTCCCTGGCGGAACGCATTTTACTTGCCATAGCCGGCCTGATGCTCATGGGCGCCGCCGCGGCCTTTCTATACTAATACGGAACGGAGAAAAGAATGCGATGAGGGCGGAATGGATTTGGACGGATCATAGGCTTGCGGCAGATCCGAGGATGATATATTTTAAAAAAGAGGTACGGCTGCCGGATCAGGAGATGCCTCTTGCGTGCCGGCTGCGGATCTGCGCGGACAGCCGGTATTTGCTGACGATTAACGGCAGACGCGTAATGACGGGCCCCTGCCGCGCGCCCAGAGGCGTTCGGTATACGGACGAGCTGGACGTTACCGCATATCTCAGGCCGGGTGAAAATGAAATATTTGTGAAGGTGATCCAGTATCCCGATCATAAAGAAAAAAATATCCGCTTCCTGACGGGCCCGAGCTCCGTTGTAACGGAGGGGATCGGCGGCCTCTGGATAGAGGAGCTGGAAACGTCATACGGCTTTTCGACTTCGGCGCAATATTTCTGCACGGAGGTATCCGGCTATGCCTTTCGTGAAAATCACCGGTACGGATATATCGGGTTTTTGGAGGATTTTGACGGCCGACTCGTGACGGAGCAGACGGCGGAGACCATATGGAAGCCGGCAGTGGTGATTGCCGGATACCCTACCGAGGGAATCGGTGCGCTCCGGGATTATTGGACGACGGCGCCGCGCCCGATTCCGTATCCCTTTGAAACGGAGGATTCCTTCCGACGGGTGATGCGGAGCGGCGGACTGCTCGTCGGAAGTGACGGAGAACGCTTTGTTCCGGCAGGCTGTACGGCCTTTCTCGAGCTGGACGCGGGCAGGCTGGTCAGCGCATACCCGCGCTTTGCGTTCCGCTGCGGCAGCGGGAGCAGGCTTCGCGTCGTCTATGCCGAAGGCTATGGCGTTTTGCAGCAAAACGGAAGCTTTCTCCGCGGCGTGCGCGACAACCCTGAGGGCCAGACTCTTTTCGGCCTTACGGATCTTTATACCGCTTATGAGGGGCGGCAGACCTATCTCCCGTTCTTCTATCGCTCCTTCCGTTTTGTGAGGGTGGAGATTACTGCCTCCGAGGATCAGCCGTTTTTCCTTGAACGGGCCGACTATCTTAAAACCGGGTACCCGCTGGAGATTACGGGAACATTTTATGCGAATGACGAAAGATTTGAGGAAATCTGGAAAATCAGCAAAAGAACGCTGCTCTGCTGCATGTACGAAACCTACATGGACTGTCCGTATTATGAGCAGATGCAGTATATTATGGACACCTTTCTGGAAATCCGGTATACGCTCTGCATCAGCGGAGACGGCCGCCTGGCGAGAAAAGCGATTGATGACTTTGCCCGCGCTCAGCTCTGGGACGGTCTGCTCCCGTGCAACAGCCCGTCTAAATTTCAGCAGATGATTCCGGGCTTCCCCTTTTATTGGATCCTGATGCTGGATACCTATATGATGTATCTCGGCGACAGGCCGTTTCTGCGGTCCCATCTGGGGACTCTGGAAAAGCTGCTGCACTATTATGAAAGCCGCGTCAATGAAGACGGACTGCTCGGAGATACCGGATATTGGCAGTTCTTTGACTGGGTAAAGGAGTGGGAGAACGGCAGCCCCGTAAGGAAGGGAGAAATCAATATTCTTTACAATCTGCTGTATGTATACGCACTCCGGACGGCCGCCGGAATATACCGTTTCTGCATGCGGCCGGATACGGCGCTGGAATATGAGGCGCGGGCGGAGTCCGTCGCGGCGGCGGTCCGCAGGAGCGCTTATGATACGGAAACCGGGCTTTTTTGCGATGCCCCGGGCAGACGTCCCTCGAGCCAGCATGCACAAATTTTTGCGGTTCTGGCCTCCGCCGTGCCGGAAGAGGAAAAACGGCCGCTGATGGAGCGGATGCTGGCGAATCGCGATCAGCTCTGCGTGCCGTCCTACTGCATGTCGTATTTTTTGTGCCGGGCTCTGGAAGCTGCCGGACTATATGATGAAATCCATTCTACATTGAAAATATGGGATGCTTTTATAGATCTGATGGAGCTCCATCTGACGACTTGGCCGGAGGATTTTGTTACAATGCGCAGCGACTGCCATGGCTGGAGTGCGTTTGCGCTGTATGAATTTGCCGCATGTTATCTGGGTGTGCGGCCGTTAGCACCGGGATATGCGAAGATCGGGATCGTTCCGCAGCCGTGTCCGCTGACGTCGTACGGAGGTACGGTGCCGGTTGGCGACCGCGGCCTGGTAAGCATAGCATTTGAAAAAGATGCAAGCGGATGTACTGCCGTGAGGGTGTCCTTGCCCGAAGGCGCGGAGTGCATCCACGATTTTTCACTCATATCGGGAGCTCCGGTCGACATACGGACCGAAACGGAGCAAACCGCGGACGGCGTTCCCCGGGCAAAAGGGAAGCAGGAGATTTTTCGGCACGGTTCCGATTTGCATGGGGAAGGAAAGGAAACGGTCCGGCTGAGTTCAAAGGGCGGAGAATGAGATCGTGCGATTGCATTCTCTTTTTCCCTCTTTGCGGCCTCGCCGGCACGGTCAAGGCTGCGCGCAAAAGGATGGCGCGTAGTGTATATACTATACTCTTTTATTTATTTTACGATCGTTTATTTTTTCCTTCCGGCAAGATAAAGAATCACCGCAAGCTCTGCGCAGACGATTACGCCCAGGATCACATAGGCAGCGATATGAATCGTACCGATGCCGGAGGAAGCTTGCGGCGCAGGCGAAGCGGTGTGAACCGGTGCTGCGGTCTTTTTTGGGGTAGGCTTGGCCGTTGCATCCGGCGTAGGTTCTTCGGTCGGCGTGGGCGTCGGGGCTTGCGTCGGCTGCGCCGTCCACCACTGCTCTATGGCCGGAATCGTAAAGTAAGCGCGATCCGTTAAAATATCTCCGTTTCCTTCAAAATCCGTTACAACCGCAAAATATCTGCCGGGCTTCAGCATTCCGTTTTCGTCGGTATATTCATAAAATCTTTCGTTTAAATCCAACGGCGTGCCTCCGCTCCATTTTTCATGAATGGTTTGTGCCGAACCAATAGTAGTTATTATAAGAATTGCAGAAGCCTGTTCCGGATCATCGTCCTCTTCAAAAACGAGGAATGCCCGTGTGGGGCCAATTGTTTTTTTTGTTGTAGACGCAATGATTTCGATGGAATTATCGTTGTTCACGATCACACCGATATTTATGATTTCATTTTCCCTCAATCCCTCGGCAGATACCGGCAGATGAAAAGCGCACAGCAAAAGCGCAATACAAATTAGACATTTTTTCATTTATTGAATTCCTTTCGCGCGTTACTGACTGAAGTATATCTTAATAATGAATAAAAAGCAAATAAAAATAAAAGAAGCTTGACGCTGCCTGCGAACAAAATACTTCCCATGCAAAGGAGCTTTTGCGTGCCGGAGAAGGGCGTATCAGACGGCGCGCCGTTTTTGCAAGCAAATCGCGAAGTCCTGAAGCCTCTATTGTAAACCTTTTTAAAATAAAGGTTTACAATAGAGGCTTCTCGTGCTATGATGGTTTCGATCAGGAGGTGAACCGTGTGAAGACGAAGGAACATTTGCTCGCGCTCTTTGAAAAGAATAAAGGAACTTATTTTTCGGGCGAAGAGATTGCCGCTGCGCTTTCCGTGTCCAGAGCGGCGGTATGGAAGGCAGTGCAAAGCCTGCGCAGTGAGGGCTACGAGATCGACGCCGTTCCGAATAAAGGCTACAGTCTTTCCTCGCAGACAGATATTCTCTCCGCGCAGGGAATCCGGAAATATCTTGAACCGGCCTGTGCGGGCGTGAAGCTGACCGTCTTACAGACGGCAGGCTCCACAAATGCGATTGCCCGCGAGAGAGCGGCTGCCGGAGCAAAAGAAGGGGATACCGTAATCGCAAACTGTCAGACGAACGGAAAAGGAAGATTCGGACGCATTTTCTTTTCCCCCGCCGAAACGGGAATTTACATGAGCCTGATTCTCCGACCGGCTCACGGTTCCTCGCAGCGGGCGGTGAAGCTTACTACAATGGCCGCCGTTGCCGGGTGTGAGGCCATCGAAGCGATAACGGGAGAGAAAGCGCAGCTTAAATGGGTAAACGACCTTTATCTGAACGGAAGAAAGGTCGGCGGCATTCTTACGGAGGCCTCGCTCGGACTGGAAAACGATTTTCTGGATTACGTGGTGCTGGGGATCGGAATCAACGTATATCCGCCCGAGGACGGCTTCCCGGAGGAGCTGAAGCGGATTGCCGGGGCCGTGCTTCCCGAAGCGCGGAGCGACGGGAAAAATCATCTGGCCGCTGAATTTTTAAATCGTTTTATGTCATATTATTCCGATCCGGAAAACGTGGGCTATGCAGGCGAATACCGAAGGCGCAGCCTGGCGATCGGCAAAGAAATACAGGTGCATTCTCACGGCGGCTCCAGAAGGGCGACGGCGCTGGATGTCGATGAGGAGTGCCGGCTCATCGTAAAATATGAGGACGGCAAAACGGACTGTCTGTCTTCCGGTGAAATCAGCATCAGGCTTACAGAAACAGGAGAATCGGTTTGAAAAACAATAAAACAACTAAAATGATTTTATGCGCCATGTTTGTGGCGCTGATTGCGGCGGGCGCATGGATCAGAATCCCGGGGCCGGTCGTGCCGTTTACGCTCCAGTACCTTTTCACCATGCTGGCGGGGCTTCTGCTCGGCGGCAAATACGGCCTGCTTGCCGTCTGCGTTTATATTGTCCTGGGTTTGGCCGGGCTTCCGATTTTTGCGTCGGGAGGCGGCATCGGCTACATTCTTCAACCGAGCTTCGGCTATATGATCGGGTTTGCCGTCGGCGCTTTTGCTACGGGGAGCATCGCGAACCGGACGGAAAACCCGGGATACCGGCGTCTGCTTGCGGCAAATTTCCTTGGCCTCGGAATCGTATATCTGTTCGGAATGGTTTACTGCTATCTCATCAGCAATTTTTATCTTGAAACGCCGATCGGCCTGCGGGCGCTTTTTCTCTACAGCTTTCTTCTGACGGTCCCCGGCGATATCGTATTGTGCGGCGTGGGAGCCGTTCTGGGGAAACGGCTCATTCCCCTGTTCAAGAAGATAAGGATGTGATGCGGAGTTGGGTTTTATTACGCTGTTAAAGGAAAAAATTTACGCGGGAGAACAAATTACAAGGCAGGACGCGATCCGCCTGCAGGAACAGCCGCTTCCGGAATTATGCCGGCAGGCCGATGAAATTCGGAGAACATTCTGCTCTGATGGGTTTGATCTCTGTACGATCGTGAACGGAAAAAGTGGCAGATGCTCTGAAGACTGCCGTTTCTGCGCGCAATCTGCCCGCCATCATACGGCTGCGCCGGAATATCCGCTGCTTTCTGCGGAAGTGCTTACCGTACAGGCCAGGGCGAATGACGCGCGGGGCGTGCTGCGTTATTCGATTGTTACATCCGGAAAGCGCCTGCCGGACCGGGAGGTGGACAGAATGTGCGAGGCCGTCCGCCAAATCAGAGCGCAGACAAGGCTCGGCGTCTGCATTTCGTTCGGGCTGCTTTCCGAAGCGCAGTACAGAAAGCTGAAGGAAGCCGGCGTCTCAAGAGTTCATAACAATCTCGAAACCTCCCGCCGCTATTTCCCGAATATTTGTACGACACACACGTTTGACGACAAAATCAATGCCGTGCGTGCGGCGCAGGCCGCGGGGCTGTCCGTATGCAGCGGAGGAATTATGGGACTTGGAGAGACGCCGGAGGACAGAATCGATCTGGCGCTGACATTACGTGAGCTTGGGGTGAAAAGCGTTCCGCTGAATGTGCTGAATCCGATCCCGGGCACCCCGCTGGCACGGAACCAAAGGCTGAATGCGGAGGCTTTATGCCGGATTACTGCGGTGTACCGTTTCCTTCTTCCCGACGCCTCCATCCGCCTTGCGGGCGGGAGAGGACAATTGCCGGATAAAGGGAGGAGCTGCTTCCTGTCCGGGGCAAACGCCGCCATTTCGGGGGATATGCTGACGACCTCCGGTATCACGGTCGAAAGGGACCTGCAGATGTTAAAGGAGCTCGGATATAAGGTGAGGCGGGACGATGAGTAGAAATTTGTTTATCGCCGGCACCGGCACAGACGTCGGAAAAACCTTTGTTACCGGTCTGATTCTGAAAAAGCTGAAGCAGAGCGGGGCATGCGCCGCATACTATAAAGCCGCCATGAGCGGAAACCGGCTCGGCACAGACGGAAAACCGGTCCCCGGCGATGCCGTGTACGTCAAGGAGATTTCCGGAATCGAACAGCCGCTGGAAGAAATGTGCCCCTATGTTTACGAGTATGCGGCCGCGCCGCATCTGGCGGCCCGCCTTGAGGGAAATCCTGTTCGTATGGAGCGCGTGCTGGAAAATTTTCATGCGCTTTGCCGGAGGTATGAATATGTGACCATGGAAGGCTCCGGCGGCATTCTTTGCCCGATTTGCTATGTCGAAGGCAGAATGCTTCTGCTTGCGGACGTGATCAAGGCCTGCGGGCTTAGCTGCCTTCTCGTTGCCGGAGCCGGACTCGGAACGATCAACGACGTCGGATTGACGGCGTTTTATATGAAAGCAAGGGGAATTCCGTTAAAAGGAATCATTCTGAACCGGTTTCAGCCGGGGAATCGACTGCATGAGGATAATCTGAAACAGTGCGAGGCTGCCGCAGGCGTCCGTGTCGTGGCCTGCGTACGCGACGGCGCAGCGGAGCTGGAAATCCCGGCCGAACAACTGAAAGCACTTTACGAAGAAACGGAGGCGCCGAAAAATGATCTGGTATCCGTATGAACAGATGAAGACGATGAAAAAGCCATATCAAGTCATCGACGCGGAGGGCGTTTATTTATATACGGCCTCTCAAAAGCTGATCGATTCCGTATCCTCCTGGTGGAGCGTGATTCACGGGTACAAGCATCCGGAGCTGGACAAAGCAATTTGCGACCAGGCCGAGCGCTTCTCACACGTAATGCTCGGTGGGCTGACACATGAACCTGTACAGCGGCTTTCCGATCGATTGCAAGGCTGGCTTCCGGGAGATTTAGATTACTGCTTTTTTTCTGATTCGGGAAGCGTTGCGGTAGAGGTCGCGCTGAAAATGGCGCTGCAATTTTACTTAAATCGCGGCGAATCACAGCGCACCATGGTCCTTGCTCTGGAACATGCGTATCACGGGGACACATTCAAAACGATGGAAGCCGGAGACGACGAGGATTATCATTTTATTCTGAAAGCCTATGGACCGAGCCGGTCTGTCGTTCATATCCCAACCGAAAGAAACGCGCTGGAGGCGGCGTTTTTACAATATCATGACCGACTGAACTGTTTTCTTGCGGAGCCGCTGCTCCAGTGCGCAGGAGGAATGCGGATGTACGATATCTCTTTCCTGAAACGTGCGCGGGAGCTTTGCGATCAATACGGCGTGCTGCTCATCTTTGACGAGGTTGCAACGGGCTTCGGCCGTACGGGAAACCGGTTTGTGGCGGATCTGGTACAGCCGGATATCCTGGTTCTGGGGAAAGCGCTGACGGGAGGATACATCGGCCATGCGGTGACGGTAGCAAACAAACGGGTTTACGATGGCTTTTATGATGACAATCCGGAGCATGCTCTGATGCATGGGCCGACTTTTATGGGAAACGCGCTTGCCTGCAGCGCGGCGCTGAAATCCATCGAGCTTTTCGAACGGCACGATTACATGTCTAAGATCCGGAAAATTGAGGAAATTACACGGCGGGAAATGGATGGCTTTTTCGATCCGCGGGTGAAGGAAATCCGGATTATGGGAGCCTGCGTCTGCATAGAGGTCCACGATCCGTCCGCGCTCAAGGGGTATCAGCAGTTTGCCTTTGAAAGAGGCGTATTCAGCAGGCCGTTTTTAAAATATCTGTATGCGATGGTTCCTTACGTCATAAAAGAAGAGGAACTGGTGCAGGTTCTGGACACGATGAAGGCCTGGTTTGCTCTCCCTTGACAGGAGGGCGCCGATCCGCTACAATGATGCGGTCTTAAATCTGCTTTGCCCGCCGCCTGACGGGCAAGCGCAAAAGGAAGGCTGTACGATGTTTCGTGAAATGCGAAGAAAAAAACAAGCGCTGCCTCCGGAGGAATGCGCCGCAATTCTGAACCGCGGTACTTCCGGCGTTCTTGCGCTCTCAGGAGACGGCGATTACCCCTATGCCGTTCCGCTCAGCTATGGATACGACGGCGCGCGGCTGTATTTTCACTGCGCGCAAAGCGGGCATAAGCTCGATGCCGTCCGCCGAAATTCCAAGGCGTCTTTTTGCGTGATCGATCAAGACCAGGTCGTGCCGCAGGAATATACATCGTACTACAGAAGCGTCATTGTCTTCGGAAAAATTCGGATTCTGGAAACGGATGAGGAGAAACGCACGGCGATTGAAAAGATTGCCTTGAAATATGCTCCGGACGACAGCGCCGCCAACAGACAGAACGCAATCGAACGCGAGTGGGAGCCTCTGTGCATGCTGGAGATGACGGCGGAGCATATCACCGGAAAAGAAGCCATTGAACTGGTAAGAGCAAAACAGCAGACAACATAACGGAGTAAAGGAAGCCCGCCGGGGCTTTTGATTGTGCGGTAGGCCTGCGCAGCACAACGCAGGCCTGCCGTTTTTTTATGGAGGTATAGATATTATGAAAAAAACGGATTCCTTCCGCGACTTTGCCAAATATGCGTCGCTTAATGTAATGGGCATGATTGGACTATCGTGCTATATTTTGGCGGACACGTTCTTCGTATCGCAAGGCCTTGGCACAAACGGTCTGACGGCGCTGAATCTGGCCATCCCCGTTTACAGCTTTATTCATGGGAGCGGACTGATGATCGGCATGGGCGGCGGCACCCGATATTCCATTCTCAAAAGCCGCGGAGATCCTGCGGAGGCGAACCGTACCTTTACCGAAGCGGTCGTTCTTGCTGCCGTATTTGCCGTGCTTTTCCTGCTGGTTGGGATCTTCTGCTCGGGCGCGATCGTTTCGCTGTTTGGTGCGGATGAAAACGTATTTGTGATGTCCGAAACATATCTGCGTGTTATTCTGCTGTTTGCTCCCGCGTTCCTGCTGAATAACGTGCTGCTGTGCTTTGTCCGCAACGACGGAGCGCCGCAGCGCTCCATGACGGCGATGATCGGCGGCAGTCTGTCAAATGTCGCGCTGGATTGGTTCTTCATTTTTCCGCTTCGAATGGGGATTTTCGGCGCTGCCCTTGCAACGGGACTGGCGCCGCTGATCAGCATGCTGATCCTGTCTCCGCACTTCTTCCGGAAGAAAAACGGATTCCGGCCTGTCAAATGCAGACCGGCGGGAAAGAGACTGGCCGGAATTCTGTCCAGCGGCGTTCCGTCGTTGGTTACGGAAGCGTCCTCCGGCATTGTCATGATTGTATTTAACGCCATTATCCTGGAATTGGAGGGCAATCCAGGCGTAGCGGCATACGGCGTAATTGCAAATCTGTCTTTAGTGATTATCGCTATTTATACGGGGATCGCGCAGGGAATCCAGCCTTTGATCAGCCGGGATTACGGCAGAAATAACGATGCGGGCATCAGAGCCGTCCTGCGGTACGCCATGCTTTCCATGCTTGCTTTTTCGATTCTGATCTACCTCGGAGTGCTTTTCGGCGCGCCGCAGATCGCAGGCATTTTTAACAGGGAACACGATGCGGTGCTGCAGGGAATCGCAGAAGAGGGACTGCGTCTGTATTTTTCCGCCTGCCCATTTGTTGGCTTCAATATCGTGCTGTCGATGTATTTTACCTCCTCGGAGCATCCGAAGCCTGCGCATCTTATTTCCATTCTCCGCGGGTTTCTCGTTATGCTTCCAACGGTATTTTTGTTTTCCAGAATATGGGGGATCCGCGGCGTGTGGTGCGCGTTTCCCGCAGCGGAATTTATTGTAGCGGCAGTAGGAATAACGCTTTTTCTTGCAATGAAAAAAAGCATGCGGCGATCGGGAAAAGCAGGCAATCCTCCAGCATTTCTTCCGTAAAAAAAACAATTGTAAAATAATCCGGTTGCTATTATAATGAGAGCCTAAAAGATGTCGTAAAAAAATACACATGGGAGTTTTGCAAGATGACGAATGATATTTCCTACAGAAAAATACTGTGCCTGCTGATGGGCGCTGTTCTGCTTTTGATGGTCGTTCTGTCTCCGAAGCCGCAGACTGCATATGCGGAGGCCGCCCCGGTAGAACAGAACGAAGCGATTGATCCTACACAGTGGGTAGCAGTAGATGATTTGGGCCGGACCGTGGCGACTTACGAGAACACGGGAGCGCCGCGACAGGACCGATACGTTGGAATTTTTTACTGGACGTGGCATTATAATTTTGCGGGCAACAAAGCGGTCAATGTCAACAATGTAATTAAGGAGCATCCGGAGGCGCTGCATGATTACAATGCGGAAATCTGGAAAACGGAAAGCGGACAGTGCTGGTGGAACGAATCGATTTACGGGTATTATTCCAGCACGGATAAATATGTTCTGAGAAAACAGATGGAGCTTCTGGCAGACGCGGGAGTAGACGTTCTTTTCTTCGACTGCACGAACGGCACCTTTTTGTGGGAGCAAAGCTGCTATGCGCTGTTCGACGTGATTCTGGAAGCGAGGGAAGACGGAATCAATGCGCCGCGCGTCTGCTTCATGCTTCCGTTCGCGGCCAACAGCGACAGCAAGCAGTCGCTGAGCAACCTTTATAGAAGGTTCTACAGCAAAGAAAAATACCAGGACCTCTGGTTCTATTGGGAGGGAAAGCCTCTGATCATGGCGCATCCGGATAACCTGTCTCCGGAAAGCGAACGGGAGAAAGAAATTCTGGACTTCTTTACCTTCCGGAAGAATTGGGCCGGATATTTTGACGGAGATCAGTCCTCCGAGTATTGGGGCTGGCTGTCCGTTTATCCGCAGGCGAAATATCTGAGACCGGATGGGACGGTCGAGCAGATGACGGTGGGCGTAGCGCAGAATGCAAGCGAGCACGGCCTGGTTGCCATGAACGACTATAGGGGCGGCGTGTACGGCAGGGCGTATTCCTCGGATATCGACGGCAAATATTCTTACACTTACACGTACAGGAATTCCGACATAACGGTCGACTCCGATATGGAAAACGCGCATTATTACGGCGTGAATTTTCAGCAGCAGTGGGACTACGCTTTGGAGACGGATCCGACGTTTATTTTTGTGACGGGATGGAACGAATGGACGATGGGCCGCTTTGAAACGTGGCAGGATTCTCCGAACGCTTTCCCTGATCAGTTCAATGACGAATATTCACGCGACTGCGAGCCGTCTAAAGGAGATCTGAAGGATTTTTACTATTATCAGCTTGTTTCCAACATCAGAAAATTTAAGGGAAGCGGCCAGCCGGTACAACAGAACGAAAAGCATACCATTGATATTAACGGCGATCTCAGCCAATGGGATTCCATTTATACCTATAACCATTATGCAAATAACACGCCGGCGCGGGACGCGAAGGGCTTCGGCAGTCTGCACTATGAAAGTGATACGATGCGAAACGATATCATAAAAACAAAGGCGGCGTATGACGACGACAACATCTATTTTTATGTGGAAACGGCTGAGACGCTGACGCCGTCGAGCGATCCCGCATGGATGCGTCTGTTTATCGACACGGGGGCGGCCACGGCGGATTCTACAGACTGGGAGGAATTTGAATTTGTCGTCAACCGTCAGAACCCAGACCCATACGGCGCATATCTTGAACGAAGCACGGGCGGCTGGAACTGGGAGACGGTCTGTCAGGTTCCGTATTCCATACAGGATAACGTGTTTCAGCTGGCGATTCCGAGGGAAGCGCTCGGCCTTACGGGAAATACCCTGAATTTTAATTTTAAATGGTCGGACAATATGCAGCCGGTAGATGGAGTGGAAGGAGACATCATGGATTTCTATCTGAGCGGCGATGTGGCTCCCGGCGGGAGATTTGCGTTCCGTTTTACGACGGACGAGATCGCATATGTAACGGGCGGCTCCGGTTTCCCCGTACTGGCCGTTGTAGGCATCGCGGCTGCGGCTGTTCTGGTCTGCGCTGCAATTACGATTCCCATTGCGGTAAAACGGCGGAAAAACGGAAAAGGGGAAGGCTAGAACGCAGGAGATTCCTCTAAAATATTTTCCCAAAATGGGATTGACATTGCTGCTGCCGGATGGTAACATAAACGCGGTTAGAGAAATCTAACCGCAATTTTTGTGAGCGAGTTAGTGAAAACTTACTGAAAGGCGATGGATAAAAATGATGCCGTTAACGCTTGCGGCGGTCGGAGAGGAAAACATAATCCGGAAAATCGGGGGAAAACCGGAAGTGCGGGCGCATCTGGAAAATCTGGGCTTTGTAGCCGGGGGAATTGTCACGGTGATTTCAACAATAGGAGGAAACCTGATCGTCAGCGTAAAGGATTCCCGCATTGCGATCAGCCGCGAAATGGCCAATAAAATAATGGTATAAGGGATTTTGGCAGAAGAGGAGGAAATCAAATGAAAACATTGAAAGAGGCAAGGATCGGCGATACGGTCACCGTGCTCAAGCTCCATGGAGAAGGCGCAGTGAAACGCCGAATCATGGACATGGGCATTACAAAGGGCGTGGAGGTTCACGTGCGAAAGGTCGCTCCTTTAGGGGATCCGGTCGAAGTAACGGTCCGAGGGTATGAGCTTTCAATCCGGAAAGCGGATGCGGAAATGATCGAGATAAAATAATTTTTGCACTGGTGTTAGCTGAAACTAATTACGAGAGAAAGGAAGAAACGCAATGAGTATTAGAATTGCCCTCGCGGGAAACCCGAACAGCGGAAAAACGACATTGTTCAACGCGCTGACCGGATCCAACCAGTTTGTAGGAAACTGGCCGGGCGTAACGGTAGAGAAAAAGGAAGGCAAGCTGAAAAAGCATAACGACGTAATTATTACCGACCTTCCGGGAATCTATTCGCTCTCTCCGTATACGCTGGAGGAGGTAGTGGCACGAAATTATCTGATCAACGAACGTCCCGATGCGATTTTAAATATCGTGGACGGAACAAACCTGGAACGAAATCTGTATCTGACGACGCAGCTTACGGAGCTCGGAATTCCCGTTGTGATTGCCGTCAATATGATGGATATCGTTAAAAAGAACGGAGACAAAATCAATACGGCAGAAATGTCCCGCGCGCTCGGCTGCAAGGTCGTTGAAATTTCGGCGCTGAAGGGAACCGGAATTATGGAAGCAGCGGAAGCGGCAATCGAGGCGGCAGAGGGAACGAAAACAGTCCCGCAGCACAGCTTCAGCGGCGCGGTCGAACACGCAATCGCGCATATCGAAGAAGCCGCCGTGCATCATTTGCCTGCGGAACAGCAGCGCTGGTATGCGATCAAGATTTTTGAACGCGACGAAAAGGTTCTGGAACAGCTAAAGCTTGATCCGTCAGTAATGAATCACATAGAAGAAGACATAAAAGCCGCGGAGGCAGAGCTGGATGACGACGCGGAAAGCATTATCACAAACGAACGCTATATTTACATCGCTTCGATTATCCAGGGCTGCATTCAGAAAAAAAGCGCCGGAAAGCTTACGACCTCGGATAAGATCGATAAAGTCGTTACGAACCGGTGGGCGGCGCTCCCGATTTTCGCAGTCGTAATGTTTATCGTATACTATATTTCGGTAACAACCGTCGGGACCTGGGCCACGGACTGGGCGAATGACGGCGTATTCGGCGACGGCTGGCATCTTTTCGGAATCGGATCCTCTGCATTTGACGAAGACATGACGGAATATGCGGAGGAAAACATCTGGACTGACGAGCTCGTTGCCATTGTGAAAAATGCCGAGGAAGCAGGCGTCGTAGGCGCAGACGAAATGATGAGTGCGATCGAGGATCAGGACTTCGGCGCGTTCGACGAGGCTTACGGCACGTATGCAGATGCGCTGGCAGAAAAAAATTATGACATTTCGGGAATCGTAGACACGGCGATGGAGAATGCGCCGGATACGTCCGAATACGGCGTATGGGTTCCCGGTATCCCTGTTCTTGTGGAAAAAGGACTGGATGCCCTGCACTGCACCGACTGGCTGAAGGGCTTGATCCTTGATGGTATTATCGGCGGCGTAGGAGCAGTTCTTGGCTTTGTTCCGCAGATGCTGGTCCTTTTCATTTTCCTTGCTTTCCTGGAGTCCTGTGGATACATGGCACGGATTGCGTTCGTCATGGACCGTATTTTCCGGAAATTCGGCCTTTCGGGAAAATCCTTTATTCCGATGCTGATCGGAACGGGATGCGGTGTTCCCGGAATCATGGCGTCGCGTACCATTGAAAACGACCGCGACCGTAAAATGACAATTATGACAACGACCTTTATTCCGTGCGGAGCGAAGCTCCCGATTATCGCGCTGATTGCCTCGGCGCTGTTCGGCGGAGCATGGTGGGTCGCGCCGAGCGCGTATTTCCTCGGAGTGGCGGCAATCATCGTGTCGGGAATTATTCTGAAAAAGACCAAGATGTTCTCCGGAGATCCCGCGCCTTTCGTTATGGAACTGCCGGCGTATCACTGGCCCACCTTTGGAAATATCATGCGCAGCATGTGGGAGCGAGGAAGCTCGTTTATGCGCAAGGCCGGAACGATCATCCTGCTTTCCTCTATTATAATCTGGGCAGGCTCCTGCTTTGGATTTGTGGATGGAGGCTTTACGTTCAGCCTGGAAATGGAGCTTGAAGCGAGCATACTCGGCAAAATCGGAGAGGGAATCAAATGGATCTTTGCGCCGCTCGGCTTCGGAAACATCAAAGCGGCTATTGCAACGATCATGGGACTGGTTGCAAAAGAAGAAGTGGTCGGCGTGTTCGGCGTGCTTGATTTCGAAGGAATGACAAAGCTTGCCGCTTACTCCTTCCTGATCTTCAACCTGCTCTGCGCCCCCTGCTTTGCCGCAATCGGCGCCATTAAGCGCGAAATGAACAGCGCAAAGTGGACCTGGTTTGCAATCGGCTATCAGTGCGTATTTGCCTACGTTATTTCCTTTATTGTATACCAGCTCGGCATGCTGTTTACCGGAAACGCCAATATTGCAGGGACCATTATCGCCCTTGCGCTTACGGCCGGGATGCTGTACCTGCTCTTCCGCCCGTATAAAGAAAGCAACAGGCTGACGGCAAAAGTAAAGGTATAACCATTTTGAAAGGAGGGGATCTGACGATGCTGCGTTTTCTTGCAGATTATTGGGGAACGATCGTGATCGGAGCCGTGCTTGCGGCAATCGTCATCGGAATTATTATAAGGTTATTTAAAAACAAGAAAAATGGGAAGTCCTCCTGCAGCTGCGGCTGCGAGCATTGCCCGTCCTCCTGTGCATGCCACAAGAAATAGCTGCAGACATTCCTATATAAAATTTTCCCCCTTGACAAACGAGAGCGCCCGGCCACCGGCCGGGCGCTCTCACTGTCTGCAGGGAGCAGGAAAGCGGGAAATCGCAAAGACCGCAAAGGTGTACAATTTTTGACAGCTCTTCCATCGTTGACAAGCTGTAAGCGTTCCGCTACAATGAACCCGGGTTTCCGGCAGAACGATGATACGTAGGCAAAGGGCACGGATTTTTTCTTTCGTCTGTTGAGAAAAAATTGATTTTTTTGCTGTAAATTGATTTGCGGATGGGCCGTGTACCCTTCCGCAAATTCATTGCCCGGAATCCGCCGCACCGGAGGAACCAGGAGAGGAAGAACAAAATGCAGTTTGATTTCACGCCAAAACAAAAGAAAATAATTTCTGTTTCCTGTATCGCGGTGTTTCTTCTTTTCTCTGCTTTGATTTGCTGGTTTGTGGGAAGGCCAATGCTGAAATTTGTATCGGAGCCGGAGAAATTCCGCGCCTGGGTAGACGGACACGGAATCTACGGAAGGCTTGCCTTTGTCGGCATGATGGTGCTTCAGGTATTTATCGCCATTATTCCTGGAGAACCGCTTGAAATCGGAGCGGGGTATGCGTTCGGCATGTGGGAGGGAACGCTGCTTTGCATGGCCGGAGCGCTGATCGGAAGCGCGCTTGTGTTTCTGTTTGTCCGCCGTTTCGGAATCAAGGCGGTGGAGGTCTTCTTTTCCAGGGAAAAAATCCGTTCCCTGCGTTTCCTTCAGAACCAAAAGAAGCTGAATTTATGGGTATTCATTATTTTTGCAATCCCCGGTACGCCGAAGGATCTGCTTTGCTATTTTGTCGGGCTTACGGAAATGCGGTTTGCCAATTGGATGCTGATTATTTCCGTTGCCAGAATTCCATCTGTGATTACTTCCACAATCGGAGGGAATGCGCTCGGCATGAAAAATTATCTGTTTGCAATCATCGTATTTGCTGCGACAATGCTGCTCAGCGCCGCAGGGATCCTGATTTACCGTATTATTTGTAAAAGACACGAGGGAAAAGCCCATGAACATTCCAGTGACGATTAAATATGTCAATCTTATCATTTCCGCATTATTCTGCTGCTGCTATGCGTACCAGCTTTTTTACATCCTGGTGCCGTTCTTCTCCGGCAGACGGACGCACGGGCCCGCAAAATACCATAGATACGCTGTACTGATCGCGGCGCGGAATGAAGCGGCGGTGCTGCCGCATCTCATTGAAAGCATCCGGAAGCAGGATTATCCCGGAGATCTGATTGAGATTTTTGTCGTTGCGGATAATTGCACCGACGGAACCGCCGAGGCGGCCTTGGCGCAGGGCGCACATGTATACCAGCGTTTTCACAATACGCGGATCGGAAAGGGCTACGCATTGGATTTTCTGATTCAGAATATTTACGGCGATTACGGAAAACAATATTTTGACGGCTTTTTTGTATTTGATGCAGACAATCTGCTTGCCGAGAATTATATCACGGAAATGAACAAAATTTTTTCCGAGGGCTTCCGGATCGTAACGAGCTACCGGAATTCCAAAAATTACGGCGACAACTGGATCTCTGCGGGCTATGCGCTGTGGTTCCTGCGGGAATCGAAGTATCTCAATCAGGCGCGGATGACGCTTGGTACGAGCTGCGCCGTGTCGGGAACCGGATTTTTAATGAGCAGCGACATTCTGCGGGAGTGCGGCGGCTGGAAATTTTATCTTCTGACGGAGGATATCGAGTTTACGGTACATAACGTTGCAAACGGGGAGCGGATCGGATATTGCCGCGACGCCGTGCTTTACGACGAGCAGCCCGTGAAATTTTCTCAGTCCTGCCGGCAGCGGCTGCGGTGGGCCAGAGGCTATCTGCAGGTCCTCCGCAAATACGGCCTGCGGCTGTTCCGCGGCATTTTCCGGAAAAAAGGGTTTGCGTGCTTTGATATGATCATGGCGATCATGCCGGCGTTTCTGCTGTCCTCGCTCGGACTGGCTGCAAATCTTGTCCTGGGGACGGCGGGCCTGATACAAGGCCGGGGAATCGGTATTCTGGCGATCGAACTGGTGAAATCCTTTTTCAGCAGCTATCTGTTCTTGTTTGGCTTGGGCCTGATTCCGCTGATTACGGAGTGGAAGAAGATTTATACGAAAAATATCAGAAAAATTTTATCGGCTTTTACGTTCCCGATTTTTATGATAACTTATATTCCTATAACAATTGCCGCGATGTTCAGGAGGGTGGGCTGGAAACCGATCGAGCACAAAGCGGCTGTGACGCTGGAGCAGGTCAAGGGAGCCCCCGCAGTGATCAAGCTTGGAGCGGATCATCTGGTTGCCGAAGGAGGAACACGAAATGGCACAGACGATATTGGCGGTAGATGACGAGAAGGATATCGCTGAAATGCTGAAATATTACTTTACAAAGCAGGGCTATCGCGTGATCACGGCGCAGAATGGCAAAGACGCTCTGAAATTTGCAGAAAAAAAGCCGGATCTGATTCTGCTTGATATCAATCTGCCGGATTTAGACGGGCTGTCCATCTGCGAAAAAATCAGAGATTTCGTATCCTGTCCGATTATTTTTCTGACAGCGCGCATTGAGGACGGAGATAAAATCAAGGGCTTCGCAGCAGGCGGAGACGATTACGTAATCAAGCCGTTTTCTATGGATGAGCTGGGCGCCAGAGTCGCCGCGCACCTGCGGAGGGAGCTGCGGCGTTCCGGCGGCTCGGAGGTGCGCTTTGATGAAAACCTTGTGATCGATTACAGCGCGCGCCGCATATTTTATCAGGGAAAAGAACTCATCTTTGCGAAAAAGGAATTTGACATTATTGAATATCTATCGCAGCATCCGGGACAGGTGTTCGACAAGGAAACCATCTACGAGCGTGTGTGGAGCTATGACAGCGAGGGGGAGAGCTCCGTCATAACGGAACATATCCGGCGGATCCGGGCAAAATTTTCCGCCGCAGGAGCCGGACCGTATATCGAGACGGTTTGGGGGTGCGGATATAAGTGGGCCAGATAACCAGAAAGCTGCGCAGCCTGTCGGTCCGCGCTTCTTTTGTAATATACGCGCTGCTTGCGCTGGTAGTCGCGCTCCTGATCTGTTCCATCCTTATAAATCTGCTCGAGCGCCAAACAATGAATATTTATTTCAAATACAGAAGCATGTCACGGATCTATGATGTGCCGGAAAACGGCTTCGTTGAAATTACTTATATGGATGAGGGCGCAGTTTACGACATTTATAACGAGGACGGCCTGCAGGTGAATACGTTTACGGTGTCGTACCACGAACGGGTCGAAACCGTTTTCGACGCAGAAAATCCCGATGAAATCGAATGCCTTTCCGTGCCTCCCGTGTATTCGGAGGAAGACGAGACGCTGGAGACGATTCTTGAAATCCTTCAGATTCTTACGATTCCTGTGGTATTCTGCGGCAGCATGATCGTGTGCGCCTTCCTGTTTTACCGGAGAAAGCTGAAAAAACCAATCGAGCTTTTAGAGGCAGCCTACCGAAAGGTGGCGGAGAATGATCTTGATTTTGTACTGCGCTATGACAGTTTGGATGAAATGGGAAAGCTGTGCGAAGCGTTTGAGAAGATGCGCCGCAGCCTGAGTGAAAACAACAGAGAGATGTGGCGTCAGATGGAAGAGAGAAAACGCCTGAACGCCGCTTTCTCGCATGATCTGAGGACGCCCTTGACCGTACTTAAGGGACACGCGTCCATGCTGCTCTCCTCTCTGCCGCAGCACTCCCTTCCGCAGGAGGAAGTAATCGGGGAAGTCCGTACGATGGCCGCACATATCACCCGTCTGGAAAAATACGTGGAGGCAATGACGCAGCTGCAGCGGCTGGAGGACATCGAGATCCGCAGGGAACCGGTCGACGCTGCAGTACTGATCGGCGCGCTCGAAGAAACCGCCGGGATTCTCTGCGGAGATAAAACGCTGCTTTCCCATGATACTGTGGAGGGAGGCGCGTTTCGGCTCGACGAGGAAGCGGTTTCCCAGGTTTTTGAAAATCTTCTTTCAAACGCGGTCCGCTATGCGGAGCAAAAAATCGAGATTACGTTCCGAACCTCCGCGCAATTTTTCTGCATTGAGGTTTCCGACGACGGAGCGGGCTTCTCCTGCGCCGGACTGGAGCAGGCAACGGCGCCTTTTTACCGGGAAAAGCAAGAATTTGGCGATTTGCATATGGGAATCGGACTCAATATCTGTAAAATCCTGTGTATCAAACATGGCGGATATCTTTCGGTGGCGAACAGGAAAGAGGGCGGCGCCTGCGTTACGGCTGTTTTCGCGGTTTAATCTGGATGCGAGCGCGGGCGGAAAACTGACGCCTCCCGCATTTTTTCCGTAAGAAGCTCCAAATTATCTACGGTTGTTTTATCTATGAAATGTTCGATTTTTTCAACCTGCTCCAGTTCGTTTTCAGAATGGTTCAGGAGACACAGAAAGTCATGGAGAACTTTATGACGGTGCAGCAGATAACGGCCGGCTTCCTGTCCTTTTTCCGTAACCACAATATATCCGTATTTTTTAAATTCGATATAGCCCGCGTCCTTCAGGTTGTTTACCATTTTAGACGCGGACGGGGGCTTGACATGCAGGCTCCCGGCAAGCTCGCTGATGCGGACTACCTCGTTGCCTTGCAGAAGCCGGCAGATCATTTCCAGATAATCCTCCATGGAGGAAGTCAGTTTTTCGTTTTCGTTCCGGCTGTATCCTTTTAAGGTGTAAAACCCGCCGCTGCTTTCCATATCTGCAGATCACCGCCGCACAGATGTTAATATAATAGCACTAGGAAAGAAAGTTTCCTTATTCAAATATATTACGAGGTGTATTCTTTATGACGGAAATAAATTGCTTGAATGATATAGAGCCGGGGCAGACGGCAAAGGTCAGGGAGCTCCTTTCGACGGGCAGCATCCGCAGACGGCTGCTCGATATTGGTCTGATTGAAAATACGGAGGTGGAATGTCTCGGCAGAAGTCCCGCCGGAGATCCGTCCGCCTTTCTGATCCGGGGCGCGGTTATAGCGATCCGCAGGGAAGATTGCAGGAATATATTGATTGTAAAAGAATGAGGAGGAAAAGAATGGGTTTGACGAATGAGTCTGTCGGAATGCATGCGGTCGATTCCGGACTGATGATTAAAAAACAGACGCCGGAAGACCGGGTGATCGCCATTGCGGGCAATCCCAATGTGGGGAAAAGCACGCTTTTCAACAATTTAACAGGAATGAATCAGCATACGGGCAACTGGCCGGGAAAAACAGTTTCCAACGCGCAGGGATACTGCGCGACGAAAAAGCGGTCTTACGTGCTGGTGGACATTCCCGGAACGTATTCTCTCATGGCGCATTCTGCCGAGGAGGAGGTGGCCAGAAATTTTATCTGCTTTGGGCATCCGGATGCCGTGGCCGTCGTCTGCGACGCCACCTGCCTGGAGCGGAATCTGAACCTGGTGCTTCAGACGCTTGAAATTACGGACCGCGTCATAGTATGCGTGAATCTGATGGATGAGGCCGAGCGCAAGCACATTAAAATAGATTTAAAGGGCCTTTCCGATCGGCTTGGAGTGCCTGTTGTCGGAATTACGGCGCGGAAGAAAAAGACTCTTACGCTTTTTTTGAAAGAACTGGACGAAATCACGGAGGACGAGCGCTCTCTGCAGCCATACCGCGTAACGTATGCCGAAGAGATTGAACGCGCCGTTTCGGTGATAGAGCCTGTGCTCCGCAAAAAGCTTGCAAACGGGCCGGATCCCAGGTGGGTGAGCCTCAGACTGCTGGATTTCGATGAATCTCTGCTTCGGGAGCTGAACGAGGCGCTCGGAGAGGATCTTTTACTGGACGGAGAGGTTTCGGCCGCTATGGAACGAGCCAAAGCGCTGCTCGGCACAGTGCCGCCCGAGGATCTGATCGTATCCGGCCTTGTCGCGGCTGCCGAGGAAATCTGTAAAGAAACGGTTCGGTACGACAAAAGCACGTATCACGCGGCAGACCGCCGGATCGACCGCGTGCTTACGGGAAAACGATTCGGTTATCCGGTCATGATACTCCTTCTGGCGTTTATTCTCTGGCTGACTATTACGGGGGCAAATTATCCGTCTCAATTACTTTCCGACGGCCTGTTCTGGATCCAGGACAGACTGACGGAGTTCTTTCGGTATATCGGCGCGCCGGAGTGGCTGCACGGAGCATTGGTGCTCGGCGTGTACCGCGTACTGGCATGGGTCATTTCCGTGATGCTGCCGCCAATGGCGATCTTTTTTCCGCTTTTCACGCTGCTCGAGGATGCGGGGTACCTGCCGCGCGTTGCCTATAATCTGGATAAACCGTTTCAAAGATGCCGTGCGTGCGGCAAGCAGGCGCTGACGATGTGCATGGGATTCGGCTGCAATGCGGCGGGCGTCGTAGGCTGCCGGATTATCGATTCCCCGCGGGAACGCTTGATTGCAATCCTCACAAATAATTTTGTTCCCTGTAACGGGCGTTTTGCGCAACCAATAAAAAGGAAAAACGACCGAATTCATTTTATCCCTTCTGACGGCTGGGGAGCCCAAATCAAAGCCTATCGGAAAAAGCATGGCCTTACCCAAGAAAAATTGGCTGCGGAAATGGGCGTAAAGTATTTTACCCTTTGATCATAGGAGCAAGGGAAGCGGAACGCCGCGCAGCTGTCTGTCCGCTTGCTACCCCTGTACTCGCACACAGGGAAGTACATCTACCGCAGCTTTTCTCACCCAGGCAGGACGAGCCAAGCTTCATATCGCGAATATTTAGCATGGGATTTCTCCTTTCCGCGGACGGGCGGGCAACCTGCTCACAAGGTTTATTTTCAAACTGCAATTTGTACAGTCATAAAATCACAAATGGATTTTTTTGTAGTGTTAACCCGTAAAAATCGATGATTAAAAAATTTGCATAATGATCTTCTTTTGCCCTGTGTCCTGCCCGATACCACAACGCTGCGCCATGGCTCTTTCTCTGGATTTGGGCACAGACGGAGAGGAATACTCATAGGAAATTCGGATATTGCCCGGCATTTTGAGGGCTATGCGCCTGCGGTAAATAAGTTTCTGACGAATCTCTCCGTGCTGTCACTGTATGTGCATTACCTGAACGCGGTCTATACAGAAAGGGACTGTTTGGACGACTGCTTGAGGGGATAGGGGTAGAGGCGGCGATATGCATGGATAAGGCGATGCAGGATGGTCCCGAAATTTAGATGGTTTATCCTTCTTTCATTCTGCAACAATTTGGTTTATAGTATTCCTATACGGATGCAAAATCGATCGGGAGGAAAATAACGAATGACTTACAAAATCTCAATCTGTGACGATATGAAGCAGGATACGCAATATATCGCCTCTGCCGTTAAAAAATGGGCAGAACAGGAAAACGTTTGCGTGGATATACATACGTTCCCTTCTGCGGAAAGCTTTCTGTTTGATTATGCGGAACAGAAGGATTATGATATTCTGCTGTTGGATATCGAGATGTCTTCCATGAACGGCGTGGAGCTTGCCAAAAGGATCCGCCAAGACAACGACGCGGTGCAGATTGTCTTTATCACGGGATATTCGGATTTTATGGCTGAAGGTTATGAAGTTTCAGCGTTACACTACTTGATGAAGCCGGTAGCCTTTGACAAGCTGTCAAAGGCGTTGAATCGTGCGGCAGACAAGCTGAACAAAACAGAAAAATCGGTTATCATCTCTGTGGACGGAGAGCGTCTGAGAATAGCGATCTCCGACATTGTGTCGGTTGAAGCGTTTGCTCATTTCTGCACGCTTACAACAATCCACGCGTCCTTTAAGGTGAAAACCAGCATTACCGCCGTAGAAAAAATGATCTGCGAATCGGCAGGAGATGAATTTGTTCGCTGCCACCGTTCCTATATCGTCGGAGTCAAATATATAAAAAGTATCTCAAAAACGGACATTACCCTGGACAGCGGCGTCAAAATTCCCCTGTCCCGCAGCCACTACCAAACTGTGAATCAAGCATTTATCCGTTACTTCAAAGGAGAATCACCATGGGACTAATGAATCTGCTGCTTGGAAAAATGATTGACCGCCGAATTGCAGAATATCAAAATGATCTGATTACCAAACACTGCGATGAGGTACAGAACATTTACAAAACTATGCGCGGCTGGCGGCACGATTATCACCATCATATTCAGGCTCTGCTCGCTTTATCCGGCGATGAAGGGAAGACAACGGAATATCTGTTAAAGCTCAACGATGATCTGACGCAGGTAGACACTGTACTGAAAACCGGAAATGTGATGATAGACGCCATTTTAAACTCCAAGCTTTCGCTGATCCAGTCTAAAAAAATCAAAGTTAACGCCAAGGCGGCGGTGCCGTCGGAATTGAAAATATCGGAAATCGATTTGTGCGTCATTATTGGCAATTTGCTGGACAACGCCATGGAGGCTTGCCTCCGGCAGTCTGAGGAGAGACAGCGCTTTATTCGGGTATTCATCGGCGTGCTGAAAAATCAGCTTTATATTTCTGTTTCCAATTCTGTCGGAGACGACATCAAAAAATCCGGCCAAACGTATTTGTCCAGTAAAGGCAGCGAAACCCACGGCTTCGGGCTGATGCGCATTGATCGGCTTGCCGCAAAATATGACGGCTACGTCAACCGCCAAGCCGAGGAGGGCGTGTTTGCGACCGAGGTGATGCTGCCGCTTTGACACCGTTCGTGCAAAATTTCATACCGTTCGTGCGAGAAATCACCATGACGGCAGCGCTATATGATAAGATGGCGGCAGGAGGTGGGAAACGTGAAAAAGGAGAAAGTCCCAAAAGATCTGAAGAAGAAACCGAAATATACGCTTTGGCAGAATCTGGTATATTATTTCAAAATTCTTCGCCAATTTAATAGTAAAGTTATATATATGGTTGCTGTGGGGATACCGTTCAGTGTTCTTGCAACGCTCCTATCCATGTATACCCCAAAGATTATTCTTGACCGGCTTGAATTCAGCAATACCTTTACTAAAATTGCCTTTATTATCGTCGGAATATTTGCCGTCAAGCTGATAAACGATCTTATAAACAACGGAATTGACGCACAGAAGCAACTATATGAATGTTTCATATTAGGAAAACACACTGCCAGAAAGGATGTGGCGAGCATCAGCCCGCCACGGCGGGAATTTCAGAAGTGTTAATTTCAATGTACTCGGCAATCTTGCGGAGCTCGTCAGCAAACTTGAATTTAATCTTGATATTGCCGTTTTCGTAGACCTTTATGTGATCCACAAGCTCAATGAGGATTTCCCGGTTGAGCGTTTCAATGTTCTGATATTTCATAAATGCCACCAGCGCGGGATGTTCATTGTCAACACCGTTTGCCAGTTCTGCCCGTTCCGTTGTCAGCCGTTCCAGCACATCGGAAAGGGCGGCGGCCTGCCGTTCATAGTCGGCCTTCATGTTCCGGTAGTCCTGCTGGGTAATTTCCCCGTCTTTCCAGTCTTGATATAAGGACTGTTTGTAACGGGTAATTTTCGCCAGTTCCCGCTCCTTTGCGGTAATCAGATCGTCCAGTCGGAAAGACTGGCTTTTTTTGATAGGGGCCGAATTGATACGGGCAATCGCCTCGGAATAGGAAACGGCCAAATGCACCTGGTACTGAATACCAAACAGGACGGCGGCCTCCAGCCGCTCATGCTTGATGGAGTGCATGGAGCAGGCGGCCCGGGAGCGGTATTTGTAAGTAGAGCAGGCATAATATACATTTTTCCCGCTTTGGCTCCGTGTTATGGATTTCCCGCAGTCCGCACAGCGGAGAAAGCCGCTGAACAGATGGAGCTCTTTTTTCCGTGGGGCCGTCCGGGTGTCCCGTTTCAAAAGGGCCTGCACCTTATCAAAGGTTTCCTGGTCTATGATTGCCTCGTGGGTATCAGCCACCCGCACCCATTCTTCCTCCGGCACCGCCTCGATCTCATGTACCTTGTAGCTTTTTACACGGCGGCGGCCCTGGACTAAATCCCCGGTATAAATGGGATTTGTGAGAATGTTTTTCAGCACCCGATCTCCCCACATGGGATTGTCAGATACAGAGCAGGAATACGGCAGGCCTTTGTTTTTCCGGTAGGTTGTCGGGCTGGGGATGCCGTGGTCATTCAAGTGGTAGACGATGGCCCGTCTTGTTTCTCCTTGCAAAGTCATGTTATAAATGAGCTTTACAATCTCGGCGGCCTCGGGATCGACAATCAACTGGTGCTTATCTTTCGGATCTTTTATATAGCCGTAGGGGGCAAAGGAGCCGATGTACTGCCCGTTGCGCCGTTTGTAATCAAATACCTGCCGGATTTTCTTTGAAGTCTGATAGCAGTATTGATCGTTCATTACATTCGTAATGGGGACGATGATGCTGGAAACGCTGTCCGGGTTTGTAAAGCTGTCCACATTTTCCGCAAGGCTGATAAAGCGAACGCCCATCTGTACAAACAGGTTATCAATCAGACTTCCCGCATCGCTGTAATTCCGAGCGAAACGGGAAAGGTCTTTTACCACAACGCAGTTGATTTTTCCGCTCATTACATCGGCCAGGAGCCGCTGGAAATTTTCGCGGTTGGCGTCCGTTCCCGTGTGTCCATCGTCCACATATTCGGAAGTGCTTTCAAATTCGTCTATGTGCTTGTGGTAAAAATCACTGAGCAGATCGCGCTGGTTTTTTACGCTGTTGCTATCGTCCTTGCCTTTTTTCAAGTCCTCTTTGGATAGCCGGATATATTTCCCCAGCCGCCAGCGCCGGATGGTATAAGAGGGAGAGAAACTCTGCTGAAACCCTCTGTTTTTTGTTCGTGACATTGTTCCTCCTTCCCTATCACATTACACTTATATTATAACTCTGTCCCATAGGGACAACAAGGATGGCTCTGCCTCGGGACACTTTGTCTCGAAGTAGGGCGGGCCGCAGCCGAATTTACAGCCCGCTTTTCTGCCGGATCAAATAGTCCGTTAAAGTGTCCTGCAGGGAGGGCCCGTTCTCCGAAAATTCGATTTGAACACCCACACCACCGATGCAAAAGCAGTACGGATTTTTGACAATCTGTAAAAACCTTGTTATGCGCTCTTTGCGGGAAAGGGCGTTGTCAAAGGTCATACCGCTCACATCGGGCAGAGACTCGGGGGCAACTGCGCCAATGTCAACGCTTTTCATTTGTTCCAGTTCCTGTGCGGATAATCTCACGGTAAAACCTCCTTCTTTCAAATTGCGAAACGCCTCCCGCTGTCCTGTGGGGAAACGCAAAAAAGCGGCACCGCAAAAGTGCCGCCCTTTGGCCTGTCCTCACATCGGGACACAATGTCTCGAAGTCAATATGGCCCGTTTTCGTAATGACGCTGGGCCTCGTCTAAAGACTTGAAGTCAAACACATAATGGAGCTCCCGAACAACACGCCGGATGTCCTCGGGGGAAAAACCGCAGTTTTCCATCGCATACATCACATATCCCCGGCAGGCGTTATTGCTCCACGGCTCGGCCAGCAT
>ERZ1673742.502-NODE-502-length-49701-cov-14.926137_pt1 | contig 49701 bp, 38 predicted proteins | sample MGYA00580208_ERZ1673742 | MGnify/ENA primary metagenome ERZ1673742 (study PRJEB41218, sample SAMN15661774) | gut metagenome | host: Homo sapiens | place: Canada: London | collected 2015-08-20/2019-03-30 | study: EMG produced TPA metagenomics assembly of...
CTCAAAGCGCAAAAAGAGCGCCTGCCTCTTTTCAGAAGCAGACGCTCTTTTGGTATTATTCAGTTTTTACTTCATCAGCCGGATCAGCAGCTCGTTCACGTCCTCTGTAGGCTTGCCGCCGGCCAGCAGCTTGTTCCGAAAGGCCAGCATCACGCTCGTCAGCAACCGGCGCTCATTGGTGCATAGTTCCAAAACCCGGTCTCTTTTACACCGCCCGAACATGGCCGCACCTCAGCAGTAGACCAACTCGGAGAGGACGACCTCCTCGGCTCGCTGTCGGATGGAGTTCATCCGACCAACCCATTCCATCTGATCAGCGGCCTTCAGCTGTTCTGTGACGCCTTCGGCCTTCTTCATTTGCTCGACCAGCCGGTCGAACATGGCCTGCGCCGACTCGCCGATCTCCGCAAGATGCGGCTCCAGGGTCCCCGTCAGCAGCATCCCTGTGTAGATCCCGTCCATGTGCGTGCGCAGATACCGCCTCCGCGCCGCTGCAAATCTGTTTTCCATATCGCGTCTCCTTTAAGCGCATTGTTCTTGTTTTCTTTCGCGTATATGATAGCCCGTCGCCGCCCTAGAGTCCAATATGCAATAATCAGATTTGCAGACTTGACAGCAGAGAGACTCTTCAGGAGTACGGTTTGATGCTTGCCAAATCAAAGGTTTTCTTGATCTCATAGAGATAGCCTCTTCTTTTTTCACTATTACGCCTTAAAGCAGACATTTAAATAACTATCGAGCGGACAGATCCTCGAAATATTCGCTTTATTCGCTCTCAACGAGCGAATAAAGTGAATTATCGGTGAATATTCAGTGAATTTTCAGGCACAAGGGCAGCGGTGCACACTTTTCAATAGAAAAGCAAGTCTGAAAAATACACTTTTCAAATTTTCCCGGTGTTTCTAACAATCCAGAAAGCTCTCGAGCGGAGCACCGTTGCCTGGAAAAGTGCCCATCATCGGTACGACCATGAAAAAGCCACGCACCGGTTAGGCACGTGGCTCAAACTGCTGGATTGACAAAAGCCGGATATTATATCCGAAAATCATCAAATCTGATTGATAATTGGCGATTATTCTGCTATAATATCATTGTGATTTTGTAAATTCCGACCAAGGAGGGTGAAACATGGCCGTTAGCTATAAAAAGCTCTGGAAGCTGCTCATCGACAAAGATATGAAAAAGAGCGACCTTGAGCGTGAAGCCAAGATCACTCATTATGCATTAAGCAAGCTTTCTCAGGGGAAGGACGTCTCCACCGAGGTCTTAGGCAAGATCTGCGAGACGCTAAACTGCACGATAGACGACATCATGGAATTCGTGCCGGAGGAAGAGAAATAACAATATCAAACTATCTGAGATAAAAGAGGAATAGTGTATGGAGCAGATTTTTAGCAATACCACGCTGACAGTCAATCAGCTCATAGAGAAAATTGACACGGGAGAACTCGGACTCCCGGAGCTTCAGCGTCCCTTCATTTGGAAGGATTCAAAGGTCAGAGACCTTTTTGATTCGCTCATGCGTGGTTATCCCATAGGTTATCTTATGCTGTGGGAATGTCCTTCCCTTGAAAAGAAAAAGTCCATCGGTGTTGATTTACATAGCTATGATTCTCCTAAAGAGGTCATCATCGACGGTCAGCAGCGTCTGACGTCCCTTTACGCCGTAATGAAGGGCAAGAAAGTTATCAACTCCAAATTCGATGAGAAATCCATCATTATCTCCTATAATCCCTTGCAGGACAAGTTTGAGGTCGGTTATCAGGCAACGAAGAAAGATCCCGAGTGGATTTATAATATCAGCGATGTGTACACCACTTCCAGCTCTTTCAAGTTTATCAATAGTTTTATTAAGCGCTTGTCTGAGTACCGAGAGTGCAAAGGCGGAGTGTTAACCGAGGCAGAGCAGGATATGATCTCCGAAAACATCAACGCTATTGTGAATCTGAAGAATCACACACTTCCCGTATTTGATATCAAGGCGAACGCAGAGGAAGAAGATGTGTCTGAAATCTTCGTTCGTGTAAACTCCGGCGGCGTTTCCCTGAAGCAAAACGACTTTATTTTGACACTTCTTTCCCTTTACTGGGATGAAGGCCGCAAGGAAATTGAAGAATTCAGCAAAGAATCCACCTTCCCCACAAAGGGTAAGACAACCTCCTATAATCAGATTACCACGGTTGCTGCACAGGATCTGATCCGTGTTGTTATGGCATATGCCTTTGACAGGGCGAGGCTGAAATACGGCTACAAACTCTTGCGTGGTGCAGATTTTGATAAACGTGGTGCCGTGGATGGAGAGCTCCGCATCCAACGTTTTGATACGCTGAAAGATAAACTGCCCGATGTTCTGGATGTTCATAGCTGGCATGAATTCCTGAAGGCAATCATGAACGCCGGATACTTATCCGGAGATCTGATCCTGTCTGGCAATGCTATTTTCTACTCCTATGCGTTTTATCTTATAGCTAAGCACAGGTTTCATGCCTCTTACAATGAGAATATGCATCTCACCTCGCTGTGGTTTTTCTATGCTTCATTGGTTTCTCTCTATACCGGTTCCTTCGAATCAACGGTAGAAAGCCATTTGAACAGTATAAAAGATCTATCAACACTTAAGGAGTACAAAGACTTCATTCTTTCAAGGGTGAATGAGCGTCTTACGAATGACTATTTCGATATTACGCTTGTCGGCTCCGAGGGGTTGGCTGTTTCCGGTAAGGGCAATAACGCATGGAATGCCTATGTTGCGGCTTTGAACATCATGGACGCCAAGATCCTCTTTTCTAAGAGCAATTTGTTGGTTTCGAAGTTGTTTGAACCCGGAACAGATGGTAATAGAAAATCACTGGAGAAGCACCATCTCTTCCCGAAAGCTCATATGAAAGCACAGGGCTATACTGACGCAAAAATCAATCAGATGGCCAACTACGCTTTCATCGACTGGAAAGACAACATGGATATTCTTGATGATGCACCTTCTGTCTACTATCCGATTGTGTGCGAGGGCAGAAGTGACGAAGAAATCCTTCGTATGGAAGAGGAGAATGCTCTTCCGCACGGATGGGAGAATATGCCCTACGAGGATTTCCTTGTGGAGCGCAGGAAGCTGATGGCAGCAAAAATCAAGCAGGCATTTGACCTGTTAAAGAAAAACGTAGAATAAAAAACCCTCGTCCAATATAGGACGAAGGTGTACGACTGAAATCGAACTCATAACGTTTGCTTAGGAGGCGTGCGCTGCGTCCATCTTGCATGGGCGGCACGAAAACGCTGAATCGCCCTTTCAAACGTGTGAGTTTGGAAAGGGGGATTCTCGTTTTATGAGCGCAAAGGAAGCAAAGGCCCGAATAAAGATCAATAAGCTGCTCGAGGCCGCTGGCTGGCGGTTCTTTGATGATGAGAATGGCTCGGCTAATATTCAAGTGGAAGCCAATGTCAAAATCACGAAGAAGCAATTTGATGACTTTGGCGAGAATTTTGAAAAAGTGAAGAATGGGTTTATCGATTTCCTGCTTCTTGATGAGCATGGAAAGCCCTTTATTGTCCTCGAAGCAAAATCAGAGGATAAAGATCCCCTTGTTGGCAAAGAACAGGCACGAGCATATGCCAAGAGCAATTTCGTGAAGTATGTAATTCTGTCGAACGGAAACATTCATTACTTCTGGAATATCTACAAAGGGAATCCTCAGATTATTCTTTCTTTTCCGACATATGAAAGCATTCGGGAAAGCAAGGCTTTGAATGCTGACCCTTCCAGACTTTACAACGAAGAGATTACGCCGGATTATATTGCTGTAGTTCGTGAACCACGTTATGTAGAGGCACCAGAATATAAAAACCCAGATACACGGGCGCAGTATCTAAAAGACCGTGGTTTACGGATGATGCGCAAATACCAGGTCAACGCCATCAAAGCCCTCCAGCAATCTGTGAGAGAAGGAAATCAACGCTTTCTCTTTGAAATGGCAACAGGAACAGGGAAAACGCTTACTTCCGCAGCGGTCATTCGCTTATTCTTGCGAAGCGGTAACGCCAATCGTGTTCTCTTTTTGGTGGATAGAATTGAACTTGAAAACCAAGCAAAGAAAAACTTTATCAATTACCTGAAGCCCGATTACGAAACCGTCGTTTTCAAAGAACATACCGAGGATTGGCGCAAAGCTGATATTGTTGTCTCCACAGTTCAGACACTTGCATATAACAACAAATACAAAACCGTGTTCAAGCCTACGGATTTTTCACTGATTATTGCAGACGAAAGTCATCGTTCAATCAGCGGAAACAGCCGTGCTGTATTTGAGTACTTTATTGGATATAAGCTTGGCTTGACTGCTACGCCGAAGGACTATCTAAAAAACGTGGATACTGATGACCTTGCGGCAAACGATCCTCGTGCTTGGGAGCGGAGGCAACTGCTCGATACATATCGCACATTCGGCTGCGAGAGTGGAGAACCTACTTTCCGGTATTCATTGATTGACGGAGTAAATGATCCCGAAGGCCCTTACCTTGTGAATCCCACTGTTGTCGACGCCAGGACGGATATTACAACACAACTCCTTGCCGATGAAGGATACGCCGTTTTGCGCTCCGGAGATGAACAGGACGAAGACGAAGAGGAAACCTTCTTCGCACGTGACTTTGAGAAGAAGTTCTTCTCTGACGAGACGAACAAGGTATTTGTCAAAACCTTTATGGACAATGCTCTGCGTGATCCGTTGACCGGCGAAATCGGTAAAGGCATCGTGTTCTGTGTCAGCCGGAAACATGCTGCGAAGATCACACAACTTCTCAACATCTATGCCGATAAGATGTTCCCGGATATGTACTGCTCTGATTTTGCCATGCAAATCACATCCGACGTTCAGAACGCTCAGGAATATACGATAAACTTCCAGAACAATAATCTGAGTGGAACAACCAAGTTCCTCGAAGGATACCGATCTTCCAAAACTCGTATCTGTGTGACCGTTGGCATGATGACCACAGGATATGACTGTGAAGATCTGCTGAATATCGGACTGTTTCGTCCCATATTCTCTCCGACGGACTTCATTCAGATCAAAGGCCGTGGAACCCGAACCTACACCTTCAACTATTCAGAAAGCAAAGGCGGTGCAGTAGAAAACCATACAGCGCCAAAGGATACCTTTAAGCTGTTTGACTTCTTTGGAAACTGTGAGTATTTTGAGGAGAAATACGACTACGATGAAGTCATAAAGCTGCCTCGTCTGGGAAGCGAGAGTACCGGAGCCGGTGGGGGCCCGGTAAGCGTTTCTGCGTTTGAGAATTTCGATCCGGATCCGCTGAAGACGATGACCGAAACAAAGGTCGGACTCCAAGGCATGAAGATTGACCGTATGTTCTTTGAAAAATTCGAAGACGAGGTCAAAAAGGATGAAACGGCAAAAGAGCAGTACGAGCAAGGCAATTATGCTGCTGCCCAGCGATATATTGAAGACACCTATCTTCATAAGCCTGCCGAGTTCTACACTTGGGACAAGCTTCGCCGTGCAACGGGTGTGGATCGCCGTGTCACTGTGCGAGAAATGCTGGATAAGATATTCGGCGCAATTCCGTCCTTCAAGAGTAAGAAAGAGCTGGTCAATGACGAGTTTGACGGCTACCTTCTGACCTGCGACGTTCCTGCGGGAGATTATCACGAAATACGCCGCTTCTTTGAGACGTACCTGACTGACAAGGATGTGCGTCGAGCCATTGAGGATAAGAAGTTCCAGCTTCTCGGAACGCAGATCCCGAGCTATACATTCTCCGACTTAAAGCGGTTGGGAGTCGCCAATATGAACAGCGTCATCGGCTACGTCAATGACAATGTCAATCTATCCAGATTTATGTGAGGAATCGCTATGCTGAACTTTGATGTAAAAAAGAAAATCAATACCCTGCGGGATATCCTTGTCGGTAAGGTTCCCGATCCGAAGGCGCAGGTGGAGCAGATCACCATTGCTCTGATATATAAGTTCATGGATGACATGGATCTGCAAGGAGCAGAATTCGGCGGGGCACGTGTTTTCTTCTCCGGTGATTATAAAGATTACGCTTTTTCTCAAATCATGCTGCCGGAGCACAGCGCCCAAGATAGGCTGAATTTGTACGCAGAAGGCATCGATAAAATGACCAACAATCCCGATCTGCCCAAACTGTTCCGGGATATTCTGCGCAACGCCTATATCCCATATCGTGATCCGGAAACGCTTAACCGCTTCTTAAAGGAAATTGCGGAATTCTCCTACGAGGACAGCGAAGAGCTAGGTAATGCCTTTGAATACCTGCTTTCCATTATGGGCAGCCAGGGCGACGCAGGCCAGTTCCGTACGCCCCGCCATATCATCGACATGATGGTGGAGATCACGGCTCCCGCAAAAAATGAATCCATCCTTGATCCTGCCTGCGGAACGGCAGGGTTCTTGATCAGCGCCTATAATTACATCAAAAAGAGCAATCTGGACGAGCATGGTAAATCCACGCTGGTGGCGGATGACATGACCCGGATGACTAAAAACTTTGCTGGCTATGATATTTCACCGGACATGGTGCGGCTTTCCCGTGTCAACATGTATCTGCACGGCTTTACATCGCCGAACATCAGCGAATACGACACGCTGACCAGCTTGGAGAAATGGGATGATAATTTCGATGTCATTTTCTCCAATCCTCCGTTTATGACGCCAAAGGGCGGCATCACCCCGCATAACCGTTATCAGGTTTCTGCGAAGCGTGCGGAAGTCTTGTTTGTGGACTATATTGCTGAGCATTTGAATCCCACCGGGCGAGCTGCCATTATCGTACCGGAGGGTATCGTGTTCCAGTCACAGACTGCGTATAAGAACCTCCGCAAGATGCTTGTGGAAGGAAATTACCTGTACGGCGTCATTTCCCTTCCTGCGGGTGTATTCAATCCCTACAGCGGCGTCAAGACCAGTATCTTGTTGATTGATAAGACGCTGGCAAAAGAGCGGGACAGTATTCTCTTTGTAAAGCTGAATAACGATGGCTTTGACCTTGGTGCCCAACGCCGGGAGATCAAAGGCAGCGAGATTCCAGATGTGGTCAACATCTTCAAGGATTATCAAAAGGGTGTTGATGTTACCGGGCGGGAGAATGCTATTCTTGCGAAAAAGAGTGAAATTGCAGAACAGGACTTTATTCTTGTTGGAGAAAGATATAAAACCGCTTTAGCAACTTTAGCAGCATGGCCTATCGTTAAACTGGGAGATGTTTGCGAGATAAACCCGAAAAAGTCTGAAATCAGCAATCTACCACCCGAAACAATAGTTTCATTTGTCCCAATGGCAACAGTTAATGAACATCGAAAGAGCTTTGTACCTACTGAAGAGCGAACTCTATCAGAAGTTTACTCGGGATATACTTATTTCCAAAATGGTGATGTTCTTCTGGCGAAAGTAACCCCTTGTTTCGAAAATGGAAAGTCGGGGATTGCAACAGGATTAACAAATAATATAGGATTTGGATCAAGTGAGTTTTTTGTGCTCCGTCCAAATCCTGATCGTGTGCTGTCAGACTATATCTACCGCCTTATAAGTACAGATGCATTTATTGAACAAGGAAAAACAAAAATGACCGGGACGGGTGGGTTGCAAAGAATCCCGAGAGATTTCATTAGCAGCTATTCAATCCCGCTCCCTCCGCTTGCTGTACAGGAAGAAATCGTTTCCGAGATCGAAAGCTATCAGAGAATCATAGACGGCGCCCGCCAGGTCGTGGAGAACTATAAGCCGACAATCAAGATTGATCCGGCGTGGGAAACTGTGCCTTTGGGCGAAGTGTGCGTTACATCCTCAGGAGGGACACCAAAAAGTTCAAACAGAGAATACTATGAGAACGGTACTATCAATTGGTTGAAGAGTGGCGAAGTGGCAAATGGCTATATCTATGCCACGGAGCAAAAGATTACTGAAAAGGCACTGCAGGAATCTTCTGCAAAAGTATTTCCGCCAGAGACTGTCGTGGTAGCAATGTATGGCGCAACAGCAGGACAAGTAGGAATCTTGAAAATTGAGAGTTCTACCAATCAAGCGGTTTGTGGGATATTGCCTAATAAGATGTTTGAACCTGATTTCTTATATCTTTACTTGCTTTCTAAACATGACTATTTCGTGTCTCAGTCAACAGGAGGAGCTCAACCTAACATATCTCAAATGTTGATAAGGAAAACGCTTGTACCCATTGTCCCAATTGACGAGCAAAAAAGGATTGTTAGTGAAATCAGTATTGAAATGTCTATTGTCGAACAGAATAAGCGCCTGATTGAAATCTTCCAGCAGAAGATCAAAGACAAGATTGCCGAGGTCTGGGGAGCGTAGTATGGACAAGTTGGAAAAAGGGAAAAGGGCAACCGAGAAGACTCTTGAGAAAATTGGCGATGTGCCGATTAGTGAAATACCTGCTGAAATGATAGAACGAGGACGAGCAGCAACTGAGTCCCTGATTGCAAAATATGGTCATTTAACTGTGAGAGCAATTAATGCTGTCACTTTTAAAGATGAGCTTCGTGACGCATTTCCGGTATTCAACGATGAACTTGATACTGATTTTCTTCTGGAATTGCTATATTTTTTCCCAATTGACAAGACATATATATCTACCGGAAGCTATGATCAATACCTCTATGATCTTGAAAAAACGGTAATAGATAATTATGATTCCGGGAATTATCAGGTTTCGTTTTTCTACGCTCATCTTATCTTCATGAGCTATGTATATTACTGTGTCGAAAAGGCATACGACATTGAACCGGATAGAATGAAGGATGTCTTTTATCCGATCAATTCATATCATGGAAAGGATGACAAGCCTGATCTTGAGGACTATGGAAATGTCTATGAATTCAGCAAGATACCCGAGAAAGATATTTTCAAAGTTTTTCATATCATGGGCATGGATGATGCTACGATAAAGGAGTTTTCTCGCTACATAAGCAGCCGGGATGACTATGCTCACGCAACCGGAAAGGGAAATATCTCCGAACAAGAATTCCGTCAAAATATCAAAACAGTTATCGGCAATATGAACACTTTAAGAGGCTTGTTCTTACCATATCTGAAATCTCGTTACGTCGAGTTTATGCTGGAACGTTTGGATGTCGACTATGATGTGGTTACAGACAATTTCAATGATTTTGTATTTGATAACTCTCTCTCGATTTGCGATCTTGATTATTTGTGTCATTTAGGGGTGAAGAACCTACAGGAAAGTAACGAGACACTAAGAACGAATTATCAGTCTACTCGGAATGTTCATTGTGCATTTATCGAGTATTGCAATGACAATGACGGTATTGCACTACCGGATGGGTATCCGTCGCTGAGGAATGAGAAGTACTTGTTCTATCGATATAAGCATCATGCAAAAGACTATATTGAGAACGAGCTTGGAATCAACGAATATCGCTGTGTAAAAGATGGTGGAGAGTTTCCGGTATATGAATGCCCGGAATGCGGTGTGGAACAGCTTGCCTATGATGCGGATACCCATCGCTATCATTGCTTCGCCTGTGATGAGAATTTTACAGATGGAGATTTGGAATTCTGTGAGAGGTGCGGAAGTCTCATGCGTCGGAATGGAGAGCCGTCGATTTGCGATAATTGCATTGAAGACATGATGAGGGACTAATTACTGCGTCGAACACCATGGAAACTATGGGAGGACCTATGCTTACACAAGAACAATTCATTCGAAATTTTAGCGTGATGGCAAACGGAGAAGTTGACTTCTTTCTCGGCGCAGGTGCCTCCATAGCTTCGGGCATTCCTACTGGCGGCGACTTGATCTGGGAATTTAAGCGTACCCTGTACTGTTCTGAATGCGGAATATCTACGGAGAAATATAAAGATTTGGCTCTGCCATCCACTCGAAAGATGCTGCAAGAATACTTTGACCGAAAAGGAGGCTATCCAGAGCAATACGCACCAGAGGAATACTCATTTTATTTTGAGCAGTGTTATAACGATCCTTTAGCCAGAAAGAGGTTTATTGAGAGTATCGTTTCTGCCCGGAAGCCGTCGATTGGCTATCTATGCTTGGCAGAAGCCGTGGCGAAGGGAAAGGTGAAGAATGTTTGGACGACCAATTTTGATCCTTTGCTCGAAAATGCACTTAATCAGCTTTATCCAATAAACAATGTTCTCGTTTGCAGCGAAGCAAACCGGGACAGTATACGCTCTCTGAATCCTCAGTATCCGGTAATCGGAAAACTACATGGTGATTATCGCTATGATTGGCTGAGGAACACAGAAAGTGAATTACAGCAGCTGGAAGAAAAGCTCAAGGAGTATGCGGCAAGCCAGATGGCGGACAAGCAGTTGGTGGTAATTGGATATTCCGGGAATGACGAGTCTATCATGTCTTTTCTGGAAAGTTGTGTAGACAATCCAGCAACATTATCTAAGGGCCTTTTATGGGCGATACGGAAAGGAAGCCGGGTAAATCCGAGAGTAAACGGTTTGCTTGAAAGAACAAAGAAAAACGGCAAGAACGCTGAAATACTTGAGATCGACGGTTTTGACCAACTGTTGTTTTCGGTCTATCAGATGCAGAACTATCATAACGAGGATATTGATGGGCAAGGTCGCGTGTTGCATGAAAAGAGCAATGTTCGCCTTTCTGGTCAGCCGGTTGATTCTTTTGTAAAACTGAATGCATATCGGGCTGAAGGTTGTCCGCTCTGCAATGTGTTTGAGACCGATATTACAAGCTGGAAAGAATTACGTACAATTATCGCAGACAGTGGTGTACTGGCGGCCCTGTATAGCAAACACATCTATGCCTTTTCTTCGCAAGAAAAGCTTGAGACCGTATTCCAGACGCACATTTTATCTCAGATAACGATGGAAGAGGTTCCAGATAGAATCATATACAAATACGACTCTATCTATATCGGACTGATTTATCAATTAATTAAGCAAACGCTCATCTCTAAGGGCATGCATTCCTTTGCAAAGAACAAAGTTTACAATCCCAATTCTCGCAGAGACGACAAAGGTTATCAAGTCTTTGATGCTGTGGAGATTGCTGTTAGCTTCATAAATGGAACGTTACACTTGAATCTTTTGCCGACAGTTCATGTGCGCAACGGCAGGGGTGATCGCTTAGATAGAGAAACATACCAGAGCCAAGTTAATCGCATTGTTTCAAGCATATATAATCAGCAATACAATGAAAAACTCCATTTTTGGGAATCTCTCTGCCTTACTTCTGGAAAAATGTTCTTTGAAAACGATGGCTTTTCGATCTCCTTCGTCGTTCCAGCCGTCAGTCTTGGCGGCAATAATAGACGCGCTAAATGGCTATCTATGCCATCTTGCAAATATGAAGAGCCGTTGATGTGTTTTTCTGATACAGACAAGTCAAAGCAGACGGTGAATCAACTCAAAGGGCTATGCCAATATGGACCAATCGATTGCTCATACATGAGAAGTGGTGCTACTCGCCCATCTGTACGGCTCGCAGTTCTTTCACCAGATCGTGACATGGATAAAATTCTGGCACACCTGAACAGGCTCAATACCCATGTACAAAACAGTGGAAGAGACAACTTCCTGCCTCATTATGAAGGGTTTGAACGTGTTTATCGGCGTTCCCTTTCTGTTCCAACGAAGGAGCAAAGAGACATCTGCATCAGCTATAATGTAAACACAATTCTAAAGAAGACGCCAGCAGAGTTTCTCGCTTTTATGAAACGCGGGATTGATTATTATTCTCTCCATGCTGCTGACTTCGATATTCTCGTTATTTTTATTCCAAAAGATTTTGCGCCTTTTCGCACCGCTTCAGTGATTTCTCCTGATTTTAATCTGCACGACGCACTAAAGCTCTATGCAACAGAAAAAGGGATTAAACTTCAACTGATAGAAGAGAAATCAGTAAACAGCTATGACCCCTGCAAGGTGATGTGGGGATTATCCACAAGCTTGTATGCCAAAGCCACCGGCGTTCTATGGCACCCGGAAGCAATTCAGAACGATACAGCCTACATAGGCATCAGCTATGCTTTTTCAGAGGAAAAAAGAATCTGTATCGGCTGCAGCCAGCTTTTTGATTCGACTGGGACCGGAATCAGGATGGTGCTTAGGAAAATTAATAATCCGATTCTTCTTGGCAGAAGCAATCCCTACATGCGAGAAGATGATGCACGCTCTATGATGACAGAGTTGCGTGAACAATACTATCATTCAGCACCTGTAAATACACTAAGGAGAGTTGTTATCCACAAAACTACACCATTTATACGAGAAGAAATCACTGGCATAATGCAAGCCTTTAGTGGCATTGAAGTTGAGCTTGTGCAGATACAAGATTACTGCTCATGGCGAGGAATTCGTTTTGGAGCAGACCCGGGAAAAACTGCATACGGTTTTCCTGTAAAACGAGGAATGGCTGTAAAGCTGGATCGAGACAGTTTCCTTTTATGGACACACGGTTGCGTGATTCATCCTGAACTATCTGGGCCTCACAATTACTATAAGAGCTCACGTGGTATCCCTGCCCCTTTGCTGGTAAGACGCTTTGCTGGGAATGCGAGTGGTGATACTCTGGCTAAAGAAATTCTTATGCTCACAAAAATGAACTGGAACAGCGGCGATAGCCTATATAAAACACTTCCTGTTACATTGGACTTCGCTAAAGTATTAGCACGGATGTCAAAACAGGAAGAAGCAATTTTTGATAAAGCATATGATTTTAGGTTTTTTATGTAATGAAAGCATTTGTACCAACAAAAGGCGCAGACTAAACAGATAATCCATTTTTGTCTGCGCTATTGCAAATCAGTCTATTATTCTCTCAACCACCGTCTCCGTTACTCTCGCCCTGATCCCATTCATCCTCCGCACCTACTCCATGGGATCCTCCACCTTGAGCTGCTCGGTGACGCCTTCGGAGGCGGCATAGTCTTTAACTAACCGAAGGAAAAGAGCGTTGGCTTGTTCTTCGACGTCGGCAAGGTGGGAGCGGAGCTGACCCGTGGTTTTCAGGTTGGTATAGAGAATGGGACGATGTTCCCGTAGATAGCGCAGCCTGCGCTGGCCCCATACGTCAACGGGACGCTCTTCTTCGGGTGGTAATTGAAGATCCAGCAGGAAATAATCGCCCTGCTGCGTGTAGGTGCCGCCCATCTACTCAAACATTTTTTTCATAGTAAAACTCCCTTTGCACGCTCATCTTACAAAGGAGAGTTGGGTCGACCAATGTGCGATTTGTCATAGCGAACTAACACATAAGAAAGAGCGAGAGGCTTTTGCCTCCCGCTCAGACTGGTAGAGCTATTTACTTTTTCTGCCAACCGTTTCCGGGCTTCTGCGTAGGCGGCAATCTGTCGCCGGGATCAATGTGGGCAATTCTCGGATCATCTACTTTCCCGCCACGAGGGCCTACTTCTACATAAGTTCCTGGCTGCTGGTTGTCAGTGCCGGGTTTAATAGGTTTTGCCATTCGGTGTACCTCCTTTCTTTGAAGATACACGTGTTATACCATATATATGGTCAAATGTCAAACACTAACACGATATATTGTGTTCTTTGGGTAGTTATTCCTCCAACAAGCTCTCAAACGGCGCGTCGTCGCTCAGAAAGGTATCCATCATGAACCGTGCGCCGAGGCGGAAGCCGGTGATGAAAGTATCCACCTCGGATTCGCCCATGAACTCGGCGTAGGCGTTGCAGAAGCGGAGAAACAGAGCTTTGTTTTCGCCAGCGAGCTGCTCGGTGAGCTTTTCCTCCAGGTCGTTCAGTGAGTCGGACGCCTTCTTCGCAGGGCTCTTAGGGCGATAGCCGCGATCCTGCGGGTCGATGTTGCCGTAGTACAGCTCCTCAATGATATTTCCCCTCATTGCCCGTCACTCCATTTCTGCAGCTCCCAGAGCCGGTCGATATGGCGGCGGGACTTACGGAGGGTTGCGTTGTGCTCGTCCGAGGAGAGCCAGTCGATCAGATAGCACTTCGGGATCATGTACTTGTGCTGCAACGCCAGGGCGCGGAGCTTTCCGAAGCGGATCCACTCGCAGACTGTATGGCGGTTATAGCCGGTGAAATCCACAGTGGCGGCCACGTCGATCACGTCCAGGTAAGCGGCGAGCTTACTTTCGTAGTAGCGCCGCGTCTTTTGTGGATCGTTGGGAAGGGGCGGTTGAATGCGGATCTTGTAAGGCTTCACGTCCTCGTTTCCGTATTTGTACCAGCTGGTGGGCACGATGTACCGGCTGGGATTGATCTCCCGATTGATCATAAAGTCGATGACGTCGCGTTTCTTGATGGCGTAACAGCGGGTTTTCTTCCCGGTGCAGACGTGGGGGATCAGATTGAACTTCAGCAGATAGTGCGCCGTCCGCTTGCTGATATGGCAGGCCTTGCGCAGCTGTTCCTTGTTCATGATCTCCGGGTATTGTTCGAGTTCCTTTGCATCGTATGTCATGACGAAGCTCCTTTCCGTATTTCGGTCCGAAAGGGTGCTTCATCGGTGCTGTCGGGGTCTCTGTTTTCTTGCCTGACTTCTTGCAAACGCGCAAGAACGGCGGCTTTTTACGCAAGATCACGGTTTTATTTGAACTCTGGGGCGGTTCAAATCAGCTCTGGCCGAAACGGGTCGAAATGTCCGCAATCCCTTGCGGTGCCTGGGTTTCCGGCATTTCACAAAGCGGCCTGAAAAATCCTGCTCCAGACGTGAATCTGCCAAAGTCTTACAACACTCGAAATCAGAATCGCCATTCGGTACCCCATCGCCTCGGAACCCTTGATTTATAAGGACTTTTGAGGCTTTCACAATTCAATATTTTCTGTCGTTCTCTCCGCGTTTTCTCTCCTTTTTCCGGGCTTTTTTCAGGCTCCATCCAAAGCCATTCGACCGGAAGGAAAGAGGAAAATGCTTTGAGATAGATACGGAGTGGTATCGAAGTGGTTATAACGGCCCTGACTCGAAATCAGGTGTACCGGCAACGGTACCGTGGGTTCGAATCCCACCCACTCCGCCAATTTCTTGTTGAAAGTGTTCAATCAGAAGCGTTCTGATTGAACACTTTCACTATATTTCACGACTTTTTCGAGTTTTTTCCGACCACTGTATGTGGGGCAAATTCTTATCTCCTGCAAATTTCAATGCCGAAAACGCCTTGTGCAGCAAGGCTTTCCGGGCTTTTGGAGAGAAAACAGGAGAGAAAAAACTACGCCTTTTCCGTCTGAAATCCAAGTCCTGAAAGCATGGCATCTGCCGAGGACAACTTTGTGCTGTAGTCTAGATGGGCATAGATGTTTGCCGTCGTGGAAAAATCACTGTGTCCCATCCAATCCTGAATCTGCTTCATCGGAACACCGTTTGCCAGCATGAGTGAGGCACAACTATGTCTGAGATCATGGAAGCGAATGCGCCGCAGGCCGTTTGCATCCAGCAGCTTCGGAAATTGCTCCGTCACATAATGCGGCTTGATGAGGTCTCCCATTTCGTTGATGCAGACATAACCGGCGAACTGCTTATGGTATGACCGACCGCATAATCGGCGGTTGTTTTCCTGCTCTTTCTTCAAGACAAGCAGACGTTCCTTCACGAACGGAACCAGCGGGAGTGTCCGCAGGCTCGATTTGGTCTTTGTCGTGTCTGCCGCGACGAGCTGGACTTTCCCATCCAGAGTCACAGATGTTACGGTGTGACGGATCGTGATGGAGTCATTTTCAAAGTCAATGGCATCCCACTTCAGGCCAAGAGCCTCACTCCGGCGCAGTCCATAAAATGCACCGAACAGAATCGGGAATTCCAGCTTGGTTCCTTTGGAGACCTCGAAGAGCTTGTTTACCTCTTCTGCATCATAGAAGTTGCCGATGAAGCGGTCTTTTTTCGGACGGTCTACCTTGTCGGCGGGATTCGTCGGAATCAGATCAAGCTTCACTGCATGTTTCAATGCGCGGTGAATGTTTGCGTGATAATGAATGACAGATGAAGCGCTCACAGTTTTCAGCTTTTCCAGATAAAAGTCCTGAATATCTTTCGGCGTAAGCCCTTGCAGCGTGATCCTGCGTTCCCGGAAATATGGGGCAATCACACGCTTTACCATAGAACAATAGGAAGCGTATGTAGCGACCGCAATGGTCGGCTTTGCAACTTCAAGCCACTGTTCTATGTAGTCTGCAAAAAGCACTCCACCAGTTACAGGCTCGGCGGTTTGAAACTTCTTGCGTTCTTCCATCAAAAACGCCTCTGCCTTTTTCTTGTTGCCCCGTACCGGCAGACCAGTGTTCACCCATTTCGTTCTTCTCTTTCCAAACGCATCAGTATAACTCAGTACGGCATAATAGTTGCCGTTCTTTTCGCTAAGATGTCCTGCGACCATAACTAAGTACCTCCTATAATTTTTTGCAGGACGGCTCCTACCGTTGGCCTGAGTACATTGTATTGCAATCAGGGTTCGATTGGAAGGATGTCGTCCTGTTTTTTCTATGCCTCCTGCGCTGCGGAAGGTATCTGATTTCCAATGCAAAGATAAGTGAAAAGGTGCGCTTTGGGAATCCGGTAGGCTCGTCCCACCTTGAGGCAGCAGATCTTTCCTTCTTTCAAAAGCTTGTAGCCGGTCTTTGTACTGACCGAGAGAATTTCACACATCTGCTCAATGCTCATTACGTCCGGATAGTCCTTGAGCATCAGGCGGTATGCTTCCCGCTGGGAAATCACAGTCGTTTTTTCTGTATTCATAGCTCCACCTCATTTCCTGCTCAAGGAGCCTCAAGCTCTTCCGGTATATAAAGGCCGAGGCTGATCTGAAGGGCTTCATTGACACCATCCATCTGTTCGAGGCTGACACGCCCGATATAGCGCACTACGCGGCGCTTGTCGATGGTTTTGATCTGCTCCAGAAGAACGACAGAAGCGCCGTCCATGCCCTTCACAGAGGAAAGCAGATAGTGCGTGGGCTGATGCGGTTTCTTGCCTCTGCGGGCTGTCAGAGGGGCTACAATGAGGGTCGGGCAATAGAAGTTGCCGGTATTGTTTTGCAGCAGAAGAACAGGGCGTGTGCCGCCCTGTTCTGAGCCAAAATAGGGATTTAAGTTCGCCAGATAGATATCGCCGCGGCGATATGTCCAGTTCTCCTTCAAGGGCAAGGACTCCTTTCTGTTTTGGTATGTACAGCCCTAATTTGTCCTCGACACCCCAGAGCCGTGGGAAGTCATCAGGCGGCGGCCGGTTGTGCCGCTCCATGGGATTTGAACCCCTCCGAGGATCGCTCCGAGCTGCCCCCATTGCGTGAAGAAGCTGTGGCTGGACAAAAGTATCGTTAGCCCTGCATACGGTCATGGCCGGATCGGGAACCGCCCGATTTTTACAGTCGGTTTTATCGCTCGTTCACGGAAGCTGCGCGGATTGAATGTTGTCCGCACTCGTGAAGGTCGTGGCGCACCGCTGTGCTGGCTTGTGCTCTCGCACATATGCAGGAATGTACCTGATGAATGAGTATGAAATTTTCAAGGAACAGTCAGCTTTTGCTGTGATTTAATTTTAGAAGACCATGGGCAGGTTTTGAATATAACGTTGGTAACATCCGCGTTACCATTAGTAACGTCAGCTACAGCCGCTCCCTGAATTTCTCCAACTGCCCGATCAATTCCTGAATATCTGTTTTCAGTGCAGTGGAATCCGGCGCAGTGTATGTGATAGTTCCGAGAACAAGGTAGTCGATGGATACGCCGAACAGGTCTGAGAGCACGATCAGCACATCAACTGAGCAGCCTTTCTTCCCTGACTCAATGAGGCTGATAAAGCCACGGGAAACATTCATGTGTTCTGCCAGATCATCCTGCGTGAAATTCTTTGCGATGCGAAGCTCACGAATCCGCGCTCCGCTGGCCTTTGTGTTGTAATACATAAAAAACCTCCGTGAATTTGAAATGTGGGAATTTCAAGCTCACGGAGGTGGAGAACGGCAATGAAGCCCTAAAGACGCAGAAAAGCCCGCAGCATGATTGCTGCGGGCAGAATGGGGCGATATGAAGTTGTGGTGGGGCGGCGCATCCGGAAGAGGCCGCAGGGCATACGGGGCGCTTACAATCGCGCCCCGTAAAAATGAAAATAAGATTCCCGGCAGGAGCCATGCCCCTGCCGGCATACAGCCGCCCATAAAGATCACCCGTCCGGTTCCATTCCGGCTTGTTCAGCCGGTAACTGGATCATACCAGACGGGTAATCTCAGGCAGAGCCTTATTTCGGCCTTAATTATGCAGCAGTTTTGCCGCAATAAAGCCGCGCCGCAACCCTCATTTTTGCCGCACGAGCACCCTCACCAGCGCCGCATAGGAGACGCACGGGCGCTTTATTTTCTCTCCCATAATTGTTGCACAAACGTGATCTGCTCTTCGCTCATGTATGCTTCCGCTGTTTGCAGGAAGCTTTTTGCCAGCTCGGCACCGCCTCTGTGGTACATGATAAGAATCATGTCGGTATTCAGTTCGCTGTCATAGGGATCAAGGCTCATCGCATCGACCACCGCACGGTGTGCCGCACAATAATCGCCCTGTTCCATCTTGCGTTCAATGTAACACTTGATAATCCGAAGGAGGATGTTGTGATAATACGCCGTTTTAGGCATCAGCCAATGCTGATAGGAGATTTTAGAAAACAAATCACCGCGATATAATTCGACGGCTCCCTGATAAAGCTCGGATTGCGCCTTTGGGTTTGCCTCCGCTTCCATACGACGGCAGTTATCCTCAAAACGGCCAAAATCCGTATAGACGTTATACTCCGGATTGATGACAAACGTTCCATGACGGCCGACGACCAAATCCTCCAAATCAATGATGCTCAAAATGCGTCGGAGACGGTAGGCAATATTACTGACGGAGCGATACGGATTGTCCATCACATCACCTGGCCAGAGCGCTTCCGCCAATCGCTCGATCTTTAATGCCCGTTTCATATTCGTGATAATAAGGGCAAAGAGGTTCAAACAAAGATCGGAAGAGATATCTTCTTCCGTAAGCGTGCCTTTCGCGTTCCTGATCTCCAAATCACCCAGGCAGTTCACATAGACATCGTGGTCACTGTACTTTGACGCCCGCTGTGCCGCTGCAATGGACTGGCTCAGCTTGATCTCATTCAGCTCCACAACAACCGCATAGGAGATGATGAACAGGAATGTCGGATCATCCTGAAAGCGTGTCGGGTCGTCTACAGCGATATACCCCTGATTGATGCGTTTGGAGAACGGCGCTGCCAGTACGGATTTCACACCGTAGTGCTGGAAGAATTGATATTCATCCGGGTATGTATCTTTGACTGCCTCCATATCCGGTATGACAATCGGCCGGTTCAGCGACAGGAATTCACACCATCGTGGAAAGCTCTCTACGGCAAGATACTGGAGCATGTCCTTCTGGTGCTCTACACCTTCCGCACACCATTCATAGGTAAGCAGTCCGATTTTCAAATCCCAGTCCGCTTCTACAACGGAAGCTCTGGCCGCACCGTAAAACTCCGCTGCGCCTTGCAGCAGGCCGTTGATGATGGCTTCTGAATCCTCCAAGCTGCGCAGCCGTTCTTCCAGAAGTCCAAGTGCTGTCTGGAAATCTTGGGACGCTGCGCGATTGTTGTTCTCTGAACTGTTCATGGTTGCGCTCCTTTCTGCAAATCAAAAACTGCCTGATCATCCAATCAAGCAGCCTTTTCCGCAGCATCCACCATTGGTGGTGCTGCGTCATTATTTGTCCGTGGGTGTACGCCTCCATGCGAGGGTTCTGTTCCGCTCTGCGATAATGCTGTCAATTTCATGCACTGGCCTGATCTTGCACAGCAAACCGCCGGTAGCGCAGAGGTGCGCCGTCCGAGCAAATAACAAGGCTAACATGGCTGTGCGGATTTCGTGATCTCTTGGCTGTATCGGTAACAGAATGGCGTGTGCCTATCGGAGCAACCCCTTTACGATGGCATGAATATTCTGTATCTGTTCAGGACTTAGTTTCTGCATATCCTGAAAGACAGCACGGAGCTGTTCGGGATATTCATTCCCATCGTCAAAGAAGTCCCTTACGGTTATATCAAGATAATCGCAGATGTAGAAGAAGCCGCTTAACGAAGGCATAGACTTCCCGGTCTCAATATTGTTGATATAACCCGGATTCTGACCCATTGAAAGGCTCATGTCGCGAGCCGAAACGCCTTTTTGCGTTCTCAACTTGGCCAGTCTCAGGGAGAACTCCTTGTCTGTCATCACTTCACCTCCACACATTATATTTTAGCCCATAATCCCTTTAATCGTATTGGAATGTGGATGTATATTTTCTTGATATATGGGTTTGTGGATGTTATAATGAAATGAGGTGTGGGTTTTGCGGCCCAAGGAATAAAGAAAGGCAAATCGCAAAAAATAAACTGCCCCTTGTTTGGGGCAGTTGTCGGCTTGGTTTTCGTGAAGTAGGTTCCTTGACGACGCTCATTTTGGCAACAGATACAGATATAATTATACAAATTCCTGCCGTTTTCGTCAAGACGACGAAGGCGAAAAGTCGAATAAAACGGGAAAATCTGTATCAAGATTCTGCGTAGGACTTGTTTCATGTGCGAAACGAGTAGGTCTTGCAGCCTTGCGCCGTCAGTTTCGCCGTCGACGATCGGCACGAAAGGAGCTGTCGTAAATGTCAAAAAGAGGCGAGAATATCTACAAGAGAAAAGATGGGCGTTGGGAAGGCCGCTATGTTAAATGCCGTACACTGCACGGAAAGATACAGTACGGTTATGTTTATGGGAAAAGTTATTCTGAAGCGAAAGCAAAACTAAAAGAAAACGCATCTGCTCCAATTCGAGTATCCAGCAGTCAAGTGACTCAATCTACCTTGTATGACGAGGTTCTAAAAGCGTGGTTGCTTTCTTCCAAAAACCGTGTGAAGGAGTCAACTTTCTCACGATATAACCATCTTGTCGAGCGTCACATACAACCACTCCTAGGGAGCTATCCAATCAGCGAAATAAGCACCGTTCTCCTTGATGAATGTATTGATTATTTTCTTCAAAACGGGAGGCTGGACGGAAACGGAGGGCTTTCACCCAAGAGCGTGTCAGATATTATAGTTGTCATGAAAAGCTCCATACGCTATGCACTGGGGAACGGCTATCATGTGAATTGCTCACCCGCCGGTCTATCCGTAAAGAGAAGCAAAAAGGATATGCGCGTATTATCGAAAAAAGAACAGCAACAGCTGGAATGTATTTTAATGCAGGACACGGATCTTACGAAGTTTACTGTTTTGCTTTGCCTCTATACCGGTATCCGAATCGGCGAAGCGTGCGCACTCAGGTGGGAACACCTTCGACTGGACATCGGTATTCTGGAGGTCAGAGAAACCATGCAGCGTATTCAAGTGCCGCAAAACATAGCAACGAAAACAAAGGTGATTATTACAGAACCAAAAAGCGCATGTTCAAAACGGGATATTCCGCTGCCTCGGTTTCTCATACAATATGCGGCACAGTTCCAGACAGATCGAAAGGCATTTGTTTTGACTGGAAAAAAAGATCAGTTTATCGAGCCGCGCACACTCCAAAACCGTTTCAGGAATTATGTGGAAGCGTCTGGAATCGAACATGCAAATTACCATGCACTGCGGCACACTTTTGCGACAAGATGTGTTGAACTTGGATTCGAGATCAAGAGTCTAAGCGAAATTTTAGGCCACTCCAACGTGAATATTACGTTGAATAGGTATGTACACTCATCTATTGAGTTGAAGAAACAGAATATGGAGAAGCTGAACCCGGCCGTGATAGAATAGCCGTCAATGCCTCCGTCATACAAAGCTGTGAAGCCATGAGAAATCAAGGACTTCACAGTTTTTTTCGTCAAGGAACCTACTTCACGAAAATCTTTAAGGCGCAAATGCACTATTGGGGGTATGGCCGACACGATCGGGTGTGTCCGGCCTATGGTACCTATTGTTTAATACAATCATGCCCGCTTTACTTGACAGACCATTGTTTGCAAGGAGCAAGTTGGCGAGTACACAACTCATTCAGGTAACCGAAGCAGGGGCGAATGGCTTCGGTTGCCGAAGGCGTGAACATTATAGTACATACCAACGCGGGAGCAAACCCTTACTTACGAGCAATATGCAAAAGCATATGTTCTAATGACCCTGCTAAACTTACTGGCTCATATCCAGTAAAACATTAAAGGAGAGAGTTATGGAAGTAATTATTGGGATAATCTTGGTCGTGTTGGCAATTTATCTCGTTGTCAAATATGTAATCCCGGCAATCGTTGCTGTAAGTGGAATAGCCGCAGTAATTATTGCAGGTGTTGCCGTTATAGTCGGCTTCATTTCTGCTGTTTCCAATTATTTTTCTGCAATTAAAAACAACCTTAATTTCTTGCATTGGGAATGGGAAAAAGATGACGAACCTGCACGACGTAGTTATTTCTTCGGACCAGGATACGCACAATTGTTTGCTACTATTAAGAGCGCATTTGAGTTGAATGCGGCATCTGGCTCCAAAATTAGTGCAACAGGCAAGAATTTCAAAGGTGTAAGCACTGGTATTTGGGGCGCAGCTAAAGCTATCGGTGGCTTTATTTACACTGTTGTCGGCTATATCTGTGTTTATGTAATCGGAATGATTCTTTGCGCCGTTCTCGGACTTATCCACGGTTCCATTACGACAGTATTCATGATTCTCTCGTATGTGATTTTTACTATTGTATGGATTATCGACCGAATTTATCTGCTGAAGAACAAGATTCGCTCAGACTGCCCGACCTGCCATAGTCGTTTTCTTATTCCAACCTTTATGTGCCCCGATTGCGGGGCAATGCACAAAAAACTCGTGCCAGGGCCTTACGGTATCTGGAAACATAAATGCACTTGCGGCAAAAAAATACCTGCCACTTTCTTGAATGGTCGATCCAAACTTGAAGCATTTTGTCCTGATTGCGGCTCTCCACTGGTGGCTTCTGATGCAAGACCTGTTGTATTTCAACTTGTTGGTGGAAGCAAAGCAGGTAAAACAGTGTATCTTTCTGCCTTCTTCCACGAATACCTTCAAAAACTATCAAGCAACAAAAATCTTGAATTCACCATCACAGATCAGTACAAGCCTTTCTTTGATGAACTCGAAGAGTGGTATAACGGCATTGACTGTCCGGCCACAGCGCAGCTCAATTCTCAGATGTATCCGCTTTTAATTGATAGTTCCTTGGGTGTAAAGAGGCAGTTTTCCATTTATGATATTGCTGGTGAAATGTTCGACGGGTTCACTGCCGACACAGAGATTCAGCAGCAGCAATTCCACTATTGTGATGGTCTCCTATTCCTGATTGATCCGTTCAGTAGTGGCAATTTGAGAACCAATAAAATCAATGCCGGAGAAGACATCTCCGATTTTAGTGACATGGCGGTCGAAGATGTTGCAACGAACTTCATCAATTACCTTATTCGAACCGGACACGCAAAAGCAAATTCTCGTTGTAATATTCCCATCGCAATTCTGATTGCGAAAGCCGACATCAAAGAGGTTAAACGAGAGATTGGCCCAGCCAAGATTTCTAACATTTTCCGCAATAATACTGAACAGTACGGTACATACGAAAATGCCAGAGACAGTATTTGCCGCCAGTTCTTGGTTGATATTGGTCTTTCTGCAACTGTAGATAATTTGGAAACACAGTTTTCCAATCTTCACTATTTCCCTGTCAGTGCGATGGGGCATTCTGCTGACGGCACTCCTTATGAACCTTGGGGCATCATGGAAGCTGTCGAATGGATGCTGCCTCTTGCGGACAAAGAACTTTCTGATTTAATTACACCGCCCGTAGTCGTTAGCCAGTAACACAGATAGGAGGATAATGAAATGCCATTGAGTCAGCAGCTCAAATCAGAAATGACAGGCTTCCCAACTGAAATGTTACCCAAGAAGGAAGACGAGAGTCATGTTGCCGAATCAGGAAAAATGCCTGATTTTAATAATTCAAAAAGCAGTGAAATACCTCCTTCAGAAGAGGGTACAAACTCCTCAACTGAGACCCATTTGCCTTCACCAGACCATATGGCATTGCTTTTATCGATTGAAAGTCAATTAAAAGGGCTGAGTGATAATATCCTTAGTCTTGGGAAGGCAGTTTCCGATATCAAAAGCCCAGATTATCGTGCAGTATTCGCCAAGATTGATGCTGCACGGATGAGCATTGAAAAACTGCTTCCGACAAATAACATAGATTCTGCTTCCGAAACAGAATCCGTCGGTTCGCAGCTATTGGCACTGCTTCAAACTATTTTGGACAAGCAGGAAAAAAACGATAGACAGCTTGCACAATCTCTTAGAGATAACGCAAACTTTCAAATTCAAGTGCGGCAAGGAATGCAACGCGATCTTGATAAGCTTAAAGAACAACTGACTGGTGAGCAGTTCAATCCCATTCTTAAAGAAATTGCCTCTACTTATGTTGAGTATCAGTCCTTGCTGGATGATGAATCTATTTCTGAGCGTTCCCGTAAAAATCTCTACTCTCTTTTTGAGCAGCTCGAAGACATATTAAGCGATTACGGGGCAGATGTTTGCCGAAGCGAGATCGGCGCTGTGCGTCAAACTAAAACTTGTAAAATCATCGAAAAGATACCCACCGGACAGCAGGAAAAACACAATACTGTTGCAAGCAGCAGAAAGCCCGGAGTCGTTCGTGATCGTGTAGTTTTGTATCCGGAGTTTGTGGATGTTTATGTTTATGATCCATTCTTGGCAGAAGGGCCTGACGATACTATCGAGGGAATGTCAGGAACTGATGCCCCTACTGCTTGCAAAGGTGAAAAAATAGAGACGGCAGACGCAGAAAACGCCGCATTCGATAATGATACTTTAGGAGGAAATGAATAATGAGTACATATGGCATCGACTTAGGAACGACCTATTCCTGCATCGCAACATTAGATCGCAACGGGAACCCTGAAGTAATCCGTAATCAAGCGGATGCCAGTGATACCCTTGCGTCGGCCGTGTTTTTTGAGAGTGCCGATAATGTTATCATTGGAAATAGCGCTAAAGACATGGTGGAAACCGATGGTGAGCGAGTTGTTCAATTCGTAAAGCGCGAAATTGGTAAGCCCAATGCCAGAACCTACGAATTCGATGGCAAAACCTATACACCTGTTGAAATTAGCACTTTGATTCTGAAGCGGTTGAAACAGATGGCTGAAGAACAGGGCGGCTCTGTGGACGATGTTGTTATCACTTGTCCTGCCTATTTTGGCTTGGAAGAGAGAAATGCAACAAAGAAGGCTGGCGAAATGGCCGGCATGAATGTCCTTAACCTTATCAATGAACCTACTGCTGCGGCGCTGAGCTATTGTGCTCGTCAGTTTCAGGAGGAACGTACCATCCTAGTATATGATCTCGGTGGCGGTACTTTTGACGTTACGATTGTAAAGATGGCATTGGTTATGAATGCCGATGGTAACGAAGTTCAGAAAGTAACCGTCGTTGCGACTGGTGGCAATGATGAGCTTGGCGGAAAAGATTGGGATGATAAGCTTTTTGATTTTATCCTTCAAGCCTGCTGCGATGAGAACGGCTTGACTCCTGATGAAATTGATGTTGAGACCCGTCAGTTAATTCGCAGTCGAGTTGAAACCACCAAGAAAAAACTCAGTAATGCCGAGAGCGCCAAAGTTAAGGTTAATGTAAACGGTGCGATGACTACTGTTGTTATCAGCAGAGAAGAATTTGAAAACCTGACCTCTGATAAAGTAGCCCAAACAATGAATTATGTCGAAGAAACCTTGCAGAAAGCTGGTAATGTTGAAATCGACATGGTACTTCTGGTAGGCGGCTCTACTTATATGCCTATGATCCGCAATGTAGTGGAAGGAAGATTCCCTGGAAAAGTACAGATTCACGAGCCAGATCGAGCTGTCGCTATGGGTGCTGCAATATATGCAAATATGCTTGTTGAAGAAATCGAAGATGAGCCCGTTTCCCCTGTCGGGCCTGTTGATCCCAATAAACCCGCTAATCCGGAAGATCCCAGTTCTGATGGCACAAAAAAGCACAGCGCAGGCAGCGGCATTGGTATGGGTCCTGGAATTACGATTGAAGATCAGACACCGCGCTCTTTCGGCCCTGGTGTTCTGAGTGAAGTCGGCGAGTATATCATTGACAACATTATAAAGATGGGCGAGGTTATGCCTGCGACTTGCGTGAAAACTTACTATACCGCAGCTGACAACATGGAAAAAATCGTTCTCCGCGCTTTTGAAAATATGTGTATGGATGATGCACTTACGCCGTGTGTTAACAATTATGGCGAAGAACAGCCTACAGATCCTGCATATAACGTTAAGCTTTTGGGTGAACTGGATATGATGTTACCTCCCAACACCAAGAAAGGTTCTCCTATAGAGGTTACTTTCCAAGTCGATGCTATTGGTGTATATGTTAAAGCCGTTAATCTGTCTACTAGTGAACTGGTTGAAACCACATTGCGTATGGAATCCGATGTTGATGCAGCAACAAGTGCAGTAAACCAGATTGGTGTTTCGGCAGAATAAGATTAATGCCACGAAAGAGGTGCGCCCAGCGCGAGCGCAGGGGCGCTCCTCTTTCTTAGATAGATAGATAGTGATACTGCCTCAATTGCTGCAATTTCAATAATAATGCTGCGATGAGGTCCCTGTGGAGGTGGAATAATGGGAATTAAAGTTGGGATCGATTTGGGGACGACTTTCTCTGCTGTTGCAATGATGGACGAAAAAAAGGGGCAGCCTGTTATTATCCCCAATACTCTTGGAGAAAGAATCACCCCTTCGGTTATTCAGTTTACCGAAGATGATGAAATCATCGTTGGAACAGAAGCAAAGGAAGCATTTGAAGCTGGTGAATCTGGCTGCGCATCGGTATTTAAGCGAAGCATGGGCAGCCAGGATATATACTGCTCCTTCAACGGAAAACGATATACAGCGGAAGATCTTTCAGCCATTCTTCTTCGATATTTGAAAGAGGAAACTGAAAAGGTTACACATCAGGCGATTGATGAAGCGGTTGTTACGGTTCCAGCATATTTTTATCACAAAGAGCGGCAGGCAACTATGAATGCCGCAAAAAAGGCTGGATTAAATATTCGCCAAATCATCAATGAACCAACCGCTGCCGCCATGAATTATGGCGCAAACCACTGGAGAGAGAATGCTCGCGTTTTAGTCTACGATTTGGGTGGTGGTACGTTCGATGTTACCCTTGTTCAGATGAAAAAGGGGAATCAAATGGAATCCTTGCAGACTACTGGCGACCACACTTTAGGCGGCAAGGATTGGGATGCCCGTATTTCCATGATTGTCGAGGGGAAAATTGAAGAAGAAACCGGACTGTCTTCAACGGACTACCCTGAGATTCATCAGGTTGTGACTCAGAGTGCCGAAAGCATCAAAAAACAGCTGACCACTCGCAATACTGCAAGCGTAAAAGTAAACCTGCCGAATTATGGTTGGTACTCAACAGTCGTTTCCTTGGATGAGTTTGAGCAAAATACCAACGATTTGATAGAACGCACTGGCACACTCTGCGAGAGTCTCTTGAGAGGCTTGAACATTACGTGGAGAGACGTTACGGACATCCTCCTTGTTGGAGGTTCAACAAGGATGCGTCAAGTAACAACTTACCTGAAACGAATTAGTGGACATGCTCCCCTTTCTCAGGTCAACCCAGATGAAGCCGTTGCTCTAGGTGCAGCTATCCAAGTCCACCTGCCCTTACCCGAATATAGCGTTATTACCATGGCTTCGGCCAATGATGGCAAACCATCCAATGCGTTCAGTCCGTTTAAGTTCAAAAAGGCTACCGCAACATCTCAGGCAACACCTGTATATTCTTTGCCCGGTGTTGTGGGAAAAGAAACAGCATTGAACAATGCTCTTTGTATGAACCATGTAGATGTTGTTGCACACGCTATGGGCATAATTGCAGTCAATGCCGAGGGAACTCGATATATCAACAAGACCATCATCCCGGCAAACCAGAAAATCCCAGTAAAATGTGCTGAAGCATTTTATTATTACACTTCGGCTCGCGGTGATAATGAGGTCGAAATCTATGTCCTACAAGGAACAAAAACTCCGCTGGAATGCCAAATCATCGGGAAATATGTAGTATCCGGAATTACTCACAATCGTGAGGATAATCCGACTACTATTAAAATCCAATATAGCTATGATATCAACGGTATGGTTCATGTTCAGGCTCGCCAAGGCAACTCAACATTGGATCTTCCCATTCGTGAGGAACCTGTGCCTGCTGACATGAGTAAATACGGTCAACCAATTAATCCAGAAGATATGAAGCCTGTTGCTGAACCACTTTCTGTCGTCATGGCTGTAGATGTCTCAGGCAGTATGTCCGGAGACCCCATCAAAGATGCGCTCGACGCAATGTGTCATTTCGTCGATAACTTTGAAGATTATCCGGGAGATATACAAATCGGTGCCATCGCGGTTTCCGATACTTCTAAAATTGTTCAATCGCTTACCGGGAATCTGAGCAAGTGCAAATCCTCGATTAAATCCATCACCTGTGGGATGACTGGCTATGGTAATGGAGACCATCCTTTCAATGATATTAAGTCCATGCTATCTAGTGAAAAGGGACGAAAAATTGGCATTGTCCTCGCCGACGGTATGTGGTCTTATCAGGATCAGGCTGTTGCTGCTGCACATTTGTGCCATCGTCTAGGCATTGATATTACGGGAATTGGCTTTGGATCTGCTGATCAGAATTTTTTGAAGGACATTAGTTCCGGCGATGTGCAGGCTATGCTGGTCGATCAGAGTGAGCTAACTCAAAGTTTCGGCAAAATTGCTCAAGAGATTGGTGGTGGAAGCAACGCCAAAAAGGGTCGTACTGGTAGAGAAACTAGTGTTGCCACATGGTTGGCAATTAACGAAGGTTGAAGATCGATCCATCCCGTATAGCAGAATAAAGCAGGTGTGCAATGGAACGACGAAACTATTTTGATATGCTGGGGCTGGATTTCGATCCCCCTGAAAAAAATGACAGAAAAGTTCAGCAAGCAATTGCTGCATGGAAAAAACGGACAGAGGATATGCTTGCCAACGAGACTATCGCAACTCGTAGAAGCGAACTTTCTGCCGAATTAGCTCTGTATGACAATCTTGTAGAAACATTAAAGGATACCAAAGCCCGTAATGCAGAGGCTCGTGAACTTAAAGAACAACGTATTGGTCAACTGGAAAAGCTGATTGATATTATGCTTATCGGGCAGTCCGGAACCCCCGAAGTAACAAACGCTCAAATTCGCAATGTCCATCTAAAACTGAAGCTCTCACCTAAAACCATTGAAGATACATATGTTAAAAAAGGATTTGTCGTCCAAAAGCGGGAAAAATCAGTCAATCTAAACGAAGCATTTTTGACGACTGTTGTTTCGGGAAATATCAGCAATAAAATCGATCAGCTTCGCTCAATGTCTATTCCCAAATATCCATGGACACCGCGAGTCTTCAATCTGTTCGATTTGGCTTGCTATTTCAGTGGTGGAACAGAATCTGACGCAGCAAGTTTCCGAAGAAAGCGAACAACTGAACTGTATAGCATAATGGAATCCGGAGCGGCACAGTTGGCTAGTGATATGAGCGTACAAGGACATCTTTTGGCAGATTTATTTACGGCTGGCACAACACAGGTGTTCGATTCCGAAGCGAACAGGAAAAAATACGAACAGTCATTGGAGCGTGAAAAACTAAAAAACTTTTTTGCTCTTTTGAAATCAGCTCCAGATGATTTCAAAAAAGATCGTTATTTTGCCGAGAGTTGCATCAATACCATACAGAAAAGCTTTCCTGACTTTAACTTATCGCTGGCCTTATACAACCAGGAAGCGGGCTTAATGCAAGATCCATATGAACCAATTGAAGCCTTGATCCATGTAACTTGCGTCTCTTGTAAAACACCAATGGAGTTCAGAACCCGTGAGGAAGCCGAAAGGGGAAAATGTGCGACGTGTGGTGCCGATCTCTATGTTGCTTGCCCCAAGTGTCATAAGAAAGTTCCGGCAGCCGCAGATTGGTGCTCCTGTGGCTTTCACATCAGCGAGATGCAATTCTTCGATGAGTATTTTAATGCAGCACAGTTTGCGTTAAAAGAAATGAATCTTGTTGAAGCAAGAAAGCAACTGGTTAATGCACAAAACGCATATCCCGCTCATCCCAAACTCAGTGCGCTTCAAAGGCAAATCCAGGAAGAAACCGATAAATATCAAAAGCCGTTGAACGAGTTACAGTCCCTCATTGAAGCTGGGAATTTCTATACAGCGCAAAAACTTCTTGCAACGATTTCGGCATCTATGCCACAGCTCAAACTAGAAAGCCAGCGGAAAATCATTGTAGAAAGAATTACTGAAGCACAAAAGATGATGCCTGCATCCAACCTGCCGAGTTCTGCCCGTGCAAATCGCTGTGTGGAAATTCTTGATAGGGTGAAAGATTATCAGCCGGCTATTGACATGCTGGGCCTTTGCAGGCCAAATACCCCACTGAAACTGCATGGGGCAATTGGTTCGGGAGAACCATTGACGTGTACTTTAACATGGGACGCTGCTGGCGATAAAGGGGTTTCTTATTGCGTTGTACGCAAAAAAAATGCAATTCCGCAGCGGCACACCGATGGTGATATGCTTGCACGAAGTCTGAATGTTCTTGAATACAAAGACACGTCTATCCAGCCCGGCATACACTACGGATATGCTGTTTTTGCCCACCGTAATGGTGTTTATTCTGATCCGGTCACTTGCGAGGCCGAAAAATTCTGTGAGTTGGATGTAAAGAGGATTCGTGCAGTGGCAGACAATGGTGCTTGCCGTTTTAGCTGGGTTCTCCCCGCGAACTGCATCGGTGTCAGAATACTTAGATGTCAAAACGCCATCCCGCCAGAGCAACCGTCGGCAAGCTGCACCATAGTTACTGAACGAGCCTCTGCCAACTTTGATGATACATCTGTGTCCAACAACAGGACTTATGGGTATAGACTACAGTGCGTATATCCTTATGGAAATGGATTCAGATATAGCGAAGGTTATACCGTGATGCTCACCCCGGAACAACCCCCTGTTGCGCTAAAAGGTGTTACTGCAAAAATCGAGGGGCGAACTGTATATGTGCGATGGACTGCTCCTGATGCAACGCAACGTTCTGTACTTGTTCGAGACGTAACTTCCTCATCCGTTAACAATATGGTCGGGCAGATTATTCCAGCGACCGATATCAATTTGATTTTGGGCAACGGAAAGACTTACGCCAATACGACCAGCGTCGCCCAGCAGTGCCAATTTGATATTCCCCCTAACACTTCACTGGCCTTGGCTGTTGTAATCATTTCTGGCGCAAAAGGTATTATCTCGGAAGTTATTCGAGTGTCGAGCGTTGAAAAATGTGAAATCAACAAGGCAGAGACCAGAATTGAGGGTGGAAGACTTAAAATCATTCTTCAAAATTTACCTAAAAATCTTGATCGTATTTATTATATTGTTGCAAGAAAAGTGGATACCAAGATTCCATGGGCAACTGTTGAAGACGTCAAGCGCAATACCCTTAATATGATTACGCTTCAGGACTACATTAGGGATGGTATGCTCCTCATTGAAACACCTCCGAAGGCAGACCTATATATTTCAGTTATCGGGCAATACAAAATGCCTGATGGCAGTGTTGTCTATTCAGATGCGTCCAAACTGCGAATTAGCAACAAGCCAAAGAAGAAAATCAAGTACCGTTTAACTTGGGGCGGAAGCCTGTTCTCGTCGAGACCAAAGCCAAGAGACTGTAAGCTGTGTGTTATTAGTGACGCAGAGGAAACGCCTGTTCTGAAACTGGTTTACCGTTCAGATGGACATATCCCAATGAAGCTTCTAGACCCCAAGACAATTATTTTGCACACCATTCCTGAATCAGACGTAGGATTCTCTTCGGGACAATATGTGTATGAGTTCCCTGACTCAACTTGGGAATCCATTAAATCTCAGACCGAATTACGGCTAATGCTATCTGATGATGATCTGGTAGAATATGAGATTATTCCTGAAAATATCGCGCTATTAAAAGTACCACAGAGATAAGGAGGATAAACATATGCCACTGCTTCATTCGGATGTGCTCTGCCCATACTGCTTACAGGAATTAAGGAGCAAAGACTTGAAGATGGTCTGCCAGCTTTGCGGAGCTGAAGCAATTCCATCTAAAAGCGAAGTGCTCTTCAAGAAACTACCCAAATGCAAGCAGCCAGGATGTCATGGTTTCGCAAGTGATAGGCAGTGTAGCTACTGCGGCAGCAAACTGCCGTCAGATATTCTGGACTACGAAAAATATCTCCGTTTCAGCATCTTGGGCATTACTGGTTCCGGTAAAACTAACTTCTTAACAACAATGCTCCATGAGCTGCGGCATACCGCAGGATCTCCGTGGGTTATCGCTGCAATGGACGCACAAACTACTGCTATATTCCAAGAAAATGACCGTGCAATCTATGATATGAGACAACCGGTTCCCGCAACAGCCGCTGGCAGCACCCCGCCTCCGCAACTTTGGCGAATAAAGGACAAAAATAGAATGACGGATAAAATGATTCCGTCCTATTCCATGACTATTTTTGACGGAGCCGGCGAGGATTGCGAACATATTGATCCTGTTATAAGCAGATACATCGAAGGATCAAAAGTGCTGGTTATTTTGATTGATCCTCTTGCGCTTCCTGGCGTTGCCAAAACTATTTCTTCGGACGTTCTTAATTGGTCTACATCTACCTCACACGATGCTGATGCCTCCGCAGACATGGTAGATGGTCTAGCAAATTACGTTCGCCAGAGTTGCAATATTGCCCCCGGAAAGCTGATTAACCGAGATGTTGCTGTTGTGTTTACAAAAATTGATGCTGTCAAAGACAGCTTCGGTTCTGCCACAGTAATGCAGCCAAGTCCCCATTTAGCTCAAAAGGGCTTTATTAAAGCAGACTCTGATGCCGTTGATGCCGAAATCCGTGACTGGCTTGAAAGTCGGGGCGAAACAACATTTCTGAATGCTATTGAAACAAACTTCCGCAAGGATCGTGTACGTTTCTTTGGTGTGTCAAGTTTTGGCCAGCCTCCTACGGGGAACTACCAGTTGGGTCGGGTAATGCCACACCGAGTTCTCGATCCTCTAATTTGGATGCTTTCTAAGGAAGGGATTGTACCAACGCTCTAGTAAAAAAGCAAAGGCTTATCATGAGCGCATTAGGGCATATTCTGAACAGAAAGGAAGGTTAAAGAATGTTAGATCAGTTAATATACACACGCTGTTCCCCCCATCGGGATTTAAAAAACAAAGGACAGGTTGTGCGCGGCGATGGGTTTGGGGTCTTTTCAATGAGCCCTGAATTGTTTTCTAATAAGCGGATATCCAACTATGATTTCCTACAGGCTCGTTTAGCAATACAAAACGGTGCAAAGGAGACATCTCCTGTAGGCTTATTCAATTCATATGAATATTCAATCGTGGCTCCGGGCGTGTATGTTCTCTCTTATGAGGTAGCTCGTCCACACTGTAAGATTCCTCGTGCAAATGGTCAAGGGCACAGAACTGGAACTTATATTAAGCAAAGCTTTGTCGGAAATATTGAAGGCTATCCCACAGAATGGTTTGGTGCTTCAGAATGGAATGCTCATCGGAAGTCTGAAAACGACTATTACTTAGACAACGATCCTAATGCAGCCCCAGCATTACTTTCACAGGTTAGCAGCACCCCGACTAACGGGTATATTAACACGTCAGTAATAAAAAAATTTGTCAGCGACGGTCGTACTGATGCAGTAAAAGCAGGTATCTGGTTCTTGTTGCAGGAATTTGGGAAAGACGAAGGAGAACGCAAAGTCCTTCTTATTAAAGATGTTCCCAGCAATGTTGAACTGTGGATAGCAGCAATTGAATATGGGTTTTCGGCAGCGATGGCACAGAAAATCACCTTTACAACAAATCGGTCTAAGCTTGGTACGCAGGCTGATAGCATTTTGTTTTATTACACCGATGACTCCGGACGATTCTATCCCATGATGAATCGCAGTATTCCTCAAACACGCCATCCGTATTGTATGATCGTAGGATTTCATCCCAAAGATAGCTTTTGCGCTGCTTTGAAGCAGATGCCCACAAGCAACTTCGTAATCATCGATGGTACTACCAAGACTATCAGTTTCCAGCCTGATGAAACTATCCATATGCCATATTACTCAGCGGCTGTTCAATATGATGCAGATATTCAAGATTTCTGCAACGTTGTTCTTCCGAGTCTCCCCATTCAGAAACTAACCGGGGATTTGCCGGAGCTGTTCAATGCGTATAAATATCTGCTCGATTCTAATCATAAATCAGGCAAGTGGAGCTATTCTGATGCGATTCACTATTTAGGCATACTTCTGCAATATGGTGTTCCAAGCAACCCTGCGCTTAATAATTATTTGGTTGAGGAATGTCTTGCCGCTTATCACCGTTTCGGCATTGAAGATGAGCGCAAGGGATATCCTCTGCTCAAGAATATGTGGAATATTGCAAAAGCAGCGGGTAAAGAACAGGATGTTACCGGCTGCATTGCTGATATTGTGAGTAACAAACTCAATAACTTAATCGAACGAAGCAATGGAATTCCCGGCACCTGGCAATCGCTGAATACTTCCAATGCTGTTGTCATTCTTCAACCCTCGTTGCGGGATTTGTTTAACGACACCGAGCTACCTGGCTATGCCAAGCAGTTTAAGGACAGTGACTCAGCATCTGTAGAAGCAGCGTTAAATATGTTTTTCTACATGTTGTCCAGTGAGCGAATCGGCCTAGGCTCTATTAGTGAAGCAAACGAAAGATATTCGTTTGTTTGCATGGCTATTGTGGGCCTTCTTAATGATCAGAGGCGATTGCTCGGTGTGCTGAGAAAACTCAGTGAAAACCAAAATCTGTTTAATTCAATTTCTCTGTCAGTAGCACAGTATATTGAACGGTATGAGCCGACCAAGTTGGCTGACTGGTGGGACATTATCATGGATGTCTGTGGCGGAAACGTGATTGAATTATGCAGAAACCTTTGCACATCCAGGGCTGCTAACATAGAAATGGTAGAACAGCTTCTTGCCAACAGAGTGGAACGGACTCGCAGATTTGACCCTGATCTTGGAAAGGCTTTTTATGAAGCTATCACTAAATTAGGAAAGAATCCTGACACAGGACGCTGGATATTTACTGCATGGATTAAAGTTTCCCAACCAAGTGATTTTGCGAGTATTATCCGCAGTGTTAAAAAATGTGCTGTGAGCCCGCAAGTTGAAGAAGAAATCTTTCAACTTATCGACTCCAGATTACCTTATGATACCACACGGGGCGTTAATCCTGCAGTGTATCGCGAGGTACAACAGTGGGCAGCTTCTCTAAATGTTGTTTCAAGAAGTGTATCTTTCTACGAGTTCAAAAGAAACTTTGAAAAAGTTCGCAATGTAGGAGAAGCGGTTAAGCTGGCATATGCATTTGCTGACATAGGATTCTCGGTAAATGAGCGCTTCATCGCAAGCAATTATTATGCAGAGATTATTGCGATATCTGCTGAGTTTTGTGATGCAAATCTTCACATAGCGATTCTTTGCCTATTCCAGGATATCGTTGATACGACAATGGATCACTATGTTGATGAATATGTAGTAAAGCTATTGGCTGCAACCAAGGGCCGCAATATGGTTCCACAATTGTTATCTCTGTGTAAAGCAACCATATACAAGCCTAATGTTCATGGACGGACACCTTCGTTTGTTAGTAGCATTCAGAAGTCGCTTGATACCGCTCTTGCTAAACAGCTTGTGGAATGCTACAAACCCGCTTTAGCTGAACAAGTTTCCAAATACAATGACTACGATCAAAATGTACGAAAAAAACTCATTCTTATGATCGAAGATGCTGGTGAGAAATCTAGCCCTAAAGGGCTGGGTGGACTGCTTAACAATTTATTTGGAAAACGGTAATCATACGTACAGCTTGCCCCGTAATGAGGCAAGTTGCATCTCCCTTTTGGAAATTGTCAGGAGGCATACATATGGCTGGACCCCAAAAAGTATCCCAAGAAGAATACGATGAGTTCCGTTCTCGCATGGAGGACAAATATGGTTATGAGGATATGTCCGATGAAGAAAAAGCGGATTTTGATTCGAAAATTGAGCAAGTAGCTGCCGTTGGCGACAAGACTGACAAAACTGATGACTCCGATAATACTGATGACTCTGATGATGCAAGAGAGCGAGAGCTTGATCACCCTAGAGGAAGTAAAGATGATGACGAATATGTTCGATAGTCGTTTGATATAAAAGGAGACACGAAAATTGGAAAAAATATATTTGGACGCGAAAGAATATGACGCAGTTATTGATGCCTATAAAAATCAGCACGGATATGATGACATGTCTGATGAAGAAAAAGAAGCCTTTGATGATCGCCTTGATAAAGTCGTAGCTAAAAGAGACGAGGAAACTGATTCTTCCGAAGATGCCGAATCCGCAGACGCATCCAGCGATATCGATAACCGTTCTGATTCAGACAAACTCAGAGATGATCTCAAGCGTCAATATGGATATGAAGATATGTCTGATGATCAAAAACGGGCATTTGATGAAAGGCTAGACGAAGTGGTCGGGCAGGAAACAAATGAGGACGAAGATCCAGACCAGCCTGAAAAAGTTCTGAGGCGCACCAGATAAGAACAGAAGGGAGTGACAGAAATGCCGACTTATTCAAACCCAGCTTCAACGTCCAGAGCGGCAAGGCGTCCGTCTGCCGGGGCTAAGAGTACACTGCCTACTCCGACATCAGGCGCTGGAATTCCCATGCCTGTGGCAAGTCCTGATGGGAAAAATCAAAGGCATGCACGAAAAATGCTGATGGACAATACTCAATTAGCCATACTGCAAAATGATCTTCGCATTATCGGTCTTTATGTGAATAGTCGGCATTTGGAGATGCTTGCACCTTCTCTGGGAGATAGCCTTTATACAAGCCAAGCATGTAAACTCGACCCTGCGCAATGTAACCGCAATGGAATTGCCGTCTACAATGTCACAAAGCTAATGTATAACGAAGATGAAAATAGCTTTGAAAAGCTTGTGAGTGTATATTCCGCATTAAACAGCTTTGGTGGGCTTGTTGCTTTGATTCTACAGAGCGACGGGAACAGTACACATTTGTATTTAGCGACAAACACCAGTGGAAATAGCCAAATTGCAGGTGAGTTGCTTGCTAACAATATGCACGGCCAATTTCCAGGCTGTGAAATTAACAAGCTGCCAGAAACAGAAAAAAATAGATTGCTGGATTCATGCGGAATGTCAGGCAGTATTTCCACCAGCAGGACTGTGCGTTCTTTGAGCATGATACCAAGTCGTCGTGAAGACGAACGGCAGCACGATAAAGAGTACAGCGCACAGGGTTATGAAAAATTTATCGATGCCATGAACGGTCACAGGTACACCCTAATCGTTTTGTCGCAAAGAGTGTCTCCTGATGCGATGGAGGAATGTTTGGAGGGGCTAGAATCTCTCTATACGAGCCTTTCGCCATATGCAAAAGAAACCGTATCTTACGGAGAAAATGACTCTGATACGGTGAATTATTCCATTTCTAATAATATCAATAGCTCAATTAGCCGTTCTATTTCGCGATCCTTTGGCAGCTCACATACGAGTAGCGTATCTCAAGGGCGTAGTTCAAATAATGGACGCGGCTATGAATTATTCGATATACACTTTAATTCCGGAGAAGGTAAGTCTTTTGGTGCTTCTACTACAACCGGAAGCAACACCGGAGTAAGTCACAGCGATAGTTCTTCTGATAGCTATGGAAGTGGTGATAGCCAGAGCTCCGGCAGCACATCAGGAACTAATCGTTCGCTGACTATGAACCGGGACAACAAAGCGGTTCAAAACCTACTATCAAAAATTGAAGAGCACATTAAAAGAATCAATACCAGCCAGACATTTGGTATGTGGAACAGCGCTTGCTATATGATTGCCGATGATGTAGCAACCGCGACAATGGGAACGAGTACTCTAGCTGCACTTTTTTCTGGCGATTCTCAGGCAGCTCCCCGCGCATACTACAATCAGTGGGATGCAACGAACCCCAAAGAGCGCAATAATGTTTTAGAGTACATACAGAATCTGCAACATCCAGTTATCAATCTCACTATGCTTCAGGAATTGACTGACGCAAGTGGAAATAAAACTCGCTCTGTTTATCAGACAGAACAAATTACCCCTGCGATGATGATTAGCGGAAAAGAAATTCCAACACTTATGGGCTTGCCTCGAAAATCTGTTCCCGGAATCGTAGTAGACAGTATGGCGGAGTTTGGCCGCAACATTTCTGAATCGTGGAAAAATGGGGTTAAACGTCCAATTTTGTTTGGAAACGTGTACCATATGGGACAAGCCGAGAAGACACCTACTTTTTTAAACTTAGATACTTTTGCGTCGCACATATTTATTTGCGGATCTTCTGGCTCCGGCAAAAGCAATACCACTTACAACTTACTTCAAAAATTGATTGATAATAGAGTCCCTTTTCTGGTTATCGAACCGGCCAAGGGCGAATACAAGGTGGAGTTCGCTGGATTGCCTGGAATTAACATTTTCACGGCAGACGAATCGCCTTACCGTCTTTTGCAGATAAATCCATTTGAATTTAGTCCCGGAATTCATATTAGAGAACACCTTGACAACATCCTTCAGGTCGTGAGTGCGTGTTGGCCTTTGTATGGTGCAATGCCTGGACTCTTGAAGAAGGCATTTGAGCAAGCATATCTCGACCACGGTTGGGACTTGGAACATTCTGAAAGGATTGTTCAAAGGGGCAGTAAATTTCCTGTCTTTGCGGATTTGGTGACCGTTTTGGAACGCATCATTAATGAATCTCCCTACTCTGCACAGACGAAAGGAGATTATAAAGGGGCGTTACTGAATAGAATTTCATCCCTTTGTAATGGCTTTGAGGGGCAAATTTTTGGACGTAGTATTGGTATTCCAGATCGTACCCTTTTCAATGAAAATACCATCATTGATTTGAGCAGCATCGGCTCTGACGAGACTCGTTCACTAATAATGGGTGTTCTAATAATCAAACTAAAAAACTATCGAAAGGCTGTTGCTGCATCCCCCAACAGTAGCCTTGTTCATGTCACTGTTTTGGAGGAAGCACACAACATCCTTAAAAGATGCTCTCAGGAAAACAGTGCAGAATCAGGTAACGTTCAGGGAGCGGCGGTTGGTAGTCTTTGTCGCTGCATTGCTGAGATGCGTAGCGCCGGCGAGGGCTTTATGATTATTGACCAGTCTCCCGGAGCGGTGGACGAGGCGGCAATTAAAAACACTGCCATCAAAATTGTGATGCGGCTGCCATCTAAAACCGACTGTGAAGAAATCGGCGCAGCGCTAAGCTTGAATGATAGCCAAATCCGAGAATTAAGTCGGTTAGATATTGGCGTTGCAGCGATATTTCATGCTGGATGGACTGATACCTTGTTGGCAAGGATGGGCAGTATATGGGATAAGCGTTACCGCTTGAAGACTTTGCCTATTCTCAACAATGGCACTTATACCAAAATTCAAGGAGCCATTGTGCAGTTAATTTACCGAAATCTAATCGAAGGAAATCTCAGCAGCGTTTACGATGATGTCCACGAGTTGTTGAAGTTGCTCTGCAATGGTCCTAATGCAGTAAAACCTATTTTGCCAGTATCGAAGCAGCAGGAGCTTCTTGATGAAATTCAAATCTTTGTTGAGAACAACGAACTGTACATAAAAGGCAATCGTACAAACGATTTGAAACGAGTATTTTTTGATTTTGCTTTTGAGTTTCTCCGCTTGGAAAGCGTTGTGCGAATCTTCCCACTATCTGGAGTGAACACAAAGATGACGTTGGAGCCGTTGACCAAAAAAGAAATACGCTCCGTTCTCAGGTGGGAAAGTGAAATCAAGACTGGCATTACACGATATCTTTATATGCCTGAAGAATGCGATCCTGTTAGAGCGTACAAGTGGCCACTATCCGCTACTGATGCTGAACACTTCGATGCAATCTATGGCGGTATTCTTTCTCGATATGCTCAACGTTACCGTGATGATTTCCGCTATGCAAATGCCCTTTCGTATCTAAACTCCATTAAACACTTTTCACACAATACCAGAAGGAAGTGATGCTATATGCGACGATATGGTGCTGACAACATTGAATCCGACGAGGTTGAAACAAGCGAGTGTGAAAGTGATAAACAACGCAAAGAACATTTTGAAACTACATACAGCTTGAAATCAAACGAGCAGTATGAGGTTAATAATTACAGCTATGAAACTGATCGGTATGGACGTATCAAGCGATCTGAAGGAACCCTCCGACTTGAAGAGGGTAAGCGAAACACCGCACATCAGATTAGAGCCGGCGGTGAGTACCGACTAGAAAACGATGAAGGTGGACATCTTATCGGAAGGCGTTTTGGTGGATCTGAAAAGGTAGATAATATTGTTCCAATGGACTACGATGTTAATCGGTATGAATACAAAGAACTTGAGGATGAATGGGCCGATGAACTTGAAAAAGGCTGCAAGGTCGATGTTAAAGTTCGCTGCAAATATGAGCAAGAATCCACTCGTCCAACAGCTTTTATTGTAAAGTACAGAGTAACCGACCCAGATGGCTTTACTAGAAACGAGGCCAAAATCATAGACAACACAAGCTCTGGAGGTGATTCAAATGAGTGATGTTCGTGAGAATAAACAAAATCTGCAAACCGCTATTCAGTCCCTCGGAAATGCTATCGCACGTATATTGCCGGAAGATTGGGAGCGTGTCGTTGTTGGCTACTTCATTGTTGGCGAGAACAACGTGCCTCATATACAATTCCATGTAATCACGATGTCCTCGGACGACTATTCTGATCTGATGGCGATATCTTGGGATTCTGATGAATTTGATGATGGAATTATTGAAGTACAGCAGCTCTGCGAAACTCTCAGAAGGATTTGTTCTGTTGCCAACGACAACTGGAGTACCATGACATTTAGTATGATAGCTGATGGCACATTCAATGTTGATTATGACTATGACGTAATCGATAAATACGATCCTGCTTTCATTTTGAACTGGCAAAGTCAGCATTTGATTTAAGGAGGTACGCATGGGACTGTTCACACCTCCTGAAGACTTGCTCATAAGTGCAATGGTAGCCAAGCAACCGCAAGTCCGTTTGGAACATTGTATCGGCTCGATTGAGGGCGTTTTCAAAAGCGCACTAAAAAAAGATCGAAGGCTTCTGGCCTTTTTATCAAGTTACGAAGCCAATTACATAAAGAAGAGCTTGGTTCAGCTGAGCTATGATTATGATGTGGTCATTCAATACCAAGAAGCATCCCCCCCGTCAATAAGCGATGTTGTTGTAGACAACGGCGATTGGGATGCGACGACAGTACTAAAAAAAGGCGTTCCCCAAGAGCTAACACTGATTACTTCGGATATCGATAGTGTTACAAAAAAGTTGGCAGGAATCATGGACATGCTCCTTAGTAGCTACGAAGGCATTCATGGATGGCAAACAAATTACTACGCATTTGATAAGCTGTCTTCTGATACTGTCTGTACGATTTCATATGCCTACATTCTCCCACAACAACAACTACGGCAACTCCAAGGAAAAGCCGCCTTCGCAGCAAAGAATATTTGGAAAAGTATTTTGGGCAAATCAAAGGTTCCTCAATTTGTAAAGCCCTTTTTGGCGTTAAGTTACTTGACCCAGGAATGTTGCTACGATCAAAGAGCATTTGACGAGGTTGAGAGCAATCCTTCTTCGTTGCCATCCGACCCTGTTCCGCACCTTGCATACGGCCCATTGGTCGAAAAAAGAGGGATTTGCGGGGGATTGGCTTGGGCATTCAAAGCTTTAATGGACGAAGCTAATATTGAATGTCAGTGTGTAAGCGGTTTTCTAAAAGAAGACTTGAAGACAGGTCACATGTGGGACTTGGTAAAAATCGACGGCCAGTTTTATCATGTTGATCCGACTTGGGGAATCAAAGACGACGGAGTATTTATTGGTGGCTTAATGCAGCCGGATAGCATGATGAAAGGAACTCATATATGGGATGCTGAAAAGTATCCTGTTGCCAGAGGACTGCGCTTTGATTACGACTATATAGAAGACTATCTTGCAGAGAACGGTAATACGTTTCTTGACGATGGCGCTAATGAAACTTACTTTTTTCCTGATGAAATTGTAGAGTAATCACCGAAGGGAGGGGGCAAAATTGTCCATACTCGGAAACATCATATGGTTCTTGTTTGGTGGTGCTGCAATGGGGCTGTCTTGGAGTGCTGCTGGTGTGCTGTGGTCATTGACCATTATTGGAATCCCTGTGGGAAAGCAATGTTTTAAGATCGCAACTCTATGTTTCTTCCCGTTCGGAAAGTACGTCATTGCCCCTAACAACACAACTGGAAACTTTTTGCTCAATTTACTGTGGATTTGTTTTACTGGTTTGCCACTTGCTACGGCGGCCACATTACTTGGGATTTTCTATTATATGACCATTATTGGAATTCCGTTTGGTAAGCAATATTTCAAACTAGCTAGACTAGCGTTAACCCCTTTCGGGGCGACCATAATGTGATGTACATAGGGGAGTAAATTTATATGACTTCAATTGAACGGGAAACGAATGATACTGAAAAGAGTGATAATCATGCTACATTCCGCTTGCTAATCAAGCGAATTCTTGCAGGGAGCTTAGTCATTCTATTTATTGGTGTATGTTCATTTGCGGTGCTGTTTACCGCAATGTGCTTACTATAAAGAGAAACGGAGGATAATTTATGAAGAAAAAGGTTTATATCGGTGCAGCAATAGTTATTGTAGCTATTGCAATGATAGCTTTGATGGTTTTCGTATTTTCAGGAAAGCCCGCCGAGACATCTTTGGAACTGAGCGGAGTTTGGAAAGTGGTAAAGAACGTAAATGAAGGCTCTATTTCTATACCGCAGAACGAGTACATGATATTTAATGACGGTGAAGCCAGTGATTACCGTGATGGGAACCCTGCGCCTTTTGCAAAGAGCTCATATAAAATCTCTGGCGATACTCTGGAGCTTCCAGACATATCAAGAACCTATCATATCTCGCAACAGACGGAACAGTACATTTCGCTGTATACTGCCGATGATACATATATCTCCCTCGTTAAGGCAGACAGTGAAGAGACTCTGAATAGTCCCTTCGACCCCGCCTCTGTTACCGGGAAATGGAATGTTGTATATAGGCCGACCGCAGAACCGATTGTTAATGAATACCTGATTTTTGAAAATGGAATATTAGCGGACTATCGTGATAATTCGGAAACGCCTTCGATTGAAGCTGTGTATGAATGGAACGACAATGTGATCAACGCACCGGACTTAGGTGTAGAAATGCTGGGAGCAAAAGTTGCCGCTGATAGAATCATACTTGTTGATATCAACGAAGGGTATATTTGGTTACTGACGAAAGCAGAAGACTAAAGCGAAGGAGAAAGAGATATGCTGAAGCAGATATTCAGATACAAATGGTATTTACTGGTTGTTCTCGTCCTGATGATTGCCGAGCCAACCCTAAATTCAATTATGAATTTTCTGCTTCAGCGTATGTTTAATTCAGCAACTCCAGGTGGAAGCATTATAGAGTTACTCAGACTCCTTTCCGCGGGCTTTTTGCTCTGGATGTTGAAGCGTATTATCATATATTCTAATGGCGTAATAAAAGCTCGTTTCATTTGTAATGCCAAAAGGGACATTCGGCATCGCCTCTTTGTTAGAATGATGGGCCTGGATACGGCCAATATAGCAGACATCGCATCCAGCGGCGAATACATCTCTATTTTTACAAATGATATCACGCTTCTGGAAACACGATTTTACAATCAGCTTTTGGGATTGTTATCTGGCCTGTTCTCATTGGCGATTTTAGGGACTTCCTTTATAGCATTGAACGCAAAGCTTGCAGTGCCCATTATCAGTTTTGGCGTTGTTTCCATGTTTGTTCCGGCTATTTTTTCACGTCAGCTAAATGAAAAAAGTCTTACCTATTCAAATGCTATCTCAAATTTTACGCAAAAGATAAAAGAATATATGGTAGCGTATCCCACTATCAAAAACTATTCCATTGAGTATGTCATTAGCGCACGATTCGATAAAGAGAACAGTAAGACTGAAAATGCTAAGTTTGATGCGGATTGCACATTAAAGTTGGCCGACTGTGTTGGCCAACTTCTTGCCTGGTTTATGCAATTGATGGGCGTGGGGTTAGGCTTAGCATATGTTATCAAGGGCGAAATACTTATTGGCACGGTGATTGCAGCGCAAGGATTTGCAAACGATTTGGCAAGCCCGTTGAATAATATAATTGTAAATATTAATTCTATCAGATCTGTAAAAAACATCGTAAAGAAGCTTGAAACGATGTCTGCTGGTGGAGAAGAAGGGCAAAAAGTCATTGCAGAATCTTTAAGCCGCCATGCAACAGAGCGCATAGATTGCAGCGAGTCGTTTGACGTGCTATTCGATGACTTTGGCTTGACCGTTGGTGGGAAAGACATTATCAAGCATTTTACATTCCATTTTGAAACAGGAAAAAAATATCTTATCGTCGGTTTGAACGGATCGGGGAAAAGCACTCTTTTTAAGGCGCTAAAAAAATGGTATGGGGCATTTCCGAACAATATAAAAATCAATGGTAAACCAGTCTCGAATATTAGTAACGAGGAACTCAGTAAATATATTTCATATCTCAACGAAAATGTATCCCTTTTTTCTGGATCGGTCAGAGATAATATAACATTGTTTAGAGAATACAGCCCTGATGTCTTCAACAGAGCGGTAGATGGGGCTCAAGTAAATCTTGACTTGGATCGTATTGTAAATGATGAGGGGCGCAACATTTCAAGCGGAGAACAGCGTAGGATAGAGATTGCCCGCAGTCTGCTATCTTCCGTAAGAATGATCGTGTTCGACGAGGTTGTCTCAACGTTGGATATTGAAACAGCATATGAGATTGAGAAAATGGCACTTGATTTCAAAGACAAAATGGTAGTATTTATATCACACAATTTCTCCGGTAAACTGATTCGCGATTATGATGATATCCTTGTTGTGCAAAATGGCTCGTTGCTTACGCATGGGACATACGACGAATTGATCAATAGTTGTGACTATTTCAGACGTATTTGCGAAATAAAGTTTGGGAATTTCAACAGCGTGAGTTGAGTAGAAGTCGGTGGCGGGTATGGTTGCCTAAGTAAAACTAAGAGGGAATGCAAATGAGAAATAGGAATACCATGCACCCGCAGAAATACATCACCGATCACCTATTTTGGCTAGTTACATCAATGATCTGGTACCGAAGTATTCTCTTTACCGCAGTCCCCGGAATGACTATCAAGCAATCCAAGATAATCTTATGGATTTCTGCGCTTGTACTTGTCGCTTTCGGGTACATCATTACGATGAAAAAGCGCAGGAACGATTTAAGTCTATTCACCAATGTCATCTTCCCATATGAGCTGTACGCAGTCGTTACCTACCGCACGTATCTTCCCAGACTGGTTTGGGGTTCGGTGCTGCTAGCCGGCATTCTGTCGCTTGCCTTTATCATCCTTGGTATGCTTCCAACGACGCACATCGAACAGCAAAGTGCAGAGGGGCGGAAACGTCAAGTTGTTCACAGTCTGCTCGGAGCCAGGACAATAGCCGCTGTTTGTATCTTGGTTTTGATCGTGCCAATAGGTGTCAGCAAGGTGTTCGGGCTGGGACTGATGACCGCAAAAACGCCGCTCGTTTCCGATGCATCTGAAGCAGAAGAATGGACAGTCAAAAATAATATTGACACAGTCCGCTTGCTTCGAGAGGAAGATTGGAAAGAACTAAGTCCCCAGCAAAAGCTGGACGTATTGGGCGTGGTATTGAATATCGAGATTCGGTATTTGGGGCTAAACCATGAGGTGTACTTAAAGAGCAGCGTTTTGAACGGTGAGACTGCGGCACATTATAACCACAAAGACCATGAGATTGTGATAGACCTCGGTCAACTGGAAACGGCAGCTGCTGCCGACGTGTTGGAAAGCTTGTGCCATGAGTGTTTCCATGCTTATCAATATCAAATGATTGCGTTGTATGAGAATACTCCGGAAAAATACCGGAACATGCTGCTGTTTCAATATGTGGGCAGTTACATAAAAGAAACCTCTAATTACAACGACGGAAGTGGTGATCTGATGGACTATTATTATCAAACGATAGAGATTCAAGCCAGACAATATGCCGAGCTTGCCGTTGCGGATTATTATGGCCGCATTAGAGAATGTCTGACGGCGGAGGACTGAAAAAGATGAAAGCTTCGGAAAAGAATCTGGACAAGATCCGCGGTGCGCTGATTGGCGGAGCAATCGGAGATGCGCTGGGCTACCCTGTTGAGTTTTTAACGCTCGACAGGATCGTTGACAAATACGGTGAGCGGGGCATCACGGCATATGAGCTTGACCGTACAAGTGGGAAAGCTTTGATATCGGACGACACGCAGATGACGCTCTTTACCGCAAACGGAATTCTGTTTGGAGAAACGCGAGGGCGTATGCGCGGCATTGGTGCTGCGCCGCACGACTATGTGGCGATGACGTATCAGGATTGGCTGACAACGCAATATGCGAACTACCGGACTGGTTCGCAGACGAAGCGGTATGACTGTGGCCGCGGTGTGTCATGGCTGTTGGATGTCCCCGAACTGTACAGCCGGAGAGCACCAGGCAATACCTGCATTTCCGCTTTATCTGAGGCACGCAAAAACCGTAATGCGGGCGATTACATAGAATGCCCGCAAAACAACAGCAAAGGCTGCGGCGGCATTATGAGGGTCGCGCCTCTGGGAATCCATGATGCGAATATGCCGATTGACTGGCTTGATCAAGAGGGTGCCTATTTGTCAGCAATCACGCATGGACATCCTCTGGGTTATCTGCCCGCCGCAGTCCTGACGCATATTCTGAACCGGATCGTTTTCCCGCGTGAAAAGCAACTGACACTTCCGGAGATCATTGATGAGGCAGTGGAAACAACCAGACGCCTGTTTGATGGTACGGACTATCTTGATGACCTGTGCGCGATCATCGACAAGGCGGTGCGGCTGGCTGCAAATCATGATACGGATAGAAGCAATATCAGGCAGTTAGGCGGCGGCTGGGTAGCCGAGGAAACGCTGGCGATTGCAATTTATTGTGCGCTGCGCTACGAGCATGACTTCTCGGCCGGTATCATTGCGGCTGTGAATCACGACGGAGACAGTGACTCCACCGGCGCAGTCACGGGCAATATTCTTGGTGCAATCAACGGCTATGATTCCATCGAGGCGAAGTGGAAAAATCATCTCGAATTGCTGGATGTTCTTCTTGAGATGTCGGACGATCTCTGCCAAGGCTGCCTCATGAGCGAATATGACGCCTATTATGATCCGGATTGGGCAAGGAAGTATATCGAAGCGCACTGGAAGCCTGAACGCTGAAAGAAACAGAGGTATTTTGATTTGGATGAACTGGATTTTGAATATTTGAACACATTCCCGGATGGTGATCCAGCACGCAAGGCACTGGTTTTTCTCAAGGCCGGAATCAGCACTTTTGCGAAGAAAAACTATAGAGATGAACCAACACTGAAGCTCATCGTCGTTGCGTTGACGCAGGCACCACTTCTCATCCCAGTCGAGGTCGATTTTGATGAACTGCTTGGGGGTCTCAATCCTGAAGAGCTGTCTCCGAATCAGGAACTCCATCCGAAGATCGGAAGCAAGCCGACTTGGGTAACGGCACGCTTTGGCGATGGTACAGAAGTAATCCCTATGTTTACTTCCAGAAAAGAAGCAGCCAAAGGCGAGAAAGTTCCGCTCATGCTGTATGACCCGAAGGACTATTTTCGGATACTCATGGAGATTGATATGCCGGCCATCATCAATCCATTTGGCGAGGCATCTTTCTATATGAGCCAAAGATTCATAAAAAATGTAGTGCTGCCGCAGCTGTAACAGCGCGGCAACACACTTGGCAAGCAATGCCTGCGTTTATACAAACTTGACGAACAGGGAGATTTCCGTCACCGGAAATCTCCCTGCTGCTTGTTGGGGATACCTTCCCCAAACCCCTGATTGATCGAACGGTTCCCGTTCGGCTGCGCCCTGCGTTGCAGTGCTATTTTTCCTGTTGATGCTCTCTTGTCTGCCGCTGGTCGTCGGCATCCGTGCGCAGGAGCATCTCGGCGTTGGCCTTATAAATCTGGAGCCGCTTCGCTTCGTCACGAGCCTTGGAAAGCTCTGCATAATCGAGCTTCTTCTGCACGAGCAGATCGGAATATTCCGCTTGCAGGCTCTTGACGGTGGGCAGCTTTTTCAGCGCCAGATCGTCAAACGCCTTCTTCGCTGCCTTGTGGATGGTGATGTCGCTCTCGTGCGCATCGTAATATTTCTTGGAATACCCGGCCTTGCGATAGGCGGCGTAGATATCTCTGGTCTTGGCATAATTGATGATATGCGTTTTCAGTACGGCGATCTCTGCCATGCGGTTTTCTGCCGCCTTTATTTTTGCCGTCAGTTCCTTCGTTTTAGCGCTTGCGGCATCCGCATAATCGGCCAGCGCATCGAAATCTGCGAAATCATGCTTCTGGATGAACAGCAGCGTTTCAGCCATGGTTTTCAGCTTCACGACTTTCAGCTTCTGGTCGTAGGCAGCGCCTTTGCCGTTGCCGATTTTGGCTTCGATCTGTGAAATCAGCGTCGGCTTCAACGGCTTGGACGAATACGTCTTTTTCCTGCGCGGCGTATGCACCCGCGTGCCGAGAATCACAGCCCGCAGCTCATCTTCCGAATACCCCTCACCCAGCGACCGGAGCCGGATATTCTGCGGCTGACCGTCCCGCATGAAGGTGACATGCTTGCCGCGCTTTACGGTATAACCGGTCGTTTCCACCAGCTTCAGAAACGCCTCAAAATCTTTCGGCTTCTTCGCAAGTGCCGCATCAATGGCCGCACGCAGCAGATCACGCTGACATGGCTTCGCATTGCCGACCAGCCACTTGTTGTAGCTCTTGCCGTGCGGCTTCGGATTTTCGATTACAGACAGCCGGTGCTCCATACAGACAAGATCGCTGAGCTTCCGGACAGCTTCGGTGCTGCCCCAGAAGTTGCGAAATTTCCGCGTGCAGTCCAGCGTAGTGGAGTTCCAAATAATGTGATTATGGATATGCTTTTTGTCTGTGTGGGTACAGACGATAAAGGCATGGTCGCCCTTGGTGAAGCGCTTGGCAAATTCATAGCCGAGTTGGTTGGCTTCCTCCGGTGTGACCTCACCCGGCTTGAACGACTGGCGAATCTGATACGCGATCACATCGCTGGCCTGCTCCCGGCCGGTGAGCTGGCGGTACTGACGCTTGGATAGAAGAAACTCGCTGTCCGCTGTCTTTGCATCACAGGCATAGGCCGAAATATATTCACCGTCTTCCGTCTTATCCGGATTCTTTGCGTAGTCCGTCCGTTCCGTCAGGCATTGGGCAATGGTCTTGCCCTTGTTGACGTGCATGGGAATGATTCGCGTGGTCG
>ERZ1673742.506-NODE-506-length-49393-cov-14.073270_pt1 | contig 49393 bp, 40 predicted proteins | sample MGYA00580208_ERZ1673742 | MGnify/ENA primary metagenome ERZ1673742 (study PRJEB41218, sample SAMN15661774) | gut metagenome | host: Homo sapiens | place: Canada: London | collected 2015-08-20/2019-03-30 | study: EMG produced TPA metagenomics assembly of...
TGCACCCCCTGAACTGCACCGCCTTCAACGCCGACTTCGACGGCGACCAGATGGCGATCCACGTCCCCCTGTCCGCCGAGGCTCAGGCTGAGGCTCGTCTGCTGATGCTGTCGGCCAACAACCTGCTGCGTCCCCAGGACGGCGGCCCCGTCACCGTGCCTACGCAGGATATGGTACTGGGCTCCTACTACCTGACCTTCGAGCGGTTTGAAAACGGTATGTGCCAGATGACCAACGACGAGTTCTGGCCCGAGGGCATCGACTTTGCGCTGGCTGGTAAGAGCTACGACGAGCTCACCGACGAGGAGAAGGAGCAGAACCGCCTCAACGTTTACCGGGACGAGGACGAGGTGCTGATGGCCTACAACGAGCACATCATCGGCATCCACCAGCCCGTGTGGGTGCGGGTGGAGAAGAAACTGGGCGACGAGACGCTGCGCCATGTGGTGCGGGCGACTCCCGGCCGGATCATCTTCAACCGCAACATCCCCCAGGATCTGGGCTTTGTCAAGCGCTTCAACGAGGACGGTACGCCCTCCGATAAGTTCTTTGACTATGAGATCACCGAGACCTGCGGCAAGAAGCTGCTGGGCAAGATCGTGGACCGCACCATCAAGCAGTATGGCTTTACCATCGCCGCCGAGGTGCTGGACAACATCAAGGCCACCGGCTATAAGTACTCCACCCGTGGCTCCATCACCATCTCCATTGCGGATATGACGGTGCCTGAGAAGAAGTATTCCCTCATTGCCGAGACGGAGCAGCGAGTGGTGGATATCGAGGACCAGTACAACATGGGCTTCATCACCGACGAGGAGCGCTACAAGCTGGTGGTGCGTGAGTGGGAAAAGACCACCAACGACGTTACCGACGCCCTGACCGCCAGTCTGGATAAGTATAATCCCATCTTCATGATGGCTGACTCCGGCGCCCGCGGCAGCATGAAGCAGATCCGTCAGCTGACCGGTATGCGTGGCCTGATGGCCAACACCGCCGGTAAGACCATCGAGATCCCCATCAAGGCAAACTTCCGTGAGGGTATGTCCGTGCTGGACTACTTCACCTCCTCCCGTGGCGCCCGTAAGGGTCTGGCCGATACGGCTCTGCGTACCGCAGACTCCGGTTATCTGACCCGCCGCATGGTGGACGTGTGCCAGGATGTCATCATCCGTGAGGATGACTGCGGCGTGGACAAGGGCATCGTGGTGTCCGAGATCAGCGAGAACGGTCAGGTCATCGAGAAGTTCTCCGAGCGTGTCAAGGGCCGCTTCCCGGTGCGGGACATCCTGAAGCCCGGCACCGACGAGGTGCTGATCTCCAAGGATCACATGATGACCGAGGACGACGCCGCCCTGCTGGAGAAGTTCGATATCCACTCCGCCGAGATCCGCACCGTGCTGACCTGCAAGGCCCACAGCGGTATCTGCGCCAAGTGCTACGGCATGAACCTGGCCACCTCCAAGCCGGTGGGGCCCGGCGAGGCCGTCGGCATCATCGCCGCACAGTCCATCGGTGAGCCCGGTACCCAGCTGACCATGCGTACCTTCCATACCGGCGGCGTGGCCGGCGGCGATATCACTCAGGGTCTTCCCCGAGTGGAGGAGCTGTTCGAGGCCCGCAAGCCCAAGAAGATGGCCACCCTGTCGGAGATCGCCGGTAAGGTCCGCTTCGAGGATGCCACCAAGGGCAGCCTGCTGAACATCATCGTCACCGCCGACGACGGCGATACCCGGACCTACTCCATGCCCCACACCGGTCTGCAGGTGCGGGACGGCGAGGTCATCGAGAAGGGCCGCCAGCTGCAGGACGGCGCACTGAATCCCCACGATGTGCTGCGGATCCGTGGCGCTTCGGCGGTGCATAACTACCTCATTCAGGAGGTCCTGAAGGTGTACCGTCAGCAGGGCGTGGACATCAACGATAAGCACATCGAGGTCATTGTCCGCCAGATGATGCGCAAGGTCCGTGTGGAGGATGCCAATGACGCCACCGGTCTGCTGTCCGGCGCCATGGCCGACGTGCTGGAGGTGGAGGACGAGAACGCCAAGGTGCGGGCCCGCATCGCCGCCGGTGAGGTCAACGCCGAGACCGGTGAGCCGCTGCAGGAGGCCACCTATACTCAACTGCTGATGGGTATCACCAAGGCATCTCTGGCCACCGATTCCTTCCTGTCCGCTGCCTCCTTCCAGGAGACGACCAAGGTTCTGACCGAGGCCGCCATCAAGGGCAAGGTGGACCATCTGGTGGGCCTGAAGGAGAACGTCATCATCGGTAAGCTGATCCCCGCCGGCGCCGGCCTGAACGCCTACCGCCATTTCGCTGAGGAGCTGGTGCCTGAGGAGGGCGCTGCCGACAGCGTATCCATGGAGGAGACCATGCCTGCGGAAGAGCCTGCCGACGAGACGGAGGAGTAAGCGATCCCCATCATAACGTACTGAAAAGAGCGCCCTGGGGGGCGCTCTTTTTTCTGCCCGGAAACGGAGGCTTTTCCCGATGGGCTGCGTTGGCCCATTTCCGGGGAATTGGTCATTTCGACGGCATAGGGGAATCTGAGGCCGGAAAAACGTAGAAAAATTCCGCCATACGGAATGAAGGCTTGACGCAGACCGGCGGAGACGGTATGATAGAGAAAAATATCCGCCGGAGAGGGGAGAGCACCATGATCTACTATACCGCCGATCTGCACTTTCACTATGCACCGCTGCTTCCCTCCCGGCCCTTTGCCACCATAGAGGAGATGGACGAGGCACTGGTGAAAAACTGGAACGACACCGTGGGTCCGGAGGACACCGTCTATCTGGTGGGAGACATCGGCTGGAACGGCGGCCGGGTGCCGGGAGAGCTGCTGGAGCGGCTGTCGGGCCATAAGCACCTGATCCGTGGCAACCACGACACCGGCTATGAGGACGCCGGGCGGCTGTACCGCTGGTTCGAGACGGTGACGGACTTCAACGAGATCGACGACGGAGAGACGCACATCCTCCTGTGTCACTATCCCGTGCTGTACCGCAAGCGGGGCTACATGATCCACGGACACCTCCACCACGGACGGGGCCGGGACTATGAGCTGCTGCGGCAGCTGCCCCGTGTGCTGAATGCCGGGGTGGATGTGAACCGCTATCGTCCGGTGACGCTGGCGGAGCTGGTGGAGAACAACCGGGCCTTCTATGCCGGGGAGCGGGACGACGAGGTACCACCACCGCCGCCTATGGAGCGAGGGCTGCCCGGCAGCTTGCCGGGAAAGCCGGACTTCCGGCCCATCCCCCGGCGAAAGGAGGACGTATGATGCCGCAGGAAAAGGGAAGCGTGCGGTCGCTGGGCAAGGCGCTGGAGCTGCTGGAGCTGCTGAACCGGAGCCGGGTCCCCATGACCCTTCAGGCGCTGAGTCAGGCCTCCGGCTACCCCAAGAGCACCATCCACTCGCTGCTGGCCACCCTGCGGAGCTACGGCTGCATCCGGCAGGAGTCGGATGGCCGGTACTATCTGGGGACAAAGCTGTTCGAGTGGGGCTGCGGCGTGTCCGCTGCGTGGGAGATCACCCGCTGCGCCCGTCCCCATTTGGAGCGGCTGGCCCAACAGACCCAGTATACGGCCCTGCTCTCCTGCGTGGAGGGCAGCAACATCGTGGTCATCGATCAGCGGGTCAGCGGCACGGGGATCCAGGTGGCCTCGGAGATCGGCGGCCATACCCCCCTTCACGCCACGTCGCAGGGGAAGCTGCTGCTGTCCCAGCTACCGGATGCCACGGTGCGCTATCTGATGAACACCTGCGGCATGGCTCCCTTTACCCCTCACACCATCGTGGATCTGGCGACGCTGACGGAGGAACTGGAGCGTATCCGCCAGTGGGGATATGCCATCGAAAACGGCGAGTACAAGATCGGCTTGCGGTCCGTGTCGGCTCCGGTGTTCGACCGGGAGGGGCAGATGCGCTACACCCTGACGGTGGTGGGCCTGTTTCGCCATGTTGCCTCCGGGGAGTTCGAGGAGGCGGTGGACATGGTCTGCGCCGCTGCCGGGAGTCTCAGCCGGGAGCTGGGCTATAATGCGTAGGGCGTTCCGCCATACGGAATTATGTTCTGCTTTGCGAAAAGGATATTTTCTTTTGCCGGGGCAGATGGTAAAATAGACTTACGATAGAAAAGACTGCCGCCATGGTGCGGCGCTCTTTTCGGCGAGCGTGATATGCAAATGAGGATAACGGAGGAAAAACGGTGAAGAGAACGAGTGGAAAGCGGTGGATATCGCTGGTACTGGCGCTGTGCCTGTGCCTGCTGGTTGGCTGCGGCGGCAAGCAGACGGGCTACGACCCCCTGAAAGGGGTGGAGACCCGGATGATCACCGACTCCGCCGGACGGCAGGTGGAGATCCCTGCCGAGATCACACGCATCGCACCCAGCGGCTCCACGGCCCAGATGATCCTGATGCCGGTGGCCTATGACCTGCTGGTGGGGCTCAGCAGCAGCCCCAGCACGGCACAGATGCCCTATTTCCCGGAGGAGATGCGGTATCTGCCCACCTTCGGCCAGTTCTACGGCAGCAAGGCCAGCCTGAATATGGAGTCCCTCATCGCCGCCCAGCCCCAGCTGATTATCGACTTGGGCGACGCCAAGGACGGCATCGCCAAGGACATGGACACCATTCAGAAGCAGACGGGCATCCCCACCATCTTCATCGAAGCGGATCTGGATGATATGGCGGCGGCCTACCGGACGCTGGGGGACATTCTGGGGCGGCAGGAGCAGGCGGAGGAACTGGCGCAGTTCATTGACCGCACTGTCACCATGGCCCAGACCAACGCCGCAAAAATTCCGGAGTCGCAGCGACTCAAGGTGCTCTTCGGCACCGGATCCACGGGCCTTGCCTGCAACGCAGCCGGGTCCGTACAGGCGGACGTCATCGACCTTGTGGGGGCGGTGAACGCCATCATCCCGGAAGAAGTTACCAACCGGGGCGGCGGTACCACCGTCAGTCTGGAGGAGGTATACGCCGTGGAGCCGGATGTTATTCTGCTGTCCTCCGGCGGCCCCTACGATACCCTGACGGAAGGGGACTGGGCGGGCCTCACCGCCGTGCAGCAGGGGCGGTACTACGAGATACCGGGCCTGCCCTACGACTGGATGAGTTCCCCGCCGTCGGTGAACCGGGTGCTGGGCATCTGGTGGCTGGGGAATCTGCTGTACCCCCAGCTGTATGACTACGATATGACGGCTGTGGCACAGGAGTACTACCGGCTGTTCTGGCACTATGACCTGTCGGCGGAGGAGGCGGCCGGGATGCTGAGTCGATCCACCCTGCGGACGTGACCCCATACGGGGAGGAGAAGTGCAGTATCCGCCTGCGGCGGCTGACCCTGTGGATGCTGGCCTGCCTGACGGCGGTATGCCTGCTGCCGGGAAGGGCGGAGGCCGGCGGCAAGCCCTCCGCCGGAGGGACAGACCCCTCTGCCCCCGGCGGCAGTCAATCCGATGGACAGACCGGCCCGCAGGGCGGCACCACCATCAGCGGCGGCGCACGGGTGCTGTATTTCAAAAAAGAGAGGGACGAATAAATGAGCACCTTGTTTCACAATATCCTGCGGGCAGTAGCCAGCGCCATGGAGATTCCGGTGGTGATCTGCCTGCTGCTGTTGGCGTTTTCCGTGTTTTCTCTGGGCTGGTGGCTGGCGGAGCTGCTGGGAGAGCGGCGGCATATGAACGCCCGTCTGCCCCGGCTGCTGGAGATCATGCGAAGCGGCGAAAAGCCCCTGCCGGACTGCATCGCCGCTGCGGTGTACCTGTGTGTGTATCCACGGTGCGCCGCCGGTGGTATAACGGCTATATGGCGGATCTGGAAAAGCGGGGGGAGGTGTACTACGATGCCAAGACCGGCACCTATTACATCGTCCCCAATGCGGCGGGGAACTGACCCATGGAGAAGCTGATGGCCGGGAGGACCTACCGGCGGCGCTTTCTCCTGCTGGGCGGGGTGTGCCTGCTGCTTCTGCTGGGCTCCATGCTGTTGGGGCGCTACGGCCTGTCCGTAGACAAGCTCCTGCATATGCTGTGGACAAGGCTCACCGGCGGCGCTGCGGACTGGTCCGTCAGCGACGAGAAGGTGGTGTTTGCCATCCGCCTGCCCCGCATTGCGGCGGCGGCGCTGGTGGGCGCAGCGCTGGCCGTCTCCGGCACGGCCTATCAGGGGATGTTCCGCAACCCCATGGTGTCGCCGGATATTCTGGGGGCCTCCACCGGCGCAGGCTTCGGCGCAGCGTTGGCTATCCTGCTGGGGGCCGGGTATTTCGGCATCTCCCTGTCCGCCTTCTGCTTCGGTCTGCTGGCCGTGGCAGCGGCGTGGCTGGTGAGCCGTCTGTCCCGCTCAGACCCCACGGTGGCGCTGATCCTGGCGGGTATGATGATCTCCTCCCTGTTTTCCGCCGGGACGTCCTTTATCAAGCTGGTGGCGGATACCCAGCAGCAGCTGCCTGCCATCACCTATTGGCTCATGGGCAGCCTCAGCTCCATCAAGGCCGAGGATGTGCGCTTTCTGGTGCTGCCGGTGGCGGTGGGACTGCTGCCGCTGTTTCTCCTGCGCTGGCGGATGAACCTGCTGACGGTGGGGGAGGAGGAGGCCCAGTCCATGGGCGTGCGGACGGGAACACTGCGTCTGGTGGTGATCCTGTGCGCCACGCTGCTGACCACCGCCAGTGTGGCGGTGTCCGGCATGATCGGCTGGGTGGGTCTGGTGATCCCCCACTTCTGTCGTATGCTGTTCGGCTACGACTACCGGCGGCTGATCCCGGCGGCGGCCCTGTTTGGAGCGGCTTTCCTGCTGGCGGTGGATGACATCGCTCGGCTGGTGACCACCGGTGAGCTGCCTCTGGGTATCCTGACGGCCTTCGTGGGAGCGCCGCTGTTTCTGTATCTCATCATCACGGGAGGGCGACGGCATGAGCATTGACGTGGAGAGACTCTCCTTTTCCTACGGCGCTCACCCGGTGCTGCGGGATGTCAGCTTCCGGGCCGAGCCCGGACAGCTGGTGGCAGTGCTGGGGCCAAACGGGGCGGGGAAGAGTACCCTGTTCCGCTGTATGCTGGGCTTTCTGCCTCACTATCAGGGGAGCATCTCCCTGTGCGGGCAGGACGTGCGGCATCTGCCCCGGCGGGAGCTGGCCCATCTGGCGGCGTATATCCCCCAGTCCAGCCAGCCGGTGTTCGACTACACTGTCCGGGACACGGTGCTCATGGGTGCTGCCGGAGGGCTGGAGCCTCTGCGGCAGCCGGGACGGCAGCAGCTGGAGACGGCGCAGCGCATGATGGAGCTGGTGGGCATCGCCCCGCTGGCAGACCGGGGCATCCGCCGCATCTCCGGCGGCGAGCGGCAGCTGACCCTCATTGCACGGGCCTTGGCCCAGCAGGCGAGGATCTTGCTGATGGACGAGCCTGCCGCCAATCTGGATTACGGCAACCAGTTTAGGCTCCTGCAGCAGGTGCGCCGCCTGACGGAGCAGGGCTACACGGTGCTGCTGTCCACCCATAATCCGGAGCACGCCCTTCGCTTCGCCACCCATGTGCTGGCCCTCCACGGCGGCACGGTGGCGGCCTGCGGCCCAGTGGAGGAGATGCTGACGGAGGAGTTGCTGCACACCCTGTACCGGATCCCTCTGACGGTGGCGCAGGTGCCGGTCACCGGTGGCACGGTCCGCAGCTGCGTCTATGACCCGGCCAAGCCGTGAAGCTGTATATCATGCCCTGTGGGGCTACATATAAAAATTTTCAGAGAGGAAGGGACCTGCACATAAAGCAACACAGGAAGCGTGTATCGGCGCTGCTGCTGACTTTGTGCATGGTGCTGAGTCTGGTGATGCCGGTCTCGGCTCTGGACGGGCAGGTGCAGGCAGAGCGGCGGGAAGGCTATGACGTTGCCACCATCCACTATACGGACGGCGAAGGCAATGAGCGGCCTTTACCGAGATGGCTTCCGGCTACGTCGATACCCTGCCGAAGGGCGTAACGGAAGAGCAGGTCATGGTGGAATACTTCTCCGCCACCCGCTGGGACGGGGCAGTGGATCTCTCGTGGTATAATGGGACGGATACCGAGTTCACCATCACCACCGCCCGGCAGCTGGCGGGTGTGGCAGAGCTGGTGAACAGCAATACCGCCGACTTCGACGGCAAGACCATCCGCCTGGGGGCGGACATCTCCCTGCTGCGGTATGAGAAGACGGGCAAGCCGGGTGAGCCTTTCCGGCCCACCCAGCCGGAGAAACCCACTACGCCCGATCCCCCCGCCACCGGCGACAGCAGCAACGTGACCGCCCTGTGGGTTGTGTTGGCTGTGGCTGGTGTGGGCATCATCGTGCTGGTGGTGCTGCTTGTCACTAAGCGCAAGAATAAGAAGGACTAAGCTTCATCGGGAGAAAGCCCTGCGGCCCGTGTGGGCCGCAGGGCTTTCCTGCCCCCGTCTGTGCCGAAGAGGAGGAGATTTTGCGCCGCCGGAGCCTTTTTCCTATTGTGCATCTGCCGCCGACATGGTATGATAATATCAGTAATGAGCAAGGGTAAACACGCCTGACAGCTTGTCCTTCCGGCGATTTTACGCTTCGTCTCGGTGGGTATCGGCCTGCCGGGGCGCCTTTATCCGGTAAAACTGGCGGCTCTGCCGCCTCTAAAGCATAAGGAGAGCGAAAAACCATGAAATTAGGTATTGTCGAAAGCGAGCCTGTTTCTGAAACTCTCCGCAAACGCACAAATGCCGATAAGGTTTGATAGGACAGGCATTTTCGGATGAAGTCAAAACATAAAAGTTCCTATTTCCCTACGCATCCCCACGCAGAAATGGCGTAAAAATGGCGTAGAGGAACCGGCGGTACGCAGTTGCGAAAATCGCCTGCTGCAACATTACCAAGAATATTCAAGCTGCCCTGCGCACCGGCGCAGAGAGATACAAGGCATTTCACTCCTTTGATCCTCCAAACAAAAAATGAGCCTTCTCCGCTTGGGATAGAAACGGAAAAAGCTCATTTGCATTGTACACGCCTGTCAAGCGGCGCAGAACTTTGGCAGCGCTATGCCTCATCCTCTGCCAGCATACGGTATCCGACGCCAAGCTCATTGATGATGTAGCGCTTTTCGCCGGGCGTCACGCCCATTTTCTTGCGGATGTTCTTCATATTGACTTGCAGCTTCTTGACGCTGCCATAGTCGGAATACCCCCAGACCGCCCGAATGATGGCGGCATACGTCAGCACCTTTCCGGCGTGAACGGAGAGAAACGCCATGATGTTGTACTCCGTCTGGGTCAGGTCGATCTCCTCTTTCCCTACAAAAACCTGCCGTGTATCGTAATCGATCAGCAAATCCTGCAGGCGGAATTTCCCACCATGGGAACTTTCCTTCTCTTCGCTGTGCCGATGGCTGCGGAGAACGGCACGGATACGAGCCAGCAATTCCTCCGTGCCAAAGGGCTTGGTGATATAGTCATTCGCCCCCAGATCCAACGCCTCCACCTTGTCCCTCTCGTTGGAACGGGCGGAGAGCACGATGATGGGTACGGTGTCCGTCTTTCGCACCTCTTGAATCAAGCTCATACCGTCTCGATCCGGCAGACCAAGATCCAAAAGGATGAGGTCCGGATGATGGGAGGCATACATCATCATGCCAAGCTCGCAGGTTTCCGCGCAGAGCACCTGATAGTCACTGGTTTCCAGATTGGCTTTGATAAAGCTTCGGATGTTGGCCTCATCCTCTACGATCAGAATTTTGTACTTGTTATTGCCCATCGTCCTCACCCCCTCTTTCCAGAGCAAAGCGGAATACCGCACCGCCGCCCTTCCTATTTTCCGCAGTGATCTCGCTGCCGTGCGCCTTGACGATGGCGGCGCACACGGATAGTCCGATCCCCATATTGCTGCGGGTTCCGTCCACCGGTGCGGCGGACTTTTCATAACTTCCGGTGAAAATCTTTTGAAGTGCATCCTCCGGGAGGCCGCAGCCGTTGTCGGCAACCTCAAATACCGCCTTATCCCCCACAAGAGAAACGGAAAGCGTCAGCTCCGTCATGCCTTTTGCGTGGAATACGGCATTTTCCAGAAGATTCAGCAGTACCTGCTCAATAAGGAGCGAATCCATGGGAATGTCCACAAATTCCTCCGGTATCTGTGTGATGACCTTCTGATTCGGATACTTTTTGGAAAACTTCATGAGAACCGAGTCGATCAGCTCATCCAGAACCGTGGGTGTCTTCACGACTTCCACTTTCGCGCCGTCGATTCTTGTAACCGACAGAAGATTTTCAACCATGCGGATGAGCCATTCGCTGTCCTCCTGAATTTCTCCCAACAGCTTGAGCTGCTGCTCCTTTGGCAACGCATCATACTTGGAGATCAGCGTGGAGGAGGACCCGTATATAGAGGTGAGTGGTGTGCGCAGATCATGGGAAATCGCCCGCAGCAGATTGCCCCGCATTCGCTCTTTTTCATTCTCCGTCCGCAGCTTTTCCTGATCCCGAATGCGGCTGTTCAGCGTGCTGGTGAAAACGGCAACTGCCAGCATAATGACGGCAGATAAGATGCTTTCCCCCACGAAAAAGTCGAAGACATAATAGGGATAGGTAAAGGCAAAATTCACCGCAAATACGCTGATAATTGCCGAAGTGATGCCATAGCAATACCCGTGGGTTTTCAGCGAGATCAGAAACACGCCGAACACAAAGATCATGGGTACCAGCGTCTGCGTGGTAAAGAGCTTCTGAATCAGCAAATTGACGGCAAAGGCACTGCAAAAAATAAGGATCGAAAATAGAGTATCCTTTTGCCGCTGTCGATTCTTCATCATGCTTCTCCTGAAATTTATTGCGGTATCATACGCCATGTTTTTCGGTTTCGGGCGAAGCCCGGGAGAAAAACGGCTTAAATCCAGTGGTACAAATAACTGCCAGCAGTTATTATATCGCATAAGCGGAAGCGCTTCAAGATTTCTCACAGGAGGATATTGCGCCGCACTCGTTTCTTTACCGAATCTACACCGGAAAAATGCTATGATATAAGCACACAGCGAAAAGGAGAAAGAAATCCGTGGAAAATGACAGTAGCGACGATAACGGTAACTGCTCTTATATGGTCTGTTCGTATGTGGCATATCTACGCCCTTTGCTGCGGTATCGGGTATAGGTGTGTCTTTTTGCATGAAATGATCGTATGAACAGAACATAAAGGAGTCTGAAATGAATTATTTTGGAAGCATTTTCGCAATGGTGGCCTGCATCGTCATGTCCGCCTATTTCAGCGCCACAGAAACGGCATTCTCGTCTCTGAATAAGACCCGCCTCAAGGTGTTGGCGGACAACGGAAACAAGCGGGCAGCGCTGGCGCTCAAGCTGTCCGAAGATTATGACAAGCTGATCTCCACCATCCTGATCGGCAACAATATCGTCAATATCATGGTGGCGTCCATCGGCACACTTCTGTTCGTTGGGCTTTACGGCGACATCGGTGCGACGGTTTCTACGGTCGTCGTAACGATCGTTGTTTTGATTTTCGGTGAGATCACCCCCAAGAGTATTGCAAAGGACACGCCGGAACGCTTTGCCATGTTCAGTGCGCCCTTTATCCGGCTCTGGATATGGGTGCTGACGCCACTGAACTTCCTGTTCTCCCTGTGGAAAAAGCTGGTTTCCCGCTTCTTCAAGACAGATGACGATGCAAAAATGTCCCACGAGGAGTTGCTTCTTTTTATGCAGGACGTGGAGCAGGATGGCGGCATTGACGAAAACGAGGGCGAGCTGCTGCGCAATGCTCTTGAGTTCCGTGACCTGACGGCGGCAGAAATTTTGACCCATCGAATCGACTTGGAGGCCGTGGACATCGGCGAAAGCCATGAGGAAATTGCCAGAGCCTTTACGCAGTCCCGCTTTTCCCGCCTACTGGTCTACCGGGATACCATCGATCAGATCGTCGGCGTTCTTCATCAGAAGGACTTCTATATCAACGGCAAGATGACGGATCAGCCTATTGCGGAGATCATGACGGAGCCGCTGTTTGTCTATCAGCACACAAAAATCCGGGATATTTTGAAAATGCTCCAGCATCAGAAGTCCCATGTCGCCGTAGTCGTAGACGATTTTGGCGGAACGCTTGGTATTGTTACGATGGAGGATATTCTGGAAGAACTGGTCGGTGAAATTTGGGACGAACACGACGAGGTGGAAGAAGATTTTGAAAAGCTGGACGAGAATACCTACCGCGTGGACTGCTCCGTCAGCTTGGAGGATTTTATGGAATTCTTTGGCGTCAAGCTGGAATCGGACAGTGTTTCCGTCGGCGGCTGGGTCATGGAGCAGCTGAATAGAGTCCCCAGTAAGGGCGATTCCTTTACCGCTCAGAATTTGGAGATCACGGTCTCCGATCTGAGTGCGTACAGGGTATCCTTCATCACAGTCAGGCAATGTGGCGTCTGTTTGGCCTGCGAACAATAAAGCAGTCGCACGATTCATAAGGGGTGAGGATGATGTCGGAAGAAATGGTTTGCAGAAAGCGCCGCCTTTCGTCTTTTCAAATTATCATATTGGGTTTTGCCGGGGTCATTCTGTTGGGTGCGCTGCTGCTGATGCTGCCAATTTCTGCGACAGCTCGGTGTGTAACGCCGTTTCATGAGGCACTGTTTACCGCAACCTCTGCGGTTTGTGTAACGGGTCTTGTGGTGCAGGATACCGGCAGCTATTGGTCGGTCTTTGGGCAGGCTGTGATCCTGACGCTGATTCAGATAGGCGGGCTTGGTGTTGTCACCGTGGCGGCATCGTTTGCGCTGCTGTCCGGGCGAAGGATCTCTCTGATGCAGCGCAGCACCATGCAGGACGCCATCTCAGCGCCGAAAGTGGGGGGAATCGTCCGGCTGACACGGTTCATCCTACGAGGGACATTTCTGATCGAACTGATCGGTGCGCTCGCCATGCTGCCGGTGTTTTGCCGCGACTACGGATGGCACGGGATCTGGATGGCGGTGTTTCATTCCGTCTCCGCCTTTTGCAACGCAGGGTTTGACATTCTGGGAACGAACAATCATTTGTATCCGTCCCTTACCGGTTATGTCCAAAATCCGGTGATCAATATCACGGTCATGCTGCTGATCATAACCGGCGGCATCGGATTCTTAACGTGGGATGACATTTGCGAAAACAAGCTGCATTTCCACCGTTATCGAATGCAAAGTAAGGTCATTCTCGTTACGACACTCACGCTGATCGTCCTTCCGGCGCTGTTTTTCTTCTTTGTGGACTTTGATGCCCTTCCCCTCGGAGCGCGGGTTCAGGCAGCCCTGTTCCAATCGGTCACGCCGAGAACGGCGGGCTTCAACACCGTCGATCTACCCGCCATGTCCGGCGCATCTCTGGGCGTGATGATCCTTCTGATGCTCATTGGCGGCTCTCCGGGGTCTACGGCAGGCGGCATGAAAACCACCACGCTGGCAGTTCTGCTTTCCAATGCTACCGCGACCTTCCGCCAGCGGGACAGCGCCCAGTTCTTTGGGCGCAGAGTCGATTGCAGCGCCGTCAAAACCGCCGCGACCATCCTGACGATGTACCTTGCGCTGTTCTTTGGCGGAGGCGTTTTTATCAGCGTATACGAGGATATCCCGCTGTCCTCCTGCCTGTATGAAGCAGCGTCGGCGGTAGGCACGGTTGGACTGACGTTGGGTATTACGCCGCAGCTGCATATTCCCTCGCAAATGGTATTGATCGCGCTGATGTATCTGGGCAGAGTCGGCGGGCTTACACTCATTTATGCGGCGGTGTCCAGCAAGAAAACCGGCAGCGCAAAGCTGCCGCAGGAAAGCATCACGATTGGATAAGCAAAGGAGCATCTATCCCATGAAAAATGTTTTATTGATCGGAGCAGGCCGCTTCGGGCGGCACATCGCCATGCAGCTCTCTCAACTGGGGCATCAGGTCATGGCAGTCGATACCAATGAGGAACGGATCAACGATGTGCTTCCGTTTGTCACCAACGCACAGATCGGCGACAGCACCAATGCGGAGTTCCTGCGTTCGCTCGGTATCGGAAATTTTGATGTTTGTTTTGTGACCATCAGCGGCAGTTTCCAGAACTCGCTGGAGACCACTTCGCTGCTGAAAGAGCTGGGTGCCAAATGCGTGGTATCCCGCGCCGAACGCGATGTGCAGGCGAAGTTTCTGCTCCGCAACGGCGCAGATAACGTGGTCTACCCTGAAAAGCAGGTGGCAAAATGGGCGGCGATCCGATTCACTGCCGACCATATTTTCGACTACATAGAGATCGACGAGCAGCACGCCATCTTTGAAGTGCAGGTGCCAGAGGCGTGGGTCGGGAAAAGCGTTGGAGAACTGGATGTTCGCCGAAAGTTCGGCATCAATATCCTCGGCATCAAGCGTGCAGGAAAAACGGATGTTTCCGTTACGCCGGACACTGTATTGTCCGATGACATAACGATTCTGACAATGGGTGAGTATAAAGCGCTGCAAAAGTGCTTTCGGATTTGAATGGGCCTGTGCACAATAGTGGAAAGGAAGAAACATGGCGAAGAAACCGCAAAACACAGCCGGTGACAGAAATGAGGATTCCGCGCCGCAGGGAAGCAAGTGGCCGGACAAGACGATCATTCGCTATATTACCCGCGCACTGGTGCTGCTGATCATATTCGCATGGGCACTGGTAAACCTTGACGTTGTTTTGCGGTTTCTCGGCAAGGTGCTTGCGCTGTTCACTCCGTTTTTGATCGGCGGCGCGATTGCTTTTTTGATCAACGTAGTCCTTCGACCGTTGGAATGCTGCTGGAACAAGGTGTGCCGCAAAGCTCCTGCAAAGCTGGTCCGCCCTGTGTGCCTGACAGCAAGCACCGTACTTGTCCTTGGAATTCTGTTTGCCGTGGTGTTTATGATGATCCCCAGCCTGCGGGAATCCGGCAATGAGTTTATCCAAAATATTCCGCTCTATGTGGAGGAAATCGGGCGGTGGTGGACAGGCGTTGTCCAGTTTGCCGCAAAATATAATATTGTCCTGCCCGAATACACCATAGACTCTGACCTGTTGATCGAGAAGGTCACCGCCTTGATCAGCGACGAGGGAAGCGGCATCCTCACCGTGACGTGGGGCGCAGCAACCTCTGTCCTGTCGGTTTTGGTGGATGTTCTCTTGGGACTTGTCTTTGCGCTGTATCTGCTTGCAAAGAAGGAAGTCGTCGCGGCACATTTGAAAAAGCTCGTTGTGACAGTCCTTCCGCAAAAGAAGGCGCAGCGGCTGCTGAGTATCGCCTCTCTGACCAACCAGACATTTACAAATTTTGTCAGCGGTCAGCTTACCGAAGCGGTTATCATCGGCGTTCTGTGCTTCTTTGGAATGCTGATCCTTGGGATCCCGTATGCCGGTGCGGTCTCCGCGTTTGTGGCCGTTACTGCGCTGGTGCCGATCTTCGGCGCTTGGATCGGCGGCGGTCTTGGTGCGTTTTTGATCCTGCTGGCAGAACCCGGCAAGGCTCTGTGGTTCATTCTCTTTTTGCTCGTTTTACAGCAGGTGGAGGGCAACCTGATTTATCCCAAAGTGGTCGGTAAGTCCGTTGGGCTTCCCGGACTGTTGGTGCTGATGGCTGTCACAATCGGCGGCGAAGCATTCGGCATCTTAGGGATGCTGTTCAGCGTACCCGTCTGTGCTGTGTTGTACAGTCTTTATCTGGAGTTCATGAAGAAAGCAAGCACCAACCACTGAATGATTCATGATTGGCTGCCTCCTGAATATAAGGCTGCGAGCCAAATGCAAAGGGCTTGGGATACTCCCAAAATCGCCGCGTGTCCGGACAGCGGCTGTGCTTGCTATTCTCTCAAATCTCAATATCCGCAGATCGTGATGTCCCCGCTTTTTTCGAAAGCGGGGACATTTTTTCTTCTCCGATACTTAAAAAACGGCAGAAAAATATCCGTTGTATAGTAGATGACTTTTTGAAGCAGAACGCAGGGCTTGTCTCTCCGTCTCCGAAACTTTTTCAAGAAATCTGGGACAAAACCGGCCTCTGATTCACTTAGCTAAGTAGAGGGGGGATCAGGAGCAAGAAAACCCGCCCGCAAACGGCGGTCTGGTGTAGACAATTCAGGGGCGAAAAGCCCTTGAATGGCAAGCATTCCCGCACCGCAGAAGGCACATAGCAATACGATTTCCCTCGCAGCCGCGAAATCGAGTTCTATTTGTCTACATAAGCACCACGAAAGGAGACTTTTCCATGGACAACATCCTCACCGTCCCCATCCACCTCAAAATGACGCTGACCGCCAGAGAAGCAGCGGAGTACAGCAACATCGGCATCAACAAGATCGACAGTATGCTCCGCAGCCCCAACTGCCCATTTGTCTTGTTCGTTGGGACGAAAAAGCTGGCCAAGCGTCGGGAGTTTGAAGAGTACATCAGTCAAAAGTTGGTGATCTGACGGCAAAAGATAATTTGTAAAAACAGCTTGAGAGAAAAGAACCTATCTGCTATAATTATGTCGTTGCAGTAGGCTCTTTTCTCTCTGTGCGACGAAGCAGGAATTGAAAAATTCTGTGTGCACGATTTACGCCATACCTACGCCACAAGAGCGATCGAAAGCGGCGTACAGCCCAAGGTGCTGCAAAAGCTGCTTGGTCACGCAAGTATAAAAACAACGATGGACAGATACGTCCATGTCACATCTGAATCCTTGGATCAGGCTGTGCGGCAATTTGAATCAGGCAGGGTTTCCTGGCATATAAGTCCATGCGAAAATGGCGTAAAAATGGCGTAAAAATGGCGTAAGCCAAACACGCCGGATTCCGGAAACCCTTGATAATCAAGACTTTTTAAGGAGAGCGAAAAACTATGAAATTAGGTATCGTGGGGCTGCCCAACGTGGGAAAGTCCACTCTGTTCAACGCCATCACCAACGCCGGTGCCGAGAGCGCCAACTACCCCTTCTGCACCATCGAACCCAACGTGGGCATGGTGGCCGTGCCGGATGAGCGGCTGGACAAGCTGGCGGAGATGTACCAGCCCGATAAAAAGACCCCTGCCGTCATCGAATTTGTGGATATCGCCGGTCTGGTGAAGGGGGCCAGTCAGGGAGCGGGCCTCGGCAACAAGTTTCTGGAGAATATCCGCCGTACCGACGCCATCGTCCATGTGGTGCGCTGCTTCGATGACGAAAACATCATGCACGTGGTGGCTGACGCCGGTACCAACGTGCCGGTGGACCCGCTGGGAGACATCGAGACCATCGACATGGAGCTGATCCTGGCGGATCTGGAGATGGTGAACCGCCGGGTGGAGAAGGCCACCAAGGCCGCCAAGGGCGACAAGAAGTTCCTCCACGAGGCGGAGGTGTTCAAGGCACTGGCGGAGCATCTGGACGCCGGGAAGTCCGCCCGCACCTTCTCCTGCGGCGATGACGACCGGGCGCTGGTGGAGACCTGCGATCTGCTGAGTCTGAAGCCCATCATCTACGCCGCCAACATGGACGAGGCGGGCTTTGCCGATTACGAGAACAACCGCTACTTCCGGCTGGTGCGTGATCTGGCCCAGAAGGAGGGCGCACAGGTGCTGCCCATCTGCGCCAAGCTGGAGCAGGACATCGCCGAGCTGGACGATCCGGAGGAGCGGGCCATGTTCCTGGAGGATCTGGGCATCGAAAAGTCCGGTCTGGATCGCCTGATCCAGTGCAGCTATGATCTGCTGGGCCTGATCTCCTTCCTGACCTACGGCAAGGACGAGTGCCGGGCGTGGACCATCCGCAAGGGTACCAAGGCCCCGCAGGCGGCGGGCAAGATCCACTCCGATATCGAGCGGGGCTTCATCCGGGCGGAGACCATCAACTTCGACGAGATGATGGCCTGCGGCGGCAGCGTGGCCGCCGCCAAGGAGAAGGGCCTGCTGCGGTCCGAGGGCAAGGATTATGTGGTCAAGGACGGCGACATGATCTACTTCCGCTTCAACGTATAAGCATGATCTGCAAGGGACACGGTTTGCCGTGTCCCTTTTTCATCCCCGGCCAATTCCGCCGTTTACAAAGGACGGTTTTTCTGATATGATAATGCATATCTATGGACTATCCACGCACAAAACAAAGGGAGAACGTCCTCCCCGTGCGGATAGAGCGTGCCCTTTTTATGAAAGGAGACAACTGTTATGAACCAAGAGATCCAGTCTATTCTGGCCAAGGTAGACCACACTCTGCTGGCCCAGAGTGCCACTTGGAACGAGATCAAGGCCATCTGCGACGACGGCGTCAAGTACGGCTGCGCCAGCGTGTGCATCCCTGCCTCCTATGTGAAGCGGGCGGCAGAGTACGTGGACGGCAAGATCGCCATCTGCACCGTCATCGGCTTTCCCAACGGCTATGACACCACCGCCGCCAAGTGCTTTGAGGCGGAGGACGCCGTGAACAACGGCGCTTCCGAGGTGGATATGGTCATTAACATCGGCTGGGTGAAGGACGGCCTCTACGATCAGGTGCTGGAGGAGATCCGGGCCGTGAAGGCCGCCTGCCACGGCAAGCTGCTGAAGGTCATCATCGAGACCTGTATGCTCACCGATGCCGAGAAGATCGAGATGTGCCGTGTGGTGTCCGACTCCGGCGCCGAGTACATCAAGACCTCCACCGGCTTCGGCGGAGGCGGCGCCACCCGTGAGGATGTGGCCCTCTTCAAGGCCCATGTGGCTCCCCATGTGAAGATCAAGGCTGCCGGCGGCATTGCCGACCTCAACGACGCCCGTGACTTCGTGGCCCTTGGGGCCGACCGTCTGGGCACCAGCCGCATCGTCAAGGCCGTGAAGGCCATGGAACAGGAATAAAAGGAGGAACCATCTATGCCTACCCCCCATAATAACGCCGCCCCCGGCGCCTTCGCCAAGACCGTGCTCATGCCCGGCGATCCCCTGCGCTCCAAGTTCATTGCCGAGACGTTTCTGGAAAACCCCGTGCTGGTGAACAACGTCCGTGGCGTGCAGGGCTATACCGGTACGTACAAGGGCGTGCCGGTGTCCGTCATGGCCTCCGGCATGGGAATGCCCTCCATCGGCATCTACGCCCACGAGCTGTACACCCAGTACGGCGTGGAGAACATCATCCGTGTGGGTTCTGCCGGAGCCATGCGGGCGGATCTGGAGCTGGGCAGCGTGGTGGCCGGACAGGGTGCCTGCACCAACTCCAGCTTCGCCGACCAGTATGAGCTGGGCGTCCACTATGCCCCCATTGCCGACTTCGATCTGCTGATGGCCGCCGTAGAGTCGGCCCGTGAGCTGGGCGTGAAGATGCCCGTGGGCAACCTCTACTCCTCCGATACCTTCTATGACGCCGCCGGCCGCAACGCCCGGATGCAGAAGATGGGCGTCATGGCCGTGGAGATGGAGGCCGCTGCTCTGTACTGCACCGCCGCCTATCTGGGTAAGCGTGCCTTGGCTATCTGCTCCATCAGCGACAATCTGGTGCTGGGTACCGAGCTTACCGCCGACGAGCGCCAGACCACCTTCACCAATATGATGAAGATCGGTCTGGAGGCAGCGGTGAAAATGGCCCAATAAAGTCGGTTTTGCAGCCGAAACATCAGTTTTTCTGAACCCTGTCATGGTGAAAAATGCAGCAGACCCTGCAAATAGGGCTTGCCCTTTTCTGTCATATCTGTTATAATGCACCTGAACGGGCAAGCTTTGCCCGAATAAATGAAGGAAGGTAGAACAATCATGAAAAGAGTTCTCGCTATGATCCTTGCGCTTGTCTTGGCTCTGGCTCTGGTTGCCTGCGGCAACAAGAACACGGACGATGGCAAGAAGGATAACCCGGATGACAACAAGACCCCCACCGTCATCACCAACCCCGATAAGGTTCAGGATGAGATGACCTCCTCCGACGGCAAGTACGAGGTGGCTTTCGTCACCGACGTGGGTCAGCTGAAGGATAAGTCCTTCAACCAGGGTACTTACGACGGCGTGAAGCTGTACGCCGCCAACAACGGCCTGTCCTACAAGTACTATCAGCCCGCCAACGGCAGTGAGGCCACCGATGATGACCGCTTCACCGCTATGAAGGCCGCCGTGGACAACGGCGCCAAGGTGGTTGTCTGCGCCGGTTATCTGCAGGAGGCTGCTCTGCGTACGGCGGCCAAGCAGTTCACCGATGTGTCCTTTGTCTTCATTGATGGTTATCCCGTCGGTGAGGAAGCCAATGTGAAAGATTCCCCCGCTCTGAAGAACATTGCCGGCGTTGCCTTTAAGGAAGAGCAGTGCGGCTATCTGGCCGGTTACGCTGTTGTCAAGGAAGGCTACACCAAGCTGGGCTTCAGCGGTGGCGGCGGCGGCAACAACCCCGCCTGCTGCCGTTACGGCTATGGCTTCGTGCAGGGCGCTGACGCCGCTGCCAAGGAGCTGAACGAGAAGGTAGAGATGAACTACTCCTGGCAGTATGGCGCCAACTTCAACGCCTCCCCCGAGCTGCAGACCATGGCCGCCGGCTGGTATCAGACTGGCACTGAGGTCATCTTCGCCTGCGGCGGCTCCATGTTCGCCTCCATCTCCGCTGCCGCTGCTGCTGAGGAGGGCAAGGTCGTCGGCGTGGACGTGGATCAGTCTGGTGAGTCCACCACCGTGATCACCTCCGCTATGAAGGGCCTGGCTGACTCTGCTCAGTGGGCTCTGGGCAAGTTCTATGCCGGTGAGTTCGCCTCCATCGGCGGTGTCCAGACCTCTCTGGGTGCCAATGAGAACGCCGTGGGTCTGCCCACTGCTACCTGGTCCCTGACCAAGTGGAGCGTTGATTCTTACAAGGTCATGCTGCAGGACATCAAGGACGGCAAGATCGCCATCGACAACAACTACGACAATCTGGCCAGCACCGAGAATGTCACTCTGAACATCGTCGGCTAAGCCTCTGCGTGTCGAACTCCACAGCGCCCGTGCTCTGCACGGGCGCTGTTTTTTGCTCCAAAGCCCCGGATGCCTCCCGTGGGGATTTGCGGCATCCCGCTTGTCAACCGGCGGCCGCCATGCTATAATTTCCCCAAGAAGCCGGAAGGGGGGAGCACACATGGGACTGCACGACGGGCATCGCCAGCGCAAGCGGGAGCGCTTCCTGAAGCAGGGAGCCGACGGCCTGGCGGACCATGAGGTGCTGGAGCTGCTGCTGTACTATGCCATCCCCCGCCGGGATACCAACGAGCTGGCCCACCGGCTGATCCAGCACTTCGGTACGCTGGACGCCGTGTTTCAGGCTCCGCCGGAGGCACTGATGCAGGTGTCCGGCATCGGGGAGAATGCCGCCGTGCTGTTGAATCTGGTGCCGGCGGCCCAACGCTGCGCCCGGCGCAGCGTCTCTGCCGAGCGCATCCTCAACTCCGTGGAGCGCTGCGGTGCCTACTTCATGGACCTGCTGGATGGTCAGCGCCGGGAGCTGCTGTATCAGGTGTGTCTGGACGGCAAGGGAAAGGTGCTTTCCTGCAAATGCCTGTCCCAAGGCAGCGCCGATATGACCTCCCTCAGCATCCGGCAGGTGGTGGAGAACGCCCTGCTGTCCGGCGCCGCAGGCGTGGTGCTGGGCCACAATCACCCCAGCGGCGTGGCGCTGCCCTCGGCGGAGGACCGGGCCGCCACTCTGCAGGTGCGGGACGCTCTGGCCACCATGGATATCCGCCTGCTGGACCACATCATCGTGGCCGACGGTGATTTCGTCTCCATGGAGGCCAGCGGCCTTCTGTACGGCTGACCCACTCAAAGAAAATCCCCCCAGCGCCCCGCTCCATCCGGAGCGGGGCGCTGCCATGTTTTCCCTCCACAAAATCAGAACATTTGTTTCAAAATTCATATTTACATATGGGATTTTTGTGGTAAAATAAAGTGATACACACTGAAATTGCAGGAGGCGCTTTCCATGCCCCAGTTCAAAGTTATTTCGGAATATACCCCCTCCGGCGACCAGCCGCAGGCCATTGAAAAGCTGGCGGAGGGACTGGAGAACGGCCTGCGCCAGCAGGTGCTGCTGGGCGTCACCGGCAGCGGCAAGACCTACACCATGGCCAAGGTCATCGAGAAGGTGCAGCGCCCCACGCTGGTGCTGGCCCACAACAAGACGCTGGCGGCCCAGCTGTGCGAGGAGTTCCGGGAGTTCTTCCCGGAAAACGCCGTGGAGTACTTCGTCTCCTACTACGACTACTATCAGCCGGAGGCGTACATCCCCCACACGGATACCTTCATTGAGAAGGACGCCGCTATCAACGCCGAGATCGAGCGCCTGCGCCACAGCGCCACGGCAGCCCTCTTTGAGCGGCGAGACGTCATCGTGGTGGCGTCGGTGTCCTGCATCTACGGCTTGGGGGACCCCATCGACTACGCCAACATGGTCATCTCCTTGCGGCAGGGGAAGGAGTACCCACGGGATCAGCTGCTGCGGAAGCTGGTGGAGATCCGCTACGACCGCAACGACGTGGCCTTCGAGCGCAATATGTTCCGGGTCCGGGGGGACACGGTGGAGATTTACCCGGTGTACGCCAACGGCTACGCCATCCGGGTGGAGTTCTTTGGGGACGAGATCGACCGCATTTCGGAGATCAATCCCGTCACCGGTCAGGCCCAGCGGGTGCTGCAGCACGTGGCCATTTACCCCGCCAGTCACTACGTCACCACCAAGGAGAAGATGGAGCGGGCGGTGCAGGAGATCGAGCGGGAGCTGGCGGAGCGCAAGGCCTACTTTGAGGATCACGGCAAGCTCATCGAGGCCCAACGCATCGACCAGCGCACCCGCTACGATGTGGAGATGATGCGGGAGCTGGGCTACTGCACCGGCATCGAGAATTACAGCCGGGTCATCTCCGGCCGGGAGCCGGGTTCCCCGCCCACCACGCTGCTGGACTACTTCCCGGAGGATTTTGTCCTCTTTGTGGACGAGAGCCATGTGACCCTGCCGCAGGTGCGGGCCATGTATAACGGCGACCGGGCCAGGAAGGAGAGCCTGGTGGAGTACGGCTTCCGCCTGCCCTGCGCCTATGATAACCGCCCCCTGAAGTTCCCGGAGTTCGAGGAGCGCTTCCGTCAGGCGGTGTTCGTCTCCGCCACGCCGGGGGAGTACGAGCGGGAGGGAGCCGACCAGATCGTGGAGCAGGTGATCCGCCCCACAGGCCTGCTGGACCCCCGTGTGGAGGTGCGGCCCGTCACCGGCCAGATCGACGATCTGGTGGAGGAGATCCGGGTCCGTGCCGCACGGGACGAGCGGGTGCTGGTAACCACCCTCACCAAGCGCATGGCGGAGGATCTGACGGACCACATGAAGGGCCTTGGCCTGCGGGTGCGGTATATGCACTCCGACATCGCCACCATCCAGCGGATGGAGCTGATCCGGGATCTGCGGCTGGGGGAGTTCGACGTGCTGGTGGGCATCAACCTGCTGCGTGAGGGACTGGACCTGCCGGAGGTGTCCATGGTGGCCATTCTGGACGCCGATAAGGAGGGCTTCCTCCGCAGCGAGACCAGCCTCATCCAGACCATCGGCCGGGCCGCCCGCAACGCAGAGGGACTGGTGGTGCTGTACGCCGATACCGTGACTCCCTCCATGAGGGCGGCCATCACCGAGACAGAGCGTCGCCGGAAGAAGCAGGACGCCTACAACAAGGCCCATGGCATCGTTCCCCAGACCATCCGCAAGAGCGTGCGGAAGGTGCTGGAGATCTCCCATTCGGCGGAGGAAGAAAAGACCACCGCCCGCCGCAAGCTGACGGACGCCGAGCGGGAGGTCACCATCTGCCGGCTGGAAAAGGAAATGAAGGAAGCCAGCAAAATGCTGGAATTTGAATACGCCGCCCTGCTGCGTGACCAGATCATCGAGCTGCGGGGTCAGAAGTAAAAGGAGGCGTTATGGCCCATATACCCACCGTGGATATCCGCCAACTGGGGGATATCTCCTTTGACCGCCAACTGGCGCTGGCCCGGCAGCCCAACCGGGATTACGACGTGGACCGGTGGCTGTTCGTCCCCAACACCTACACCGAGTACCGGTACATTTTGGGTACACGGGGGGAAAAGCCTCTGATCTGCGTGGGCATCAACCCCTCCACCGCCCGGCCCGGTGCGCTGGATCCCACCCTGAAAAGCGTGGAACGCATCGCCCGCAACAGCGGCTTTGACTCCTTCATCATGTTCAACGTCTATGCCCAGCGGGCCACCTCCCCCGACGACATGGAGCGCACCTGCAACCCGGAGCTGCACTGTGAGAATATGCGGGCCTTTGCCTACATTCTCTCCCGCACACCGGATCCGGTGGTGTGGGCGGCCTGGGGGACCATCATCGAGAAGCGGGACTACCTGTGGCCCTGCCTGCGGGATATGATCGCCTTGGGAGAGGCCGCCGGCGCCCGGTGGGTCACCTGCGGCAAGCGCTCTGCGGCGGGGCATCCCCATCATCCCCTGTACCTCCGGGCAGACGCCGTGCCGGAGCCCTTCGACGTGGCGGCCTACGCCGCTGCGGGGGAGACCCGTGCTGCCGCTGCGGCCCGTGGCCGTCGCCGCCGGATATGAGGAGGGGAGCGCTATGACGGAGAAGCGTGCCGGGCTCAGCGCCATGACCCTGAAATACATCGCCATGGCCACCATGCTGGTGGACCATATGGGCTACGTCCTGTTCCCGTGGATCCTGTGGCTGCGGTGCGTGGGGCGCATCGCCTTTCCCATCTTCGCCTTTCAGATCGCTGAGGGCTGCATCCGCACCCATGACAGGCGGCGGTACGCCCTGCGGCTGCTGCTGTTTGCGGTGCTGACGGAGGTACCCTTCGATCTGGCCTTCAACGGCCAAGTGCTGTACCTCGGCTACCAGAATGTCCTGTGGACGCTGCTGGCCGGGGCGCTGGTGTGCTGGGCGGCGGACTGGGCGCAGAGGACCCCGGACGCCCTGCACCTTCTGGCGGCCACGGCGGCGTTTGCCGGAGCCTTCTGGCTGCTGGAGGTCTGCCATACGGACTACGGCGGCTGGGGCATGGCCCTGATTTTGTTGTTTCACCTGTCCCGTGGGAACCGGCTGATCCAGCTGGCGGGACTGGCGGTGTTCTGTGTCGCCAGCGTAGGCGGCGTCAGCATCGAACTGTACGCACTGGTGAGCCTTGCCTTCATCTGGCTCTATGACGGGCGGCGGGGCTATTGCAGCCGCCCCATCCAGTGGTTGTGCTACGCATTTTATCCCGTTCACCTGCTGCTCCTGTGGCTCTATGCCCGGACGGTGGACGGCATATGGTATTTGACATAAGGAGATACATCATGGCAAAGCATAAAGAGGAAAAGACCAACGTCATGCGGGTGCTGGATCAGAAGAAGATCCCCTATACCGCCCACACCTACGACCCGGAGAGCGGCATCGACGGCGTGTCCGTGGCCCGTTCGCTGGGGCAGGATCCGGCATCGGTGTTCAAAACGCTGGTGGCCCGTGGGGCCAGCGGCGGTTATTACGTGTTCGATATCCCCGTGGCCGCCACGCTGGACCTGAAAAAGGCCGCCCATGCCGTGGGGGAGAAGTCCGTGGCCATGCTGTCTCAGAAGGAACTGCTGCCCCTGACGGGCTACGTCCACGGCGGGTGCAGCCCCGTGGGCATGAAAAAGCTGTTCCCCACGGTGTTCCATGAGACGGCGGCGAGCCTGCCTGTCATCATGGTGTCGGCGGGGAAGCTGGGGCACCAGATCGCCTGCGATCCCAAGGCACTGTTGGCGCTGGTGAGGGCCGATACGGCGGACATCATCACGGAGGAATGACGGATGCAGCTGCGTTTTATCGACGAGCACAATGACCGGGGCCACCTGCTGTGGGCGGAGGAGCCGGTGGGGTTGGCCCTGCGGGGCGAGACGCAGCAGGCGGCGCTCTCCAAGCTCCCGGCGGAGCTGACGGCCTATCGCCGCTGGCTGGGTCTGCCGCCGGTGCCGGCGGTGGGAGTTGTCACGCAGGAGGCGGCCAGCCCTCTCAACGTCCACGATGCCGACAGCGACATCCTGCTGCCCTCCGAGCACCGCCCCCTGACGGCGGAGGAGTATGAAGCACGGAAGGCACTGGCCCTGCGGTCGGCGGAGGACTTCCTGACGCTGTACCGCTCCATCCCCGACAAGACACACACCACCCTCCCCCAGCGGGAGACCTTCTACGGGGACGTCCCCCTGACGGCGGAGGAAATGTACCGGCATACGAAAAACGTCAACGCCTACTACTTCGGAGAGATCGGGGTAGAGATCGGCAACGAGCCGGATATCCTCATCTGCCGCCGGGCGGGCTTCGCCGCACTGGAGCGACAGCCCCGGTACCTTCACAATGCTGTGTTCCACGGCAGCTATGACGAGGACTGGACGCTGCGGAAGGTGCTGCGCCGCTTTGTGTGGCATGACCGCATCCATGGCCGGGCCATGTGGCGCATGGCCTGCGCCCTCTGCGGCAGCCGCCGGGTGGCCGACCCCTATCGCTTCGCATAAATCGGAGATCAACAGGAGAAAAACACCATGCAGGATCATATTTATATCAAGGGCGCACGGGAGAATAACCTCAAGAACATCGACGTCACCATCCCACGGGACAAGCTGGTGGTGCTGACGGGGCTCTCCGGCAGCGGCAAATCCTCGCTGGCCTTTGATACCATCTACGCCGAGGGCCAGCGCCGGTATGTGGAGAGCCTGTCCAGCTACGCCCGGATGTTTCTGGGCCAGATGGATAAGCCCGATGTGGACTATATCGACGGCCTGTCCCCGGCCATTTCCATCGACCAAAAGACCACCAGCAAGAACCCCCGCTCCACGGTGGGCACGGTGACGGAGATCTACGACTATCTCCGCCTGCTGTGGGCCCGCATCGGCACCCCCCACTGCCCCAAGTGCGGCAAGGAGATCCGCCAGCAGACCATCGACCAGATCATCGACCAGATCCTGGCCCTGCCGGAGGGGACCCGGATTCAGGTGCTGGCGCCGGTGGTCCGGGGCCGCAAGGGCGAGCACACCAAGGTGCTGGAAGATGCCCGCCGCTCCGGCTATGTCCGGGTGCGGGCTGACGGGAACCTCTATGACCTGTCGGAGGATATCCCGCTGGAGAAGAACAAGAAGCACCACATCGAGATCGTGGTGGACCGGCTCATCGTCCGGCCCGACCTTGGCCAGCGGCTGACGGACTCCGTGGAGACGGCGTCCCACCTCTCCGGCGGCATCGTCATCGTGAATCTGCTGCGGGAGGAGCAGGATCTGGTCTTTTCCCAGAACTACGCCTGCGACGACTGCGGCATCAGCATCGAGGAGCTGACGCCCCGGATGTTCTCCTTCAACAACCCCTACGGCGCCTGCCCCACCTGCACGGGGCTGGGGATGCAGCTGAAGGCGGACCCCGCCCTCATCATCCCCGACGACAGCCTCTCCATTCTGGACGGAGCCATCACTGCCAGCGGCTGGAACTCCATCCGCTCCGACGGCATCAGCCGGATGTACTTCGAGGCCCTGTCCAAGAAATATCAGTTCTCCCTCCGTACCCCGGTGCGGGAGCTGCCGGAGTCCGTGCGGCAGATCATCCTCTACGGCACCGGCGGCGAGAAGCTGGAGCTGCACTATGACCAGCCCCGTGGCAAGGGCGTATTGTATCAGCCCTTCGAGGGGGTGGCCAACAATCTGGAGCGTCGGTATCAGGAGACTCAGTCCGACGCCAGCAAGCGGGAGATCGAGGAGTTCATGTCCCAATGCCCCTGCCCGGCCTGTCAGGGCCGCCGTCTGAAGCCGGAGGCACTGGCGGTGACGGTGGGCGGCCTGTCCATCTGGCAGGCCACGGAGCTGCCGGTGGATGAGGAGCTGGCCTTCTTCAACAGCCTGACCCTGACGGAGACGCAGCAGCTCATCGCCGCACAGATCTTGAAGGAGATCCGCTCCCGGCTGGGCTTTTTGCAGTCCGTGGGCCTCAGCTACCTGACCCTGTCTCGCTCCAGCGGTACCCTGTCCGGCGGCGAGAGCCAGCGGATCCGTCTGGCCACGCAGATCGGCAGCAGCCTGATGGGGGTGCTGTATATTCTGGACGAGCCATCCATCGGCCTGCACCAGCGGGACAACGACAAGCTGCTGGCCACCCTCTGCCGCCTGCGGGATCTGGGCAACACCCTCATCGTGGTGGAGCACGACGAGGACACCATGCGGGCCGCTGACTATCTCATCGACATCGGCCCCGGCGCCGGAGCCCACGGCGGACAGGTGGTGGCCGCCGGTACGCCGGAGGAGGTCATGGCCAATCCCGACAGTCTGACGGGCCAGTATCTCAGTGGGAAAAAGCGCATCGAGGTGCCGGCTGCCCGCCGTCCCGGCAACGGGAAATTTCTGACGGTGCGGGGCGCACGGGAGAATAACCTGAAAAACATCGACATCTCCGTGCCGCTGGGGACCTTCACCTGCGTCACCGGCGTCTCCGGCAGCGGCAAGTCCTCTCTGGTCAACGAGATCATCTATAAGCGGCTGGGCACCGAGCTGAACCGCATGAAGACCCACCCTGGCAAGCACACCGCCATGGAGGGGCTGGAGCATCTGGACAAGGTGGTAGGCATCGACCAGAGCCCCATCGGCCGCACGCCCCGCTCCAACCCCGCCACCTACACCAACCTCTTCAACGACATCCGCAATCTTTTTGCCGCCACGCAGGAGGCCAAGGCCCGTGGCTACGGGCCGGGACGCTTCTCCTTCAACACCCGTGGCGGCCGGTGCGAGGCTTGCTCCGGCGACGGTCTGCTGAAGATCGAGATGCACTTTCTGGCGGACGTGTACGTCCCCTGCGAGGTGTGCCACGGCAAGCGCTATAATCGGGAGACGCTGGAGGTGAAGTACAAGGGCAAGAGCATCGCTGACGTGCTGGATATGACGGCGGAGGAGGCGCTGGCCTTCTTTGCCCCGGTGCCGAGGATCGCCGAAAAGCTTCGAACCCTCTGCGATGTGGGACTGGGCTATGTGAAGCTGGGCCAGTCCTCCACCACCCTCTCCGGCGGCGAGGCCCAGCGGGTGAAGCTGGCCACGGAGCTGTCCCGCCGTGCCACGGGCCGCACCTTCTATATTCTGGACGAGCCCACCACGGGCCTGCACTCCGACGATGTGAAGAAGCTGCTGGAGGTGCTGCAGCGTCTGGTGGACGCCGGGAACACGGTGCTGGTCATCGAGCACAATCTGGATGTCATCAAGTCCGCCGACTGGCTCATCGATCTGGGCCCGGAGGGCGGCGCCGGGGGAGGAACCCTCGTCTGCGCCGGTACTCCGGAGACGGTGGCGGCCTGCGAGGCCTCGTACACCGGCCAGTATCTGAAGAAGTATCTGTTCTGACTGTCTGCGCCGGTTGCGGCGGCGGAGAAAATGTGATAAGCTGGCATCGAGACACCTGCCCTCCCGTCTTCTGCATACAATGGGATGAGGTGATGGCATGGAACTGATGGGAGACGGCCTCATTGCCTTTTTGGCGGCGGTGGGCGTGAGCACCATCCTCTGGCTGCTGGCAGAGACGCTGCTGCGCCGTCATAGGCCGGTGGCGGAGGCTATATTGGTGCTGCCGGTCCGGGGCGACGGGGCCACGCTGGAGCGGGCTCTGCGCCTGACCATGGAGCAGCGCACGACGGGGGAGACCCCCATTCTGCTGGCGGACTGCGGGCTGGACGAGACGGGGCTGCGTCTGGCGCAGGGGCTGACGCAGCGATACAGCCGGGTGCAGCTTTGCCCGGCGGAGGAATTGGAAAATTATCTGAAGTGAGGAACGAGCTATGGGTGAGCGCTGCACGGTGGAGGGAACCGTCCAACACGTTATCTTCCAGAATGAGGAGAACGGCTATACGGTGCTGGGCCTGCTGACGGAGGAGGGCGAGCTGGTGACAGTGGTGGGATGTATCCCCTGCGTGGCCCCCGGTGAAAAGCTCACCGCCGACGGCCTGTGGGTCAGCCACCCCTCCTACGGTCAGCAGTTCGCCGCCGAGACGGTGGAGCGTCTGATGCCGGAGACAGAGGAGGAACTCATCAGCTACCTCTCCTCCGGCATCATCAAGGGCGTCGGCCCTGCCACGGCGGAGCGGCTGGTGGAGCGGTTCGGCGGCGAGACGCTGGCTGTTATCGAGGAGGAGCCGGAGCGGCTGAGCACCGTCAAGGGCATCACCTCCAAGCGGGCCATGGAGATCTCCGCCGCCTTCCGGGAGCTGACGGGACTGCGCCGGGTCATGGAGTTTCTGGCCCGGTACGAGCTGCCGGTGGAACTGGCCATGCGGCTGTACCGCACCTACGGAGCTGATGCGCTGCCCCGTCTCCGGGCGGACCCCTATCTGCTGGCGGGGGAGCGCTACGGCGTAGCCTTTGCCGATGTGGACGAGATCGCTCTGAGTATGGGCTTCGGCGGCGACAGTCCCTGCCGCACGGAGGCGGCAGTGCTGTACGAGCTGGAGCACAATCTGGGCAACGGCCATGTGTTCCTGCCCCGCCCCAAGCTGCTGGCGGCCACGGAACAGCTCATCGGCGCCCCGCCGGAGCTGGTGGAGCAGGCGCTGGATACGCTGGAGAGCCGTGGCGCCGTGGTGGAGGAACAGATCGCACGGGTGGATGCCTGCTACCTGCGCCGGATGTATCTGGCGGAAAGCGAGACAGCCCGGCGGCTGCTGGCCCTGCGGGATGCCCCCCGGTCACAGGGCCGGGGCGTGGAGAAGCTGATCCGGGAGATGGAGGAGCAGCAGGGCATCGCCTATGCCCCTCAGCAGCGTCAGGCGGTGGAGTTGGCGGCCCGCACCGGCGTGCTGCTGCTGACCGGCGGCCCCGGCACCGGCAAGACCACCTCCACACGGGGCATCGTGGCCCTCTTCGAGGGCATGGGCCTTCAGGTGCTGCTGCTGGCCCCCACGGGCCGTGCTGCCAAGCGCATGAGTGAGCTGTGCCGCCGGGAGGCCCAGACCATCCACCGGGCGCTGGGTATGACCTATAACGAGCTTACCGGCGAGACGGTGTTCAAGAAAAACGGCAAAGAGCCGCTGGAGGCCGATGCCGTCATTGTAGACGAGATGAGCATGGTGGACCTGCCGTTGATGCAGGCACTGCTGGAGGCTGTGAAGCCCGGCTGCCGTCTGGTGATGGTGGGGGACCCCGATCAGCTGCCCTCCGTTGGCCCCGGCAACGTGCTGGGAGATCTGCTGCGCTCCCACGCAGTGGCCGCCGTGTCCCTGACGGAGGTGTTCCGTCAGGCGGAGCAGTCCGCCATCATCCGCAATGCCCACGCCGTCAACAGCGGCCGCCCCCCGGAGCTTGGCAGCGGCCAAAACGACTTCTTTTTCCTGTGCCGCCGGGCCCCGGACCGTCTGGTGCAGACGGTGGTGGACCTGTGCCGCACCCGCCTGCCGGACAACATGGGGATCCCCGCCGATCAGATCCAGGTGCTGTCCCCCACCCGCCGGGGCCTTACCGGCACCGTGAGCCTGAACCGGGCGCTGCAGGCGGCTTTGAACCCGCCTGCCCCGGACAAGCACCAGAAGACGTGGGGGGAACTGATCTTCCGGGAGGGGGACCGGGTCATGCAGACCCGCAACAACTACGACGTCCTCTGGCAGAAGGACGACGGCGAGATGGGTACCGGCATCTTCAACGGCGACGTGGGGATCATTCAGGAAATTGACCCCGGCGGCGAGCTGGTGACCATCCGCTTCGATGACCGCACCAGCGTCTATACCCCGGACCTGCTGGGCCAGCTGGACATGGCCTACGCCATGACGGTACATAAGGCACAGGGCAGCGAGTACCGGGCCGTGGTGCTGGTCAGCGCACCTGCCGCCGCATCTCTCATGGTGCGGGGGGTGCTGTATACCGCCATCACGCGGGCCAGAGAGCTGCTGGTAATGGTGGGGGACGATGTGATTCCCGGAAAAATGGCAGAAAACGACCGGCAGGCCCGGCGATACAGCGGCCTGCGCCGCAGACTCATGCAGGGAGGTGGCAGCGATGGCGCTTCAGGATGATCTAAACCGGCTGCAAAAGCAGCTGGGGAATTTTCTCTTTCCCCGGAAATGTCCCTTCTGCGGGACCGTCACCGGCGGCCGCCTGCTGTGCGGCAGCTGCGAAAGGACTCTGCCCTATACCGGGGAGAATGCCCTGCGTCAGGGGACCTTCGGGCGGTGCGCCTCGCCGCTGTACTATACCGGCCCCGTCCGGGAGGCTATCCTTCGCTTCAAATTTCAGGGCCGCACCGGCGGGTTGGACTGCTTCGGCCGATTGATGGCCGACTGCGCCGCCCGGTGGTATCCCGGCGAGTTTGACGCCGTGACGTGGGTGCCGGTGAGCCGCAAGCGCCTGCGGCAGCGGGGCTTTGACCAGTCCCGCCTGCTGGCGGCCAGCCTGTGCGTGGATTGGCACGTGGCCCCGGTGGAGACCCTCCGCAAGGCGGTGGACAACCCCGCCCAGTCGGGGCTTACCGATGCCGAGCATCGCCGGGCCAACGTGCTGGGAGTCTACGAGGCTCTGCCGGAGAACGTCCGGGACAAGCGTCTCCTGCTCATCGACGATATCGTCACCACCGGCTCCACCCTCACCGAGTGTGTCCGGGTGCTGCGGGCGGCCGGGGCCGCCGACGTGGTGTGCCTGACGCTGGCCCGCACCAAGGAGGAACACTGATTAAGGGGAGCGCGGCATGCGGCGAGACACCGCCGGTATGGAAATGCCGCAAACGGCGCACAATAGCACCGGGACTTGTCTGCGGCGGGATGTGATTTCCTAAAAAACTGTGAACATTTGTTTACGAAGCCATAAAACCGGGAAAACACTCTTGCAAAATGCGGAAAGCGCCTTTATAATTGTAGCTTAGAGAAGAATCGGCTGCCTGCAGCCGTGTCCCATAACAGAAGAAAACGAGGTGCAGCGTATGTGTTCATTGGCAAAGGATATCGGGATCGATCTGGGTACCGCATCGGTACTGGTCTATATTAAGGGTAAGGGCGTCGTGCTCAACGAGCCGTCTGTGGTGGCCATCGACAAGAATACCGGCCGCCTGCTGAAGGTGGGCGCCGAGGCTCAGGCCATGCTGGGCCGTACTCCCGGCAACATCGTGGCCATCCGCCCCCTGCGGGACGGCGTCATTTCCGACTACGATATGACGGAGCGGATGCTCAAGGAGTTCATCCGCAAGGTCACCGGCGGCTTCCACCTGTTCCCGCCCCGGATCATGGTGTGCGTCCCCTCCGGCATCACGGAGGTGGAAGAGCGTGCCGTCATCGACGCCGGCCGTCAGGCGGGCGCCCGCCGTGTCTACCTCATCGAGGAGCCCGTGGCGGCGGCCATCGGCGCCGGCATCGACATCACCAAGCCCGACGGCCACATGGTGGTGGATATCGGCGGCGGCACCAGCGACATCGCCGTCATCAGCCTCTCCGGCGTGGTGGAGTCCGCCTCCATCAAGGTGGCCGGCGACCAGTTCAACGAGTCCGTCGTCAAGTATATGCGCCGCAAGCACAATATCCTCATCGGTGAGCGCACAGCGGAGCAGATGAAGATGGAGATCGGCTGCGTCTATCCCAAGGAGGAGGAGGCCACCATTGAGATCAAGGGCCGCTGCCTGATGACGGGCCTGCCCAAGACCATCACCGTCAACTCCACCGAGATGATGGAGGCCTTCGAGGAGCCGGTGGAGCGTATTCTGGAGGCGGTCCACAACGTGCTGGAGCGCACGCCCCCGGAGCTGGTGGCGGATATCTCCAACAACGGCATCGTCATGACCGGCGGCGGCAGTCTGGTGGACGGCTTCGACAAGCTGATCACCGCCCGCACCGGCATCCATACGGTGGTGGCGGAGGACGCCATCTCCTGCGTGGCGGAGGGTACCGGCAAGAGCCTGGACTCTCTGGGCGATATGCAGGACGGAACGGTGAATCTGTCCCGCAGAAGACAGATGAACTGAGAAGCATTGACTTTGCACCGAAAAGCAGAGCTTCGGCTCTGCTTTTCCCGTAACCGGGCCGGGAGCGGAATCCCTGTCCCGCAGCATCAGAAAAGGAGGAGTCCCCATGAAGTTTTCCAGCAAAGTGCAGAAATGCGGCCTGTCGCCCATGCGTAAATTCCACCCCTATGCGGTGGCCGCCGAGGCCAAGGGCCGGAACATCTATCACCTGAACATCGGTCAGCCGGATATCGAGACGCCCAAGGCGTTCTTCGATGCCGTCCGCAGCTTTGACCAGCCGGTGCTGGAGTACGCACCCTCTCCCGGCGTCCCCGCCCTCATTGAGGCCATCCGGGACTACTATGCTGCGCTGGATATGCACTTCGCCGCCGAGGACATCCTCATCACCAACGGCGGCTCCGAGGCGCTCCAGATCGCCATGAACTGCATTCTCGACGACGGCGACGAGATCCTCATCCCGGAGCCCTTCTACCCCAACTACAACACCATGGCCCGCACCTGCGGCGCCGTGATCCACCCGGTGTCCACCTCCCCGGAAGAGGGGTACTTCTACGCCGACCGCCGCCGCATCGAGGCAGAGATCACCCCCCGCACCCGTGCCATTCTGGTGACCAACCCCGGCAACCCCACCGGCACCGTCCTGACCCATGAGGAGATGGAGATGCTGGTGGACGTGGCCCGGCAGCACGACCTGTTCCTCATTGGTGATGAGGCCTACCGGGAGTTTGTCTACGCCGGGGAGCCTCTCCAGTCCTTCGGTGAGTTCACCCATGCAGCGGAGAACGTCATCCTCATCGACACGGTGTCCAAGCGCTTCTCCGCCTGCGGCGCCCGCATCGGCTGCCTCATCTCCCGCAACCGGGAGCTCATGGCCCACGCCATGAAGTATGCCCAGTGCCGTCTGGCGGTGCCGACGCTGGATCAGTTGGCCTCCGCTGCATTGTATCAGGTGGGCCCGGAGTATTTCGCCGCCGCCCGTGAGGAGTATAAGCGCCGCCGTGACACGGTGGTCCGCAAGCTCCAGCAGATTCCCGGCGTGGTCTGCAAGTGTCCCAAGGGCGCCTTCTATCTGATGGCCGCTCTGCCGGTGGACGATGCCGACACCTTCCAGCAGTGGCTGCTGGAGGAGTTCGAGGATCACGGCGATACCGTCATGTTTGCCCCCGGCGAGCCCTTCTACGGCACTCCCGGCAAGGGCAAAAACGAGATCCGCATTGCCTACGTCCTGAAGCAGCAGGATCTGGAGCGTGCCATGGATCTGCTGGCGCTGGGTATCCGTGCCTATCAGCAGCGATAAAGAACCACAGCCGGAGCGTTTCGCTCCGGCTGCCCTTCCGTCAGGAAAGCGAGGATATGATGATGTTTCAAGGCTATGACCAGCAGACGGTGGATTTTCTCTGGGGCATCCGCTTCAACAACGACCGCAGCTGGTTTCAGGAGCATAAAGAACAGTACCAGACCCACCTGCTGGCCCCCACCCGTGCGCTGGGGGAACAGCTCTACGACGGCCTTCATGCCATGCTGCCCCACGAACCGCTGATACTGAAGGTCAGCCGCATCTACCGGGATGCCCGCCGCCTCCATGGGCAGGGACCCTATAAGGATCACCTGTGGCTCTGTGTCCGCACCGGCGATCAGGACTGGACTGGCCGCCCCACCTTCTACTTTGAAATTGCCCCGGACTATTACAGCTACGGCATGGGCTTCTGGTGTGCCGCCCCGGCCCTCATGGCCCTGTACCGCCAGCGCATCGACGCCGACCCCAAGCCGCTGGAGAAGCTGGTGCGCCGCTTTGACCGCCAGCAGACCTTCCGGCTCACCGGCCCGGAGTATGCCCGCAGCAAGGGACAGGTGTCCGACCTCCTGCGCCCGTGGTATCAGAAAAAATCCCTGTCCCTGCAATGCGAGGCCCCGCTGGACGAGCGTATTTTCAGCCCCCAGCTGCCGCAGGAGATTCTGGAGAGTTTCCGGGAGCTGCTGCCCTTCTACCGCTACTTTACAGATCTCTGCGCCGCTCTGTCCCGTCAGGAGGGGAAAGACGAATGAATAAAAGTCCGGCAGACCTTCGGTCTGCCGGGTTTTTTGCGGAACGGTAAAATGCGGTAAAAACCCCCGGAATTTGCAGAAAGTACTTGAATTCTGTCAAGCACGGTGCTATGATACAACTATCAAGCGTGCGGCAAAAAGCCCGTGGGCTTTTTATCGTTTCAATGAAACGATAAAGGGTGTTCAAAGGGAGTGTCATCTTGAGGAGAGGCGCAGCCCCGACAGGAGGATCCGTATCCCTTTTGCAGCGTCCCGCTACAAAAGCCTGCCAGCCAAGAGCCCCACACGCAAAAAATAGGAGGAGATACTTATGACAAACCGCAAGAGTACCAAACGGGCCTTGCTGGGCAGCGTTATGGCCATGGTTCTGTGCCTGGCTATGCTGATAGGCGCTACCTTCGCATGGTTCACCGACACCGCATCCACCGGTGTCAACAAGATTCAGGCCGGTAATCTGAAAGTGGCGCTGGAAATGAAGGATGCCGCTGGCCAGTGGGTTCCCGCTGAGGGCAAGACGCTGGACTTCGTCAAGGCCACTGCGGGCGAGCAGGTTCTGTGGGAGCCGGGCTGCACCTATACCCTGCCGGAGTTGCGTGTCATCAACAACGGCAATCTGGCCCTGAAGTATAAGGTGACCATCGCCGGCATCAACGGCAGCGCCAAGCTGAACGAGGCCATCGAGTGGACCATCGGGGATGTGGCGATGGGTGCCGAACAGCACCTGAAGGCCGGTGAGAGCAACGAGTTCACCATCAAGGGCCACATGAAGGAGTCCGCCGGCAACGAGTACATGAACGAGTCCATCGACGGCATCGCCATCACCGTGGTGGCCACGCAGGACACTGTTGAGAGTGACAGCTTTGACAATCAGTACGATGCGAATGCTGAATATCCTGTTGCAGTTACAACGGGAGACGAACTGCAGGCCATTGTGAACAATGCAACAGCTCCTGTCAATATCGTGCTGACGAACAGCATTACGACCAACAACTTCGTCATCCCTGAGGATAAGGATGTAACCCTGGATTTGAATGGCCGCACTGTAACGAATGCTGAATCGCACACCATTCTGAATAAAGGCCATCTTACTCTGAAAGATTCAAGCGCAGATAAAAGCGGTCAAATCATCTCCCTCAAGGGCAACACTGCAGCACTTCGCAACGGAGATAATGCAGTCTGTGTAGTCGAGGGCGGAACAATTTCCCGTGACGGGGCCAATGGAAATACATGGCATGTGGTTGAAAACTTTGGCAAGATGACCTTCAATGGTGGTAAGGTCGTCCTAAAGAACGGAAATGGCTTTGCTATCACCAATGGCTGGAATTATTTTGATCCCGGTGCTTCTACCACGCATGCAGTGATGGAAATCAACGCTTTGGAACTTGATACCGATTCCAGTGGAATTAAGAATTGCAGATACGGCGATCTGACCGTAAATGATGTGAACGTGGCCTCCACCGGATATTGGGCCCTTTCCAACGACTATCTTGGAACAGCCGTAATCAACGGTGGAACCTTTACTTCAACTTCTTTCAAAGCAGTTTCCAACGGTGCTGCAATGACGGTGAATGGCGGAACCTTTGACGGAACAGCAGGGTTTTTCGTTCAGAGCTATGCCACATCCACAGTTCTCAACGGCGGAACCTATACAAACATGAACGTTGACGATCTCTCTAGCTATGTCGGTACGGGACACACCGCACAGCAAAGCGGCACATCCGTGATTATTAAGTAAACCCCTATTTCCACCCCCTCCGCCCTCGGGCGGAGGGGGCAATCAAAGGGTATATCGTCGACACAAGCTTTGTATCTTTCCGCCCGCCGTAAGCGGCAGGCGTCAATCACGGTGCTGTGTCTCCTCTCCCCAACAAAACCGCTTTGCTTGTTTTGTCGGGGACCCCGGATGAATATGCCTTTTGATTGCCTATACAAATTTCATCGAAAACTGAGCGCAATGCAATGAAGGTGTACCCCGTCTTCCTCCACCGGGCGAAGCACGCAGCAAAGGAGGTGCAGAAACCATGGGTTTCTGCCGGCGTGCTTTGGAAACCACCTCGCTGTATCCGCCTGCGGCGGATACAGCGAGGCGGTTTCCAGGAAGTGTCAGCCGGGTTCCATGCCACAACGTGGCTGGAGATCGGCTGACACGACGGGGTAGACTTTCTGCCGCTATTGGCAGAAAGCTACCCTCCGGAGGCAAAACACAAAAACACCCCAACAAAATAGCAGCCCCTCCGCCTTGCGGTGGAGGGGCTGTAATTTCATAAGCTGCTTTCCAAGAAAAGCTTACTTCTGATCGCAGTTGGGGCAGTGGCCATTCTCATCCAGATGAGCGCCGCAGCGGGTGCAGAAGCTGGGCGCCACGGGAGCCGCCTGCTCAGCGGGCTGGAAGGGAGTCGACCGCTGGGCAGGAGCCGCAGGAGCCACGGGCGTTACCGGAGCAGCGGGCTTAGCGGGCTGGGTACGGTGCAGATCCGGCACGGCGAACAGGTCGGCGTCGGCGCTGCGCTCGTTCTGGTTTTTCAGCTTGCGGTTGATGGAGATGACGTTCTTCAGCAGCAGGACCGCCATCATCAGCAGCTCATAGCACAGACGTACCGCAATGGGGCCCAGCACCATCAGCAGGATGCCGTAGCCGCCCAGCCAGTGACGGCCGGTCCAAGTCTCCGGAGCCATGAACAGCATGAAGAAGCCGCACAGAATGACGTAGGCCGTCACGAAGATGTACAGAGCCTGCAGGATCTTCTCCACGATCAGGAACTTAAAGTTCACAGCGTCGTGGAGGAACTTGCCGAAGCGGCCCAGCTTCTCCCGCTTGCTCTCCGGTACCACCAGAATGAAGGCCGCCACCGTGGCGATGATGGCGAGGATCGTGGCGATGATGCCGAAAGCACCCATATTGGCGTTCAGGGCGCTCAGACTGGTCATAGAATTCATAAGTACCATTCCTTTCTCTATGTGTGTGATCTCTATCTCCATAGCTTTGCCGGATTTCGACAACACTACGAGAATATCGTATCACGAAAGGGGAAGCTTGTCAACATCCGACCAAAGTGGACAGAGGCAGGACGGATATCCACTTGACAAATGGTCTCAAAATGGGTATTATTATGTACCAGTCAAGTGAACATCTTCCACCTTGGGGGAGTAATTCCACTTCGCAGCCTGCGGAGTGAGGCAGTTTCGTCAAACCGGCGTTCAGGCGCCCGGACTGCTTTGAAAGAATGAGACTCATGCGTGGGCTTCGGCCTGCGCATGAGTTTTTTTGTTACGCCGGGTGGGTAAAATGGAGATGGGGGAAGGACCCCCGAAGAAGGAGTGGTTGGATGCAAAAGGAATACACCCAAACAAAGGAACAGGTGCTGGAGGGCCTGCGGACAGACCGGCAGGGCCTTTCGGCGCAGGAGGCGGAGAAGCGCCTTCGGGAGCGCGGAGAGAATCGCCTGAAGGAGGCGGAGAAGCTGACCTTGTTTCAGCGGTTCGTGCAGCAGCTGAAGGACCCCATGCTGCTGATCCTGCTGGCGGCGGCAGCGGTGTCCGCCGTGACCAATATCCTGTCCCACGAGAGCTTTACGGAGGTCATCATCATCCTGCTGGTGGTGCTGCTGAACGCCGTTCTGGGCGTGGTGCAGGAGAGCAAGGCGGAGGCCGCCATTGAGGCTCTCCAGACCATGACCGCCGCCACCTGCAAGGTGCTGCGGGACGGGCAGCAGGTGACCATGGAGAGTCGCTTGCTGGTACCCGGCGACGTGGTGCTGCTGGAGGCAGGCGACGCCGTCCCGGCGGACGGGCGCATTTTGGAGAGCGCCTCCATGAAGATCGAGGAGGCAGCCCTCACCGGCGAGAGTGTCCCCGTCAGCAAGTTTACGGAGCCCCTCGCCGGGGAACAAGTGTCGCTGGGCGACCGGAAGAACATGGCCTACATGGGCTCGGCGGTGGTATACGGCCGGGGCCGCATGGTGGTCACCGCCACGGGCATGGACACGGAGATGGGCAAGATCGCCGGTGTGCTGGCCCAGACGGAGCAGGAGGAGACGCCCCTGCAGCGTAAGCTGACCCAGCTGGGCAACACCCTGTCCAAGATGGTGCTGGCCATTTGCGTGTTCATCTTTGTATTTGACCTGCTGGTGGCGGGTTCCCTGACGCTGGAGAGCGTGTTGGAGACCTTCATGGTGGCAGTGTCGCTGGCGGTGGCCGCCATTCCGGAGGGCCTTGCCACGGTGGTAACGGTGGTGCTCTCCATCGGTGTCACCAAGATGAGCCAGCACAACGCTGTGATCCGCCGTCTGACGGCGGTGGAGACGCTGGGCTGCACTCAGGTCATCTGCTCCGATAAGACCGGCACCCTCACCCAGAATAAAATGACGGTGGTGGAGCACACCGGCCCGGAGGGACTGCTGGGTACCGCTATGACCCTCTGCAACGACGCCGTGGAGAATCCCGACGGCACGGTGCAGGGCGAGCCCACGGAGGCGGCGCTGGTGCGCTTCGGCGTGGACAGCGGGCTGGATAAGAACCGGCTGGAGCAGGAGCAGCCCCGTGCGGCGGAGGCTCCCTTCGACTCCTCCCGGAAGATGATGTCCACCATCCACCGCATGGATAACGGCTTCATTCAGTACACCAAGGGCGCACCGGATGAGGTACTGCGCCGCTGCACCCGATATGAGGAGAGCGGCCAAATGCTGCCCATGACCGAGGAGAAGCGTCAGGAAATTCTGGCGCAGAACAAGGCCATGGCGGATAAGGCTCTGCGTGTGCTGGCGGCGGCCATCCGCCTGTGGGAGGGCGGCCTGCCCAAGGACGACAGCCCGGAGTATCTGGAGCAAGATTTGTGCTTCGTGGGTCTGGCGGGCATGATCGACCCGGTGCGTCCGGAGGTGAAGGCCGCCATCCAGCAGTGCCGCACGGCAGGCATCCGGCCGGTGATGATCACCGGCGACCACAAGGATACCGCCGTGGCCATCGCCAAGGAGTTGGGGATATTGGACGATCCCTCGCAGGCCGTTACCGGCAGCGCTCTGGACAGCCTCAGCGACGAGGAGCTGGCCAAGGAGGTGGAGAAGTACAGCGTGTACGCCCGTGTACAGCCGGAGCATAAGGTCCGCATCGTTAACGCATGGCGCAAGCGGGGGGCCGTGACGGCTATGACCGGCGACGGCGTCAACGACGCCCCGTCCATTAAGTCCGCCGACATCGGCGTGGGCATGGGCATCACCGGCACCGACGTCACCAAGAATGTGGCGGATATGGTGCTGGCCGACGACAACTTTGCCACCATCGTGGGCGCCGTAGGCGAGGGCCGCCGTATCTACGACAATATCCGCAAGGCCATTCAGTTCCTGCTGGCCTCCAATATGAGCGAGGTGCTGGGCGTGTTCGTGGCTACGCTGCTGGGCTTTACCCTGATGAACCCGGTGCATCTGCTGTTCATCAACCTCATCACCGACTGCTTCCCGGCGCTGGCGCTGGGTCTGGAGCGGGAGGAGCCGGACGTGATGGAGCGGCCGCCCCGTCCCTCTGATGACGGCATTTTCGCCGGTGGTCTGGGCTGGGACATCGCCTATCAGGGCATCCTCATTACCGTTATCACGTTGGTCTCCTACATCATCGGCCACTGCATGGAGGTGGGGTATTTCGAAATGCCCAAGGGCGTCTCCGACGACGGCATGACCATGGCCTTCCTGACCATGAGTATGTGCGAGATCTTCCACAGCTTCAATATGCGCTCTCAGCGGCGCAGCGTGTTCAGCCTGCCCAGTCACAACAAGGTGCTGTGGTTGGCCATGATCGGCAGCCTGCTGCTGACCACCGTGGTGCTGGAGGTGCCCTTCATCGCCAACGCCTTCGGATTTACGCCGGTGAGCTGGACGGAGTACGGTATTGCGCTGGGTCTGGCGGTGCTGGTGATCCCCGTGGTGGAGATCGTAAAAGCCTGCCAGCGGGCCCATGGCCGGAGAAAGAAACAGCTTTAAGCCTGTCGAATCACATCCGCCGGGGCGGCTTTTGCCGCCCCGGCGCTCTGTCAGAATCCTATAAAATGCCGGGTCACTGCCCGGTATTTTTCTTTCTGCGGGAATTTGCGCGGCGGCGAAAAGTGTGATACAATCACTTATTATGACAAATCCCTCGGAAGGAGGCGTGAGCGTATGGAGGATGAACGGATGGAGCAAAACCGGCAGCCGGAAAAGACAGATGTGGTGTTCTTTTCCCCGGAGATGCTGCGGTTGGCGGATCAGCACCGGCGGGAGCAGCAGGAGCGGCTGGAGAACTGCCGCCAGGCGGCCCAGAATGGTGACTGCGCCGCAGCGGTGCAGATGGGACTGCATTATTTTTACGGCACCGGCGGCGTGAAGAAGGACCCGGACAAGGCCTTTGCATGGTTCAGCCGCACGGAGCCGGACGACCCTACGGCCCTTTACTGGCTGGCGGTGTGCCATGACAACGGCACCGGCGTGGAGCGTGACCCGGTGCGGGCCTTTGAACTGTTTCAGGAGAGTGCCAAGCTGGGCTATCTGCCGGCGGTGTGCGATCTGGGCGTGTGCTACGAAAACGGGCAGGGAACGGAGAAGGATCTGGACCGGGCCATCCAGTGCTATCGCCATGCGGCGGAGGAGGGCTACGCGCAGGGACAGTGCAATCTGGGGGCCATGTATTACTTCGGCGTGGGGGTGGAGAAGGACTATGGGCAGGCGGCCCGGCTCTTCACCCAAGCGGCGGAGCAGCAACATCCACGGGCGCAGTTCCTGCTGGGCTTGTGCTATGAGTTCGGCAACGGCGTGGAGCAGGACGCTAAAAAGGCGGCGCTTCTGTATCAGGAGGCCGGGAAGGGCGGCAGCGCTGAGGGCCTGTGTGCTCTGGGCGTGCTGCACCACGCCGGAAAGGGCGTGGAGAAGGACGATCGCCGTGCGGCAGAGCTGTTTCGTCAGGCAGCGGAGCTGGGTCTGCCCAGAGCGCAGCTGTTCCTGGGTCACTGCTACGACGACGGCATGGGGGTGGATCAGTCGCCGCCTCAGGCGGTGGAGTGGTTCCGTCAGGCGGCGCAGACGGGCTATCCCGACGCCGTGATGCAGCTGGGGCTGTGCTATCTGTACGGTCACGGGACAGCGACCGACGAGAAGCAGGCGGCGGAGCTCTTTCAGCAGGCCGCCTCGGCGGGGAACATCCGGGCCATGAACGAGCTGGGGCTGTGCTATGAGGCGGGCCGTGGCGTGGAGAAGGATATCCACCGTGCGGCGGAGCTGTACCGTCAGGCGGCGCAGTCCGGTATGGCGGCGGCGCAGTGTAATCTGGGCGTGCTGTACCGGGAGGGCCTCGGCGTAGAGCAGGACGACCGCAAGGCGGCGGCCCTGTTCCGGGCATCGGCAGGACAGGGCTTTGCCCGTGGACAGTTCCTGCTGGGGCTGCACTTGGAGGACGGCCGGGGCATCGATCGGAATGAAAAGCAGGCGGCGCAGGAGTACCGCCGTGCGGCGGGACAGAGCTACCCCAACGGAATGGCAGCGCTGGCCCGGTGCTATGAGCACGGCATCGGGCTGGAGCGCAACCCCTATCTGGCGGCGGATCTCTATGACCGGGCAGCCCGCCGGGGCCATGTGGGGGCGGCCTATGCCCTGGGGAATATGCTGCTCTCCGGCGACGCCATCGGGCAGGATCCGGCCCGTGCGCTGGAGCTGTACCAGCAGGCGGCACAGGCCGGGCACATGGGCGCTCTGCGGCAGGCGGGCCGGTGCTATCAGAAGGGGAAGGGCTGCCAAAAGGACGAGGCCAAGGCCTTCGACTGCTTCCGGCGCAGCGCCGAGGGCGGAGACGGTCCGGCGGCGGTGGCGCTGGGATACTGCTACCAAAAGGGCAGCGGCTGCCCGGTAGACGACGCCCAAGCGGCTCACTGGTACGATGAGGCGGCCCGTCGGGGCCTGCCGCTGGGGCAGTACGATCTGGGCTGCCTATATGAGGCGGGACAGGGCGTTCCACGGGATCGGAGAAAGGCACTGGAACTGTACCGTCAGGCGGCACAGGAGGTCCCGGAGGCCCGTCAGGCGGTCCGGCGGCTGGAAAAGACCGGCAGAACCCAACGGATCGCCGGCTGGGCGCTGGTAACCTACGCCATACTCATGGGAGCCGGGCTCTGGGAGGGCAGCGCCGGTGACCGGATCATCTGGCTGGCGGTGGCGGCCTTTCCGGCGATGGCCGGAGGGTGCTGCCTGCACTACGGTCGCCGTCTTGCACCGCCGCTGAGTAGGATCGGGCGGATCGCCCTGACGGTTTTAGGGGCCGTGCTGGCCTTCCTCTTTGTGGTGGGGGTCGTGGTGCTGCTGGACCCGGCGGAGGCAGTGGACGGCGCCAGCGTGTGGCTCACCGGCTGCGCCGGCGTCGGTGCGGCAGCCCTGCTGCTGAGCGGCCTGCGGAAGCCTCGTACATAAAACGGCGCAGCGGGGGCGTGTACCAGACGGTACACGCCCCCGCTGCATATGAGAAAGAGAGAGACTCGAAGAAAGCTTCGTTATTTCATCGATCAATGACGGCCGAAGAAGTAGTCGTACAGGTCGCTGTACCCATTTCCGCTGTAGCCGTTATTGCCGTTATTGTAGTTGTTGTCGCCGCTCTGGCTGCTGTCTGCGGTGTCGTCGGTGGTTTGGGGCTGTGCGTCGAAGGTCAACTGGGTGGTGATCTCCTTGCCGTCACGCAGAACGGTGAGGGTCACGGTATCCCCGGCCTTGAAGCCCTTCTTGGCGGCGGACAGATCCTCCATGGAGGTGATTTGAGTGTCGTTGAGCTTGGTGATGACGTCGCCCAGCTTCAGCCCTGCCTTATCCCCGGCGCCGCCGTCCTCCACGGAGTAGACGAACACGCCCTCGGTGGCATTGATCTTATACTGCGCCGCCATCTGCTGGGTCATGGTGCCGGCGGTGATGGCCATGTAGGCCTTATTGCCGACGGAGCCGTTCTCTATGATGTCCTTGATGATGGACTGCACATCGTTGATGGGAATGGCGAAGCCCAACCCCTCCACCGTGGTATTGGCGTAGCTGGAGTACTTGGCGGACACGATGCCCACCACCTCGCCGTACAGGTTCATCAGGGGGCCGCCGGAGTTGCCGGGGTTAATGGAGGCGTCCACCTGGATCATGTTGAAGGGGGTACCCTCCACGTTGATGGCACGGTTCACGCAGGATACGATGCCCTGACTCATGGAGAAGGTCAGCTCACCCAGCGGGTTGCCGATGGCCATCACGGTGTCGCCCACGTTGACATCGGTGGAGCTGCCCAGCGTTACAGCCGGCAGATCCTTGGCGTCGATCTTCAGCACAGCCACATCGTAGTCGCTGTCGCTGCCCACCAGCGTGGCGGGATAGGTGTCGCCGTTATAGAGGGTGACGTTGATGGAGCTGGCGTTGGCTACCACGTGCTGGTTGGTGACGATGTAGCCGTCGGCGGTGTAGATGAAGCCGCTGCCGGAGGAGGCGGACTCGGTCTGCTGGCCGAAGATGTTGGTGGACACGGCGGAGCAGTTGATGGAGACCACACTGTTGACCGTGGAGGCGTACACCTCGGCGGGACTCATCAGCGTCTGTCCGTCCACCTTCTTGACGTTGACGGTAGTGGCGGTGCGGTTGCTCTGCTGCACAGTGGTCTTACCGGTGCGGCTGCTGTTCTGGGCCAGAATGGCGCCGCCGAAGCCGCAGGCTGCGCTGATAACGGCACAGCTGAGGATCAGGGCCACCACACGACCTACACCGCCGTGGTGCTTCTTGGGCTGCACCGGGGTGTCTGTCACCACCGGCTCGGCGGCGGGCTCCACGGTGGACCCGGCCGCAGACTCTGTATGAGATTCTGCGTTGGGATCACGATAGCTGAAGTGATACAGGTTGTTCTCGTCATGAAACTCGTTGGACATATGAAAAACCTCCTTTTGGGATATTGCCCACGGCGGGGAACTGTGCTATGATGTTTAGCGCCGTTCCGTTTCTTTGTCTATTATCATACCCGGAAAGCTTAATGTAAGCTTTAAGAAACGGATTTTTCTTTGAACATTTTGTAAAGGAGGTGCCGCCGTGCTGAAGCTGGAGGGCTTGAAGCTGACCCCGGAGGAGAAGGAGGCGGCCCTGCACCGGAAGGCAGCCCGGCTGCTGCGTATCCCGGAGGAGGACGTGCTGTCGGTGCAGGTGCTGCGCCGTTCCATCGATGCACGGGAGGAGCTGCATCTGGTGTACACCGTGGCGGCGGAGGTGCGGCAGGAGAAGCAGGTGCTGCGCCGCTGCCGGGACCGGCGGGTCAGCCGCTTTGCCCCGGAGCGGTATGCTCTGCCGGAGGTGCTGTCTCCGCCGGAGGTGCCGCCGGTGGTGGTGGGCGCCGGGCCGGGTGGCCTGTTTGCGGCGCTGGTGCTGGCCCGATGCGGCCTGCGTCCCATTCTGCTGGAACGGGGACAGGATACCGTTACCCGCCAGCGGGACGTGGAGACCTTCTGGCGCACCGGCGTGCTGGACCCGGAGTCCAACGTACAATTCGGGGAGGGGGGAGCCGGGGCCTTCTCCGACGGGAAGCTGAACACCGGCACCAAGGACCTGCGCCACCGGTGGATCTTAGAGGAACTGGTGCGATGCGGCGCGCCGGAGAGTATTCTGACGGATGCCAAGCCCCATGTGGGGACGGATATGCTGCACATTGCCCTGCAAAACCTGCGGCAGGAGCTGCTGTCGCTGGGGGCGCAGGTGCGCTTCGGCCACCGGCTGGAGGGACTGGAGAGCCGGGATGGCGTCCTGACGGGGCTGCACGTCCGGACAGGGGAGGGGACGTACCGTCTGCCGGTGCGGGCGGTGGTGCTGGCGCCGGGCCACAGCGCACGGGATACATTCCGGATGCTGTACGACGCCGGGATCCCCATGGAGGCCAAGCCCTTTGCCGTGGGGGTCCGCATCGAGCACCGCCAGCGGGACATGGACGCCGCCCAGTACCGGCAGTATGCGGGGCATCCGTGCCTGCCGGCCTCCACCTATAAATTGTCGTGCCATACGGCGGCGGGCCGTGGCGTGTTCTCCTTCTGCGTCTGCCCCGGCGGACAGGTGGTGGCGGCAGCCTCGGAGCCGGGGCGTGTGGTGACCAACGGCATGAGCCATTACGCCCGCAGCGGCGAGAACATCAACGGCGGACTGCTGGTGGGCGTCACACCGGAGGACTTCGGCACGGATCATCCCCTGGCGGGGGTGGCGTGGCAGCGGCAGCTGGAGGCGGCGGCCTTCCGGCTGGGAGGCGGCGGATTTTTGGCCCCCTGCCAACGGGTGGAGGACTTTCTGGCCCATCGCCCCTCCACGGGGCCGGGAGCGGTGCTGCCCAGCTATCGTCCCGGCGTCACGTGGTGTGACCTCCATGACTGCCTGCCGTCGTTCCTCACGGAGGCTATGGAGGAGGCGCTGCCCCTGCTGGAGCGGAAGCTCCGGGGCTACGCCCAGCCGGATGCCCTTTTGACGGCGGTGGAGACCCGCTCCTCCTCGCCGGTACGCATCCTGCGGGATGAGAGCGGACAAAGTGCGCTGCGGGGGCTGTACCCCTGCGGCGAAGGGGCGGGCTATGCCGGCGGCATCCTGTCCGCCGCAGCGGACGGTATGCGCTGCGCAGAAAAAATCTGGGAGGTATATTCATGATGAGAAAGCTTGCAGTGGTGGCGGATTACCTGAACGACAGCCACCGTGCTCATATCGAGAAGATGGCCGGGGACGCCGGCTTCACCGTGGATTATTTCACCGAGGGCCACCTGCCTCAGGATCGGGCAGGGGAGTATGAGGTGATCTACGGCACCGTCCCCCCCAAGGAGCTGAAGGCCGCCACGGCCCTGCGGTGGTTCTGCTGCTCCTATGCCGGTATGGATCAGTGGAAGGACGATGCCCTGTACCACAGCCCGGAGGTGATGCTCTCCAACTCCTCCGGAGCCTACGGCGTGACCATCAGCGAGCACATGGTCATGGTGACGCTGATGCTGCTGCGGCAGATGCCCACCGTGCAGGAGTGGATGCGCCGCCACGATTGGAGCAACGAGAAGCCCCCCATGCGCTCCGTCTGCGGCAGCCGCATCACGGTGCTGGGCACCGGCGATATCGGCACCTCCTTTGCCCGCCGGGTGAAGGCCATGGGAGCCAAGACCGTGGTGGGCGTCTCCCGCAGCGGCCGCCGTGTGGACGATGCCTACGACGCCATGTACACCACGGCGCAGCTGGATCAGGTGCTGCCGGAGACGGAAATTCTGGCCATGGCCCTGCCCGGCACGGCGGAGACGGAGGGCATCCTCTCCCGCAGCCGCATCGCCCTGCTGCCCAAGGAGGCGGTGGTGGTGAACGTGGGCCGTGGCACCGCCGTCGATCAGGACGCCCTGATGGAGGCCCTGAACGCCGGCCGGCTGGCCGGTGCGGCGCTGGATGTGGTGCGCCCGGAGCCGCTGCCCCCGGAGCATCCCCTGTGGAACACCAAAAACCTCCTGCTGACGCCTCATCTCTCCGGCTTCATGTCGCTGGGTATCACACGGGATACGGCGGTGGCCCTCTTCTGCGAGGATTTCGAGAACTACATCGCCGGCCGGCCCCTGAAGCGGCTGGTGGACCGCCGCAAGGGCTATTGATAACGGGATATAGCAGTATAAAGGAACAGGGCCTGCCGCATAGCGGCAGGCCCTGTTCCTTTGTGCCGCCCCGAAGGGCTTCCTGTTACAGACTATACCGCAGCGTACGGTACAGCCGCTGGGTACACCGGGCCAGCGTCCGGGATACCGTGGACTTGCTGATCCCCAGCTCCTGTGCGATGTCCGTGACCCGTTTGCCCTGGGTGAAGTGCATCCGCAGCAGCTGCCGCTGCCGGGGCGTCAGCTCCTCCTCCACCGCCAAGGGCAGATTCACCAGCAGACGCCGGATCTGCTGGCGGTTGTCCTCCTGCTGTCCCTGCTGCCACAGCTGCAGGCTGGCGATATCCAGCGGGTCATAGCGGCCGGAGCCGTCAGATACGGTATGCCGCATAGCGGTGGCACCCCCTGTCATAGTAGTGGGCGGTGTGATACGCCAGCTCACGGGCCTGCCGCCGCAGGGGCATCAGCTCCCGGATGCGCCGCTGCAGACACAGCACCTCCTCCGGGTCCGGGGCCGTCAGCGCCCGCTGATGCAGCTGCCGGATGCGCTCGCCGATGGCGTCGGCGCTGGCGGCATAGTCGTGGGACATTTCCTGCAAGGTCATAGAACTTCCTCCTTCCGATCTCCCCATGTTCCTCCTATGTACGGCGAAAAAATTCGCCGGGAACGCAAAAATACTGTTGACAAACGGGTCTTCATCTGGTAGTATAGATTCGCTGGTCAAATGCTGGTGTAGCTCAGCTGGTAGAGCAGCTGATTTGTAATCAGCAGGTCGGGGGTTCGAATCCGTCCACCAGCTCCAATTTGATATGGGGGATTTCCCGAGTGGCCAAAGGGGACAGACTGTAAATCTGCTGGCAATGCC
>ERZ1673742.508-NODE-508-length-49266-cov-8.011197_pt1 | contig 49266 bp, 43 predicted proteins | sample MGYA00580208_ERZ1673742 | MGnify/ENA primary metagenome ERZ1673742 (study PRJEB41218, sample SAMN15661774) | gut metagenome | host: Homo sapiens | place: Canada: London | collected 2015-08-20/2019-03-30 | study: EMG produced TPA metagenomics assembly of...
CACCAGTGTTTTCAAGGCTTTCTGACCTTGCTCCTATTATAACCTAATCGTCAATGCGTCTGACGATGCCGGTTGCTTTCATATATTGCTCCTCCACTTTATGCGTTCGAAATCACATTGCTATTGTCTGCAAACAATGGGGAATTATGCGAATGGAAGACAAGGAAGGAAAAGGAAGGGCAAAACAGGCTAGTCAAACGCATCTCACCAACATAGTACATTGCATCATTGCATTATAAAATTACCATCCCATTCAATTCAACCATACAGATTGTTATACTCCGTAATTGCATAATGGTCTGTCATACATGCAATGTGGTCACAAATCCGTCTCATGAGCAAGCAGCTTGCATACATTGAGTTCTTTTTTATAATTACGTCAAAATCAGTCCTCGCTTTGCCTATACCTTTTTCTTTCGCTTCATCAATATTTGGATACTGGATAGGATCGAATTCTGTTAAAAAATGTAGAATTGGACCATCTGGCAACTGCTGTGGATGGGAACAATAGGCCTCAAATAATTTTCTGATAATGTACTTTCCTTTCTCATTCATCCGTTCTACACCGCGAGAATGATGGATAGCCTCCTTAATAGTATCTTTGAAGTTATCAGAATATATCTCCTTCGAAGCTGTAATAACCTCCTCTTTTTTCATAGAAAAAGTATATTGATCGAAGTCTGTAAAAATGCCGTCTGTCTCTTCCTCAATAATCTGTCTATGTTCCGCCTCTGTCTGCAGTGCTTTAAGATTGGCCTTGGATGTTTCCACCAAGTCATTAACCAAAGTGTTAACTACAATGTGAGAAAGCACCGCGATACGTTTTCTATCTACCAGAGGCGCTTTCTCAATTTCGGACAGTTTCGCCTTATCCGTATCGTTTAGCCGACGTCCTAAAGATTCACGAATAGTTTCACATATTCTATTTACAGGCAGAGCACCCTCACGCATTGCATCCTCAAGGTCATGGTGCCATTGAGCTATATCATCCGACCAGCGAACAATGTAAGCTTCGAATGACCATGCCAAATGGTCTTTATCATCATCTATGCTCATTTGCCTTTTGAACACTTTCTGATAGTTCGGATGGAAATCATGATCCTTATAGTATAAATTAGAGTGAATCATCATTCCAAAAAGGGCGAAATTCGTAAGATTTAAACCGATGTTTTTTCTTGTATCGTCGCAATAACTATTTTCCAGCACTGCAGCAACTCTAACGCTTTGTATATTGTGTTTAAACCCGTATGCCCAATCCACAAGCTTAGCATACTGCTGATTTTCTTGTTTAAGTTTTTGTTCTATTTTATATGCACTAGTATTATAAAATGGAGAATCTTTTACATAGCAGGATTCTGGTATCATAATTTCATGGAGCATACGCTCTCCTGCATGACCAAACGGTGTGTGTCCAAAATCATGCCCGAGAGCAATTGCTTCCGCAAGATCTGTATCAAAGCCAAGAGCAGCAGCTATCGTTCTCGCAATTTGAGCTACTTCCAGGGTATGTGTTAATCTGTTTTTTCGATGGTCGTCACCACCTACCGTATATATTTGGGTCTTGCCTGACAATCGGCGAAATGCTGTCGCGTACATCAGTCTGTCTCGATCCCGCATGAATTCTGTCCTGTATCTCGGCAATGCGCTATTCTCCGCATAGTACCGTTTAACCAGTCCCGGCGGAACTCTAAAGAAATTGTTATTTCCCTTCACAAGCAATCCCTCCTATTTTTCTGTATATTTACAATAACATACTTATTGTAAATTTACAATAAATTATATTAATTTATTTCGACAGATAACGTCAAAATATCCGTTCTCGATTTTAAAGGAAACGGTTCCACATACAAGTTTGTTACCTACGGATAAAATACGCTTTTTTAAAATTGCAGCTTTCCTCAACCGGTTTGGCTACTTGGAGAATTTCTGTAATCCTCAGGTTATTTCCTCTAGTAGTCTATAATCTAAGGCATGAGCTCTCGAGTGCTTCACCATTTCAAACGTTTCCTTATCTGCTATGCAGCAGCCATTTGCCTAAAAGTTGGTCTCAAGTTATTTGTTCTAATACAATTCCAAAACACCACAGATAATTGCAATGGCAAATATTTAATTCTCTCATGTCGATTATGTCGAATATGATCAGAACGGAACGAACCATTTTACTATATAGTCTATCTACACTTCTTCCATTTGCACTGCCATGCACCAGTTTTCCGCGTAGCCATCCTTTCCTCCACATCTCCGCACATATTTTCTGCTTTCCCCTTGCGCATTTCCGCCGTTTGCGTTATAATTAAATAGGAAAATAGTCATTTCTCATACCATTTTCTCCAGAGTATGCCGAATTACAAAGATTTTTGAGGTTCCCTTGCCATCGGCGGGGCGGATAGGAACGAAGCTGCATGTATAAACAGGTTGGAAAACGGGCGATCGACGTGACGCTGTCCCTGCTGGGGTTGATCCTCGCCTCGTGGCTGTATTTGCTCATTATGATCGCCATCGAGATCGATGATCCCGGCCCGGTGTTCTTCTCACAGAAGCGGGTAGGCATCCACAAAAAATATTTCCAGCTCTATAAATTCCGCAGCATGAAGATGTCCACGCCCCACGATATGCCGACGCACCTGCTGGAAAATCCGGAACAATACATCACACGCGTTGGAAAATTCCTGCGCAAGACATCCCTTGACGAGATTCCGCAGCTCTGGAATATCCTTCGGGGTGACATGAGCGTTATCGGTCCCCGGCCTGCCCTCTGGAATCAGGAGGACTTGCTGGCTGAACGGGACAAATACGGTGCCAATGATGTAAAGCCCGGCCTTTCCGGCTGGGCGCAAATCTGTGGCCGGGACGAACTGGAGATCGCGGACAAGGCCCGTCTGGACGGCGAATATGTGCAGCGCATGAGCTTTGCCTTTGACTGCCGCTGCTTTTTCGGGACGGCCATTTCCGCCCTGCGCGGCGATGGCGTGGTCGAGGGCGGCACGGGAGAGCTGCATAAGACGGAGAGCAAGAAATGAGAATTCTGATCGCAACCAATCATTCCTATATGTTCTACCGCTTCCGCAAGGAGCTGGTGGAGGCGCTGATGCAGGAGCATGAGGCCATTCTCAGCACGCCTTTCGTTGGCCACGAGGACGATTTGCAGGCTATGGGACTTCGCTGCATCGATACAGAGATTGATCGTCGCAGCATCAATCCCCTCAAGGACATGAAGCTGCTGAAAACCTACCGCAAGATGCTGGACGAGATCCAGCCGGATTTGGTCATCACCTATTCCATCAAGCCCAACATCTACATGGGCAGCGCCTGCAAGGCCAAGGGCATTCCTTATGTCACCAATGTGCAGGGACTCGGCACGGCGTTTGAAAAACCAGTGCTGTCGAGTGTGGTGTCTGTGATGTACCGCAGTGCCCTGCGAAAGGCCGGAACGGTGTTCTTTGAGAATGAGGAGAATGCACAGTTCTTCCTACATAAAAACATCATCTCCGCCCGACAGATGAAGGTGCTCCCCGGCGCTGGCATCAATTTGAACGAGTATCCCTATGTCCCCATGAAGAATGACGGCGTGTGCAGTTTCCTGTTTGTAGGGCGAATCATGAAGGAAAAGGGTGTGGACGAGTTCTTTGCTGCCGCGAAAACCATCAAGGCGGAGTTTGGCGAAAAGGTCGCCTTTGATGTGGTGGGTTTCTACGAGGATGCCTACAAGGAAGCTGTCGATCAACTGGTCGATGACGGTGTCATCAACTTCCACGGCTTCCAGACGGACGTGCATCCGTTCTACGAGGCAGCGGACTGTGTTGTGCTGCCCTCCTACCATGAGGGCATGTCCAACGTTCTGCTGGAGGGTGCCGCCACTGGCCGCGCCCTCATCACCAGCGATATCCCCGGCTGCCATGAGGCAGTGGAGGACGGTGTCAGCGGCTATCTCTGCCCCGCGCAGGATGCAGAAGCGCTGATGAATTTCTTCCGTGAATTTGCTAACAAAACGCACAGTGAACAGGAACAAATGGGCCGCTGCGGACGCGCCCTCATCGAGCGGAAGTTTGACAAGCGCATTGTGGTGGCGCAGACCATGAACGGCCTTGGCCTGGCAGAAGCAGCGAGGAGCAAAGCATGACTCTGACGAATTATTGGTGGCTGCTGATTTGGCTGGCCTTAGCTGGTGGATTGTTGGCGGTTGCTGTACCCAAAAAGCCAGTACAGGTATTGGGAAAAACAGAATACCGCTGGAGCTGGGGTGCAGCTCTTGTTTTGGCGTGCCCGTATGTAATCTGGGCAGCAAACCGCGTCAACTTCGGCGATACGGAAGTCTATCGAAAAACATTTCGGGATATACCGACCCTCGGTGGGCCACTGACCTCATATCTGTCCGAACACGGAAAAGATCAGGGATTCACGGTTCTTGTTTCAGTGATCAAAACCCTAATTGGCAGCAACGATAAGCTGTTTTTCTTTTTGATTGCAGCATTTCAGATGTTCTGCATTATCTACTTCCTTCGCAAGTACTCCACGAGTTTTCTCCTCTCCGTATTCATGTTCGTAATTTCTACCGATTACTTGTCTTGGATGTTCAACGGTATGCGGCAATTTATCGCCGTCTGCATTGTCCTCTTGAGTTTTGGATTGGTTTTGAGGAAGAAGTACATTCCTGCCGTTCTCGTTATTCTGCTGGCTTCAACGATCCATGCGTCAGCATTGATCATGATCCCGTTGATCTTTGTGATGCAAGGGCCGTCATGGAACTGGAAAACGCTTCTCCTGTTGGTTGGCGTGGGGACAGCTATCTTGCTGATTGACCCCTTTACCTCTTTTGTGGATTCGATCCTTGCCGAAACACAATATAACGATCTTATTACGAATGACATATGGGAAAATGACAACGGCACCAATGCATTGCGGGCATTATTCTATTCTATTCCTGCGATTCTCTCCTTGATTGGGAAAAGATTTGTGGATCGGGAACGCTCTCCCATCATAAATCTATGTGTCAACTGCGGCATCTGTACAGCCGCTTTGTATCTCCTGAGTGTCTTTTCTTCCGGCATCTACATTGGCCGCCTGCCGATTTATACGACCCTACAGGGATATGTGGCGGTGCCTTGGCTCATAGACCATATGTTCACAAAGCAATCTGCCAAAATTGTTACAGGCGGCTTGATTTGCGGCTATCTGGCTTTTTTCTATTACCAGATGCATGTCGCTTGGAACATTCTTTGACGAGGAAATGAAAATGATCCGAATTTTACAAGTTGTGACATATATGGGACGTGGCGGGCTGGAGTCTATGCTCATGAATTACTACCGCTATATCGACAGGGAGAAGATTCAGTTCGATTTTCTGGTACATCGTCAGGAACGTGCAGCATATGACGATGAAATTGAGGCAATGGGCGGAAAAATCTACCACTTGCCGCGTCTTGTGCCATGGAGCAAGGCGTATCTCACTGCACTGAATCGCTTCTTTGATGAACACCCGGGGTATAAAATTGTTCATGTCCATCAGGACTGTTTGAGTTCGGTAATCTTAAATGCTGCTGCGCGACATGATATCCCGGTTCGGATTGCACACAGCCATAGCTCCAGTCAAGACAAGAATCTGAAATATCTAATCAAGCTGTGGTATAAGCGGAATATCTCTAAATATGCGACCAACCTTTTCGCCTGTGGCGAAGATGCAGGTGATTGGATGTTTTGTGGCGCACCATTCCAGATTATTAATAATGCCATAGATGTTGCGGCCTATGCCTATAACCCAACTAAGCGTCAAGAAATGCGCCGGCAGCTTGGACTTGAAAATGAATTAACTATTGGGCACGTTGGCCGATTTAATCAGCCTAAAAACCACCCGTTCCTCCTTGATATCTTTGCCGTGCTGCTGAAAAAAGAGCCGAACGCGATCCTTTTGCTGGTCGGCGGCGGCGAGGATATGCCGAAGATACAGGCTAAAGCACATACGCTGGGTATTGCAGAACACGTCCGTTTCCTCGGTGTTCGCAGCGATGTCGCAGATCTGATGCAGGCGATGGACGTATTTGTGTTCCCGTCACTGTATGAGGGGCTACCTGTGACAATGGTAGAAGCACAAGCCGCAGGTTTGCCTTGCATAATCTCAGATAAGGTGCCGCCTGAATGCATTCTGACCGAGGGTTTGGTGGATGTTCTACCTCTATCGGCAGAACCGGAGATTTGGGCGGCAAAGATTCTCGAAAAGAAGAATCTTCCTCGCACTGACCGCCGAAACGAAATTGCCGCGCATGGCTTTGACATCACTACCGAGACCGTAAAACTACAGGAGTTCTACATCAACGCTTATGAACAGAATTGCTGAACCTATTCTCACCGTCTTTACTCCCGCTTACAATCGAGCGCACACTTTGCCGCGCACCTATGAGAGCCTTTGCCGCCAGAATTGCAAAGACTTCATCTGGCTAATCGTAGATGATGGTTCTACCGACAACACCGCAGAACTAGTGCGTGATTGGCAGTGTCGCGATAACGGCTTTGAGATACAGTACATCTATAAGGAAAATGGCGGCATGCACACTGCCCACAATGTGGCCTACGCCAATATCCACACGGAGCTGAACACCTGCATCGATTCTGACGATATGCTGGCAGATGGCGCAGTGGAGAAAATTCTGCGCAAATGGGCCGAGGTTAAAGGCAAGGGGTATGCGGGCATCGTGGGTCTTGACGCCGACTTTGAGGGAAAAATCATCGGCAAGGATTTCCCTGCCGCTATGACTGAAACAACTCTTTCTGGCTACTATGCGTCAGGCGGAATCGGCGACAAAAAGCTGGTCTATCGGACGGATGTCATCAACGCCTATCCAGCGTATCCGGTGTTTGAGGGCGAAAAATACGTCAGCCTTGCCTATAAGTATCTTTTGATCGATCAGGATTACAAGCTTGCAGTGCTGGACGAGGTGCTATGCAATGTGGAGTACCAGCCGGACGGCTCCAGCAACAACATGTTCCGGCAGTATCTGAAAAATCCGAAGGGTTTTGCTTTCTGGCGCGTGGTGAAGATGCAGCATCCGGAATCCTTTAAGCGGCTGGTAATGGATTGCATCCACTACTGTTCCAGCAGCCAGATTTCGGGAAATCGGAACTATATCAAGGAATCCCCACGCAAGCTGCTGACGGTGCTCTGCACCCCGGCGGGCTGGATGCTGACGGGGTATATCAGGAGAAAGGCTTGATGAAACACACCATTCTCATCTTCTCCCAAGCGATGGAGCTTGGGGGCGTGGAGCGCAGCTTGCTGGGGCTTCTTGATGCCATCGACTACGACCGCTATGACGTTGACCTCTTTCTGATGCGGCACAGCGGGGAGCTGATGCCGTATCTGAACCCCAAGGCGAAGCTCCTGCCGGAAATTCCGCAGTATGCATCGCTTGCTGTGCCCATGGCGTCGCTCGTCAAGAGCGGGCAGTTCGGCGTGCTATGCGGGCGGCTGAGGGGCAAGCTTGCGGCACGGCGCTTTGATAAGCAGCACCCCAGCGACAAGCCGTCCGTCACCGCGCTGACCTACAGCCACAAGTACACGCTGAACTCTATGCCGCTGATCTCCGGCAAGACCTACGATCTTGCCATCAGCTTTCTGACGCCGCACTATTTTGCGCGGGAGCGGGTGAATGCAAAGAAATACGCGGCATGGATCCACACGGACTACACGGCGCTGACCTTCGACCGCTCGGCGGAGCTTGCCATGTGGGAAGGCTATGATGCCATCTGCGGTGTGTCCGAGCGGGCGTCCGAGAGCTTTCAGAGCGTCTTCCCGGAGCTGGCGCAGAAGGTCCGGACAGTGGAGAACATCCTGCCCCGAGAGCTGACGTGCAAGCAAGCGACAATGCCTCAGACCGATATGCCCACGGACGACGGAATATCCCTGCTCTCCGTTGGCCGCTTCTGCGAGGCGAAAAACTTCGACAATGTGCCGGACATCTGCCGCCGTATGGTTGCGGGCGGTCTTGACGTGAAGTGGTATCTCATCGGCTATGGCGGCGATGAGCCGCTGATCCGTCAGAAAATCGACGAGGCCGGGATGCAGGATCGCGTCATCATCCTCGGCAAAAAGGACAACCCCTATCCCTATATGCGCGCCTGCGACCTGTATGTGCAGCCCTCGCGTTACGAGGGCAAGGCCGTCACCGTGCGAGAGGCGCAGCTTCTTGGAAAGTCCGTCGTCATCACGGACTACGCTACCTCCGGCAGCCAGCTGGAGGACGGTGTGGACGGCGTGATCGTTCCCATGGACAACGCAGGCTGCGCTGCCGGAATTGCCGCGCTGCTGCGCGACCCTGCCCGGATGCAGCAGCTGTCGGAGAGCTGCGCAAAGAGAGATTATACGAACAGCGCGGAGGTCGGGAAGATCTATGCGCTGATGGAGGACTGAAACCATGATCCCCAAAATCATCCACTACTGCTGGTTTGGCCGCGGCGAAAAGCCGGAGCTTGCCAAAAAGTGCATCGCCAGCTGGAAGAAGTTCTGCCCGGATTTCGAGATCCGCGAGTGGAACGAGGACAACTGCGACTATCTTGCTATGCCTTTCATGGCAGAGGCATACGCCGCGAAAAAGTACGCTTTCGTGTCCGACGTTATGCGCCTTGTCGTGCTGGAGCAGTACGGCGGCGTGTATTTCGACACCGACGTGGAGGTGCTACGGGACATTTCACCGCTGCTGGATGACGAGGGATTCATTGGCTTTGAGAACGATCAGTATGTTGCCTCCGGCCTGACCATTGCCGCTGAGGCCCACCATCCGGTGATTCAGGCGATGATCGAGGAATATAAAAAGCTGCACTTTGCCGGTGCCGATGGCAGCGTCACGCCCGTAGGCTGCCCGCATCTCAATACGGATGTGATGGAGCGCTTCGGTCTTGTGCGCAACGGGCAGGAGCAGCTGGTTGCCGGGATTCACGTCTATCCGGCGGACTACTTCAACCCGCTGGACAGCGTAACAGGCAAGCTGACAAAAACGGAGAACACCTACTCGATCCACTGGTACTCTATGAGTTGGCTGCCGAAACGAAAGCAAATCCGAGCAAGAATCGGACGCGTTATACGCCGGATACGGAAAGAACTACGCCGCTGAGGGAGAGAAAATCATGCCAAAAGTCAGTGTCATCGTCCCGGTCTACAATGCCGAGAAGTATTTGCAGGAGTGCGTGGACAGCATTCTTCGCCAAACGCTCGCAGATCTTGAGCTGATCCTTGTGGACGACGGCTCCACGGACAGCAGCCCTGCAATCTGTGACCGGTATGCGGAGCAGGATGCGCGGGTGAAGGTGATTCGTCAAGCTAATGCAGGTCTGTCGGCCGCACGCAACCGAGGAATAGAGGTTGCTGCTGGCGAGTGGGTTGCATTTGTTGATAGTGATGATTTTATCGACGCAAATATGTACCGCACGATGATAATAGCTGCCGAAGCGGAAGGTGCGCAACTTGCTGTATGTACAGGCTATTACTATTCGGATGTGCATAAGGAACGGATATCCTCTTTGCACGATACAAAAGGGTTTTGCAAGTGCAGCGAAGACTTTGTTAGAGATTGGCTGTGGACGTCAGACGAAACAACCGTTTTGTTTACGGTGGTTTGGAACAAGATATATCAGCGGAAGTTTTTTGTTGATGATCTCTACTTTGCACGGCTGAGAATTAGCGAAGATGAAGAATTTTCAACCAGACTATACTTGAAGAACTTTAGATTAGTATATGTTGATCAACCTTTTTATTATTACCGCGCAAATGTTCAGTCTCTAACATATAGGCCATTTGCTCAAAATAAATTGTGTATTCTTGACATTTTATGTGAAAGATACGAAGCGTATCAAAGCAAAGGCTGGGTTAGGCTATATCGGCAAGCAGCAAAGAATTTCTGCGAGATGTACATTGAATGCTACCAAAAATCCGCCGAAACGGGCAATGCCAGTTGGTTGCAGCCTTACCGAAAAAAATTCAGATGGATGCGAGCTAAACTGGGATTAAGCGGGCACAAAAAAGATCAGGTAAGATATTCGCTTTTCTCATTTTCTCCAAAACTATACAAGAAACTCACATCGATGAGATGAGGTGCAACAATTATGGAGTCGCTAAAAAATGCCCCTCTAATTACTGTATTTACAGCAACATATAATCGAGGCCATCTTATACAGAGAATTTATCAATCTCTACTCAGGCAAAAAGAGTTCAATTTCGAGTGGCTAGTAATTGATGATGGATCACAGGATCAGACAGAAGATCTTTTTAATGACTGGACTAGCCGCGACAATCCCTTTGAGATTCGCTATTACAAGCAGGAGAATCGGGGTCTAATTCGTACATTAAATCGGGGAATTGAGCTCGCAAGAGGGGAGTACTTTGCCAAGATAGATTCTGATGATTACGTCGTAGATGATTATGCAACTAACATTTCTAAGTGGGTGGCCTCCATTGAAAATTCGACGAGCATTTATGCGGTTTCGGGCGTTAGAGTGACTCCTGACGGTATACCTTTAAAAGGAAAATGGCCTGATATTCCGAGAGAACTTGGTTTTGTAGATGCCACAGATTTAGAACGTGCGGCATATGACCTTGATGCCGACATGTGCGAGGCGTGGCGCACAGACGTACTTAGGAATTATCCGTTCCCGGTATGGAATAGCGAGAAATTTGCCCCGGAGCAAATTGTGTTCAATCAGATTGCCTTGGATGGATATAAAATCCGCTGGTATCCCGTTGCAATGTCAATCTGCGAATACCAAGAGGGTGGATTAACTAAGGGCGCGCGGAAACTGGAGATAGAAAACCCGATGGGGTATGCGATGATGTACAATCACAAGTTAAAGTACAATATTTCATTCAGGCAAAAACTTCACTGTGCTATGCAGTGTACAGCGCTTTCTATTGTGGGGCGCAACCCGCAGTATATCTTCCAAAGCAATATGCCGATCGCTACACTTGCAGCACTTGTTCCCGGAATTCTTTTGGCAATACGGCGTAAGCGACAATATAGGCAGGGTTAACCTGACTATAAAGATTACCATGTCAATATAATCTTGAGGTTCACGTTTATGAGAGTACTATATGTTGTAGGGGCGTGCCTATCAAAAAATACGTCTGCCAACATGAGTCATAATGGTTATGTACAGGGCCTGCTGGAAAACGACTGTCAAGTCGAAATACTGATGGCGGCGGACAGTTGGGGGCAAACAGATAACCTTCTCCCACGGTGGAAGAATGCAAAGTACTATTGTTATCCATCAGAAACAACACACGACAGGCTTCGAAAACATATTGGTAGGAATGTTTTACGGCCTACAGTATTAGCCGCGAATTCCTATGTTCAGACGCGAGAGCCACAAAAAGCAGCAAGTTTGAAGGTTGCTGTTCGTGAATATCTAAAAAAAGCCTATTATTTTCTATTTCCAATCGACCCTAAGTATCCGTTGGAAAAGCAATGGCTAAAAAATGCATCAAAGTTTCGCACGAATATAGAATATGACCTCGTCATATCAAACTCATCACCTGCTGCGAGCCACAAACTGGTTGCTATTTTGTCCCATAGCGGGCATTTGAAGTATAAACGATGGATTCAGATTTGGGAAGACCCTTGGTATTATGACTTATACGGCGGCCATAAAGCAGAAATTCTTGATGAAGAAAACGCACTTTTAAATGTGGCGACCGAGGTGTTCTATGTTAGCCCCTTGACGCTTGTTTATCAGCAGCGATATTTCAAAGAAAGCGCATGCAAAATGAAACAAATACCTTTGCCTTATCTTGCTTTCGCATCAGAATCCGAACAGTCATACGAAGAAATAAGTTACGCCTACTTAGGAGACTATTATTCCCATGTTCGCAATTTAGTGCCGTTCTATCAGGCACTTTGCCAAATGAAATCTCCTGGATACATTTATGGAGATTCCGACATAGCTCTTGGGCAGACTTCACAAATTGAAATTAGCGGACGAGTAACCTTGGATAAGCTTGCAACTGTGCAGGAGAATACAACCGTGCTGGTTCACCTTTGCAATTTGCATGGAGGACAGATTCCGGGGAAAATATATCACTACTCAGCCACAACTAAACCGATACTCTTTATACTGGACGGAACGCCTGAAGAAAAGAAGTATATTAGAGAGTACTTTGAACGATTTAATCGGTATTATTTTTGTGATAACGATACGCAGTCAATTCTCTCAGCTATGAACCAAATCGAGGCAGATATTGCAGATGGTAGGAAGTGGAACCCTGTAACAGAGTTTTCACCTAAGGCCGTTGTTAGGCAGTTGCTGTAAATAAGGGAACTGAGTAAATATGAGGTTTAAGAAGCGAATCCTTTTCATCAATGGACATCTGAATGCCGGGGGCGTAGAGCGTTCCCTTGTGGATGTGCTCAGGCACATGGACTATACAAAATACGCCGTTGATCTCCTGCTACTGGAGGATACCGGTGACTATGCTTCAGAATTGCCGTCTGAAGTGAAAGTGTTGTTTCGAGACATTCATCATACATATGGAAGTTTTGCGTCATCGATTCGGCGGTGTATTGTAGCACACGATTGGATGTGCCTGAGATTGCGTTTCTTGTTCTTGCTACAAAAGTTCTTCGGCGCATGCGCATTGAAACGTGTTGCAACGATTCTGCTTGGAAAACACCATTACGATTGCGTAATTGGATTTCGACCGGGGATTTGTTCCGATTTGGCGGCGTACTCCGTTCAGACAGATAGGAAAATCACTTGGTGGCACCACGGTGAGTTCAATGTGGATTGTGCGACCTATGGTAATATGTGCAGCAAGATGAATGCGGTTGCAGTGCTTTCGCAATCTTGCAAAGCTATGCTGCAAGAAAAGCTCCCAGAGCTTGAAAGCAAGCTGGTATGCATACCCAATATGCTGGATGCTGTCGCAATTGGACAGAAGGCTGGAAATTCACCTTATACCGGTGATATGCTGCATATTGTCTCGGTAGGCCGCCTTGCGCCAGAGAAACATTTTGAAAATATCATTCCCGTTGCAAAAATGCTGCGGGATATGAGTACGGACTTCGTGTGGCATATTGTTGGTGATGGCTCTGAGCAAGCAAGATTAGAATCCTTGATTGTTGAGAATGACCTAAAAGATCATGTAATTCTGGAAGGAAGCAAGACTAATCCTTATCCCTATATGAAGTATGCAGACCTGTTTGTTCACCCGTCATATGTGGAATCGCATGGCTTAACTGTGTTGGAAGCTATGGCGCTTGACGTTCCTTGCGTAGTGACGAAATCACGTGGGCCGTGTGAGTTTATTGAAGACGGTGTCAATGGTCTGCTGACAGAGCAGTCTCCAGAATCGCTGGCAGAGGAAGTGTTGGCGATTCTGAATGATAAGAAACTATATCAGCACATCAAGGAGAACACAAAGTGTCCCGAACAGTTCGGCCCAGAGAGGGTTATAAAGCAGATTGAGACTATGATAGATGGAGAAATGTAACGATGACTTTTGGGGAACGTGTTCTTATCAAATTACATTTGAAAAAGCCTATTGACTATAACAGCGTTGAGCACCTACGGTCTCGCGGTGTTGAAATCGGGGAAAACGTTCAATTGTTCAACACAAACATCGATTTTTGTCATGGATTTCTTGTTTCTATCGGCAACAATGTGACTTTAACCGGTGTTACAGTACTGGCGCATGATGCCAGTACGCAAATCCCTCTCGGTGTCAGCAAAGTTGGCAGAGTGAAAATTGGCAATAACGTATTCGTGGGACGAGGCTCAATTATACTACCCGGTATAAGCATTGGGGACAATTGCGTGATTGGTGCGGGTTCGGTTGTATCCAGCAGTATCCCTTCCAATTCTGTTGCTGTGGGTAACCCGGCCCGTGTTGTGAGTAGCTATGAGGAGTTTGTAGAAAAGCATAGACGCCAAATGAAAAGTTGCCCCGTTTTCCCAACCTTGTGGTCAGAAAAATCTGAAGAAGAAAAAGCTGAGATGAAAGCGAAACTGGAAAAAAGTATTGGGTACGATAAATGAGCAAAAACATGAATGTTTTATTTTATGGTAATGGCGGTGCAGGCAATCATGGTTGCGAGGCGATTGTTCGTGGTAGTGTACAGATTCTCGGAGAAGTAACATATACCATCATATCTGAAAATGTCGCAGAGGATATCCAGTATGGACTTGACAGTATTTCAAAAATTATTCCAGCAAAGGCGGACAGACGTCGGGATTTTTCTTTTTTGAAAGCCTATACAAAACTAAATCTGACTGGTAACTATACAGATATGGATGGTTGGCACTATCTTCCTGTGATTCGAGAACTGCACAATTGCGCTGGTGTGGCATTGTCTGTTGGCGGAGACAACTATTGCTATGGGAATACAGCAATTTATGGCTATCTGAACGCAGCATACAAAAAAAATCATATTAAAACTGTTTTGTGGGGCTGCTCCATTGAACCGGATGTAGTAAAAGAACCTTCGGTAGCAGAAGATTTGCGTCGTTATGCCTTGGTTGCAGCCAGAGAGAGCATTACTTATGAAGCGGTCAAAGCGGTGGGGGCCAATGTTGTGCAAATGCCTGACCCTGCATTCCATATGCAGCCTGAGACATGCGACACGGATGAGCGCTTTCTAAAAAGCAATGTTGTCGGCATCAATATCAGCCCACATATCATTGTCAGCGAAGGACATCACGGTGCAGCCTATGCCAACTATAAGGCATTGATTCAACACATTCTGGATAATACCGACGCCTATATTGCCCTGATCCCACATGTCGTTTGGGCCAATAATGACGACCGTATTCCGCTCAAGCAGCTGTACGATGATTTTGACCAAAACCGGCGGTTGATTTTGGTAGACGATCATACCGCGCCGGAACTGAAATATATCATTTCTCAATGCAGCTTCTTCATTGGTGCCCGAACCCACGCGACCATCGCTGCATATTCTACCGGCGTTCCGACACTGGTGGTGGGCTACTCCGTCAAAGCGCGCGGCATTGCTCGGGATTTGTTCGGCACGGAGGAGGGCTACGTTCTGCCGGTGCAGCAGCTCAGGGAGAGCGATGAACTGACCCGAGCATTCGTTCGCCTGTATGAAAAGCGCGATGAGATTCGAGCGCATCTTGGTAGGACACTTCCCGGCTATATCGCCCGTGCCGACGAGGCACGCAAGACATTGGAGGAACTTGTAAACGCATGAAACGCGATGAGATCAAGGCCGGTGCGCTGCTGTCCTATCTGAACCTGCTGATCGGCAATTTGATTCCGTTCATTTATACGCCCATCATGCTCCGTATGCTGGGACAGGCGGAGTATGGCATTTACGGGATTGCACAGTCTGTTATGGGATATATCGGCCTGCTGAACTTCGGCATCGGCGGCTCGATCATCCGCTACCTTGCCAAATACCGCGCAGAGGGAGATTTGGACGGAGAACAGCGCGTCTTTGGCCTGTTCATCAAGATATACTCAGTGATCGGCGCGGCAATTCTGGTGGTCGGCACATTCTGCTCCTTCCATCTTGGCGCATACGGACGTTCCCTTTCGCCGGATGAACTTGTTCTTTTGGAGCGTTTGGTGCGCCTGATGACGCTGAACACGGCAATTTTCATGCCCTTCAATGTGTTCAGCTCCATGATTTTGGCGCATGAGAGATTTATATTCAGCAAAACGGCTTCGCTAATCACAAGCGTGGTATCACCATGCTTGAATCTTGTGCTGCTGTTCATGGGCTTTGGCTCTATCGGTCTAGTCCTTTCTGCGACGGTCCTGAATTTTGTTACCTACGCCATCTACACCGTATATGTAATTCGACGGCTGCATATCCGCCCCTGCTTCCAGCATGTCGGTGGTGGACTTCTTGGCGAGATCATTCGTTTTTCCTTGTTTGTGTTTTTGGCAAACATTGTTGACATCCTCTTTTGGTCCACAGATAAGCTCATTATCGGTTGGGCCGTTGGCGCGGTAGCTACAGCGGTCTATAACATCGGCGCAACCTTCAACACATACATCACAAGCCTGTCAACGGCAATCAGTGGCGTCCTTATGCCGAAGGTGACAAAAATGGCTGTTAAGGACACCCCTCCTTCGGAGTTTACAGCCCTGTTCATCAAGGTCGGGCGGCTGCAATTTTTGCTGATTTCCTTCATTGTTTCTGCGTTTGTGGCGTTTGGACGGCAGTTCATCGCATTATGGGCGGGTGCTGGGTACGAGGATGCCTATTATGTGGCGCTTCTGGTGATGATCCCGGTGACAGTGCCCCTGATTCAGAACACCGGCCTGAATATTCTATACGCCATGAACAAGCATCAGTTCCGTTCTGTCGTATACCTCTGCATCGCCGTGCTGAATGTCGGGCTGACCTTCTGGTGGGTGGAAGCATACGGCATCATCGGCGCGGCTATGGCTACCTGCATTGCCTATGTGGTGGGGAACATTCTAATTATCAACTGGTATTACTATAAGAAAATCGGCATTGATATCCCGTTGTTCTGGAAGAACATCCTGCATATGTGCCCGGTCATGCTGGTGATGGGGACGGTGTGGTGGTTCATTCTGGACGCGCTGCATATCAGCAATTGGCTGATCTTCTTTGCCCTCGCCGCAGCGTATACCCTGATTTATTGGATTTCGGCGTATTTCTTCATGATGAACGACTATGAAAGAGCGTTCATTAAAGGTCCGGTATCACATGTGTTTCGTAAAATGAAAGCGAAAAAGGGATCCTAACGTAAGGTGAGAAAACATGAACATCACACAAATTCTTGATGCTTGTACCGGCTGCGGGGTGTGCGCTGCGGTTTGCCCATCAGCGGCTGTCAAAATGCAGCCGGATGCGCATGGCTTTTTGCGCCCTGTCGTTGATGATGCAGCGTGTACCGACTGCGGCCTTTGCACCAGAAAATGTCCGGTTTCCGTTTTGCCGCAGAACTCGGCGCATACGGATGTTCTAACCGGCTACGCCAAGGACGGAGCGCTCCTGCCCCGATCCTCGTCCGGCGCAATCTTTCCCGTGCTGGCGGCGGAGATCATCCGCAAAGGCGGCCTCGTGTTCGGTGCGGCCTTTGACGGACAGTTCCAGGTAGTACATACTGCCGCTGAGAGCGTGGAGGAGCTTTCTGCGCTTTGCAGCTCCAAGTATGTCCAAGGCCGCATTCCGAGCGACTGCTATGCGCAGGTCAAGGCGGCGCTGGTCGCCGGTCGCTGGGTCTATTTCAGCGGAATGCCGTGCCAGGTCGCAGCCCTGAAAAGCTATCTCAGCCGGGATTATGATACGCTGATCACGCAGGATACCGCCTGCCACAGTATTCCGTCGCCTCTGGTGTGGGAGGGATATAAAGCGGAACTGGAGAAGCAGTATGGCGGCAAGCTGACCGCGTTCTCCTTCCGCAACAAGGCAAATGGCTGGGAGGCGTACCATATTCGCGCCGCGTTTGATAACGGTAGAGAGTTCGCCCAGCCCGCTGCCGAAAGCCCCTATCAGCGCGGTTTTATCAAGGGACTGTACTCCCGCAGCTCCTGCTTTGTATGCAAGTTCAAAGGGATCGAACGTTGCAGCGACATCACGCTTGCGGACTATTGGGGCGTCAAGGGAATTCAGCCGGACGCCTACAATCCGCAGGGCACATCCCTCGTTTTGATTCACAGTGAAAAGGGACGCAGCCTGCTGGAAGGCTGCAAGGATCAGCTGCAACTCCAGCCCGCAGCCAAAGACGCGTTTGCCTTTAACCCAGCGGTGCTTGCACCCATTCAAAAGCCCGCCCGCTATGATGAATTTTGGGAGGGCTACGGTCAAACGTCCTTTGCCGATTTGGTATCTGCCTGCTGCGAACCGACGAAAGAAGAACTGGCGCAGGAACGCCGGAGCAAGAGCCTTCTGGCCCGCGTCATGCGCCGCCTAAAACGATAACACACGATGCTTCGACAAATCTACGCAATGAACCCATGGACGGTGTGCATTTTGCTGCTGTCCCTGCTCCTTCTCTGGCCCGTGCTCTGCCAGCGGGTCGGAGAGCGGAGACGAGTGCTTCTCAACACCGCGCTCGCCTGCGCGGCTGCGTTCATCATCCTCTACGCCACCATCCTGACCCGCACACCCGGCAACTACGAACTCATCCTCACGCCCTTCGCTGCGCTTTCCGCTGCCCGGCAGCAGCCGGAGCTTTACCGCGAGATGCTGATGAACGTCTTCCTCTTCTTCCCGTTGGGGCTGACGTTGTCCAACGCCCTGCCGCGAAAGTGGCACCGCTGGGGCAGAATCATCCTCACGACGTTTGTCGGCTGCGCGCTCAGCGCGGGAATCGAGTACGCCCAGTACCGCTGCGCGTTGGGGCTTGCGGAGACGGACGACGTGATCTGCAACACGCTGGGCGCGTTCATCGGCTCCACCTCGCTGCTCATCGCTCACGCCATCGAAAAACACAAAGAAAGGGCTTGGCACACGAACATGACCCTGACCACCACCGAAACACAATTCCTGCATATCGCCAGAGCTGCTATCTCCGGCAGTGACCTGCCCATCGAAAAGGTGGACTGGCCTGCCGTTTCTTGCAAACGGTCTGACCACCGACACGCCTGTGGACGAGCTGGCAACGGCGGACGAGGTGTCCTACACAAAAGAAGGCAGCCCGCTTTACATCGAGCTGCACCGACATTTATTTGATTCTGCCGAGGATGCGCATGACGAGCTGAACCATTTCTTCACCGACATCAATCCCGTCGAAATCGACGGTCTTCTCGTCATGCCGCCCCACGAGCACCTGCTGTACCTGATCCTGCACGCCTACAAGCACTTTGTGCGCAGCGGCATCGGCCTGCGGCAGTTCTGCGACATCGGCCTGTGGGCGTGGGAGTATCACGATGAAATCGACTGGCAGCGTCTGCACGAGCAGTGTGAGAGCGTCCACGCGGCGACCTTTGCCGCGGCAGCGTTCCGCATTGCCAGAGACTATCTCGGCATTGACTTCGACCTGCCCACGCCTTGGGATGCTTCCATCGACGCAGAGCCGCTGCTGCACGACACCCTTTGCGGCGGCGTGTACGGCTCCAACGACCTAACGCGCCTCCATTCCTCCACCGTCACGCTGAATGCTGTCAAGGCCAGCCGCACCGGTGAAAAAAGCAGCGTTCTGAGCACGGTATTCCCCAAGCGCGAGTATCTGGAGCGTCGCTATCCGTACCTCAAAAAGCGCCCGTACCTGCTGCCGGTCGCATGGGTGCAGCGCCTCGTCCACTATGCGGGCGAGAAGAAGACCGGCGCGGACAGCAGCGCCTCCGGCTCCATCAAACTAGCAAAGGAACGTATCGAGCTGATGAAGCGGTATGGAATTATGGACTGATAAAAAGACATTGCGGGGCGCTGCAGCGCTCCGCAAACAATTCTATCCTTGCAGTTTTGAAAGGAATTTGGACAGGAAACCGCTGTCACACAGCTTGTATTTTTGCACACCTAATGATAAAATAGTTCTAAACAACCCGGGTCGTGTTTTGCTGCAGCCGGCAAGGAGGGAGTCCTGTGAAAAAGAGCAGCACAGATACCTGCTGCCTGACTTTACCGTTAAAACTGGAAAAGTGGCAGGAGGACCGTCTTGCCAAGCGCTTTGAGATCGCGCGGCAGCTCTATAACACGCTGGTCCATGCAGAGCTGAAACGGCTTGTACAGATAAAGCGGACTGCCGAATATCTGGAGAACGAGCAGAAAATACGGGCATTGGACAGGAATAACCCTGCGGATCGGGCCAAACTGCAGGAGTTATACAAAGAGCAGCGGAAAAGTTTGAAAACGGCCGGGTTTACGGATTATTCCTTCACTACAGATATGGGAAAATATTACAAGCACTTCCGTGATAACATCGGCTCCAGTGTCGCCGTTCATGGGATCGCGCCGCAGGTCTGGGCGGCCTTTGATAAGGTTCTGTTCAAAAAGGGCGGCAAGAAGGTACATTACAAAAGACCCGGTGAGGTAAATTCTGTGCAGGGCTACTCCAGAACGGGAAAAAGCGGCGGCAGGGAGATCATGTTCCGCGGGGCCTACATCGAGTGGAAGGGCCTGAAGCTGCCTCTGAAGCTATCGCCGGACAATGCCTACGAGACCGATATGCTGCAGCGCAGAGTAAAGCTTGTCCGATTGGTCCGCCGGCCCGGAAAGCGCAGAGACCGCTGGTATGCCCAGCTCGTTCTGGAGGGGAAGCCTGCGATCAAGGCCGATCCCGTTACCGGAAAAGCGGTTCACCCTATCGGCAGCGGCCCCGTCGGGCTGGACATCGGGCCGCAAACACTGGCGTATTCCGCCGCCGGGGTGGCCGGACTCGTCGAACTGGCAGATCGGGTACAGAACATCGAGCAGGAAAAGCGCCGCCTGCAGCGAAAAATGGACCGGAGCAGAAGGGCAACCAACCCGGATAACTATGCCGAGGACGGCACGATCCGGCGCGGTGTCAAGTTAACACATAATAAGTCCAAGCGATATCGGAGGAACCAACAGGAACTGAAATATCTGCAGCACCGTCAGGCTGAAATACGAAAGCTCCAGCACATTCAACTGGCGAACCATTTGCTGTCCTTGGGTGATCATTTCTATGTGGAAAAAATGGAATGGTCTTCCCTGACGCACCGGGCAAAGAAGACCGTGATATCTGAAAAGACCGGAAAGCCCCGAAGCAAAAAGCGGTTTGGAAAGTCCATTGCCAACAAGGCACCCGCCATGCTGATCGAAATATTGCGGCAAAAATGCAAGTCTCTCGGGCTGCCGAATGTTGTAGAGATCAACCTGGCAGACATCAAAGCAAGCCAATATAATCATTTGACCGGTGAATATGTTAAAAAGTCTCTTTCCCGGCGTTGGAACGAAATGCAGGACGGTGAGCATCTCCAACGTGATCTCTATTCCGCCTTCCTGCTGCAGCATTATGACTCTATGTCAAAAGCTCTTGATCTCGATTCCCTTGCGCGGGACTATCCCGCCTTTGTGCAGTACCATCATCGGGAAATCGAGCGCCTGCACGCTCTCCCCAAAACACCCTCCAGTATGGGCATCCGCAGAAGCATTGCCTGACGCGAAGGCCAGGAAGACATAAAATGCCGGTGCCGTTCGCACCGGAGAAAACCGGTCGATTGTCCGTCCGGGGCTACCGTTAATGGCAGCGGAGGCTGCTTTGGTAGCAGAAGAGCTCGGGAAAATAGTCAGCGCGCAGCAGATCTTCGTGCTGCGAAAAGCTATCTACCGACTTACAGCGCATTCCACAAATCCGCACGCGGTGCTTTATGCACATTTGCCGTTGCGATCTGCAAGCGGTGCGCTGAGACAAAGAAACGCTCCGAAGCCGTTGAGCAGGCTGCCCAGGTTGCGATCTGCAAGCGGTGCGCTGAGACAAAGCACGACGTACAGCCACTCCCCGGTGTGGTACCCGTTGCGATCTGCACGCGGTGCACTGAGACAAAGACCGTGCCGTTTGTGTTCACAAGCATATCGTTAGTTGCGATCCGCACAAATTGCGCTGAGAGAAGAAGCAAGCCGTTAAATACGTCAGTATTGAGAAGCTGATCTCCGATGCCAGGGAGGCCTATTATGAGGCCCAAAACAGCACAATCTTTCCACCCTCACGAAAGGACCCAGACGACCACGACCGGATACATTTACATTCTCCCGAATCCCTCCTTCCCGCAATATGGGAAGCTCGGCTATGCCACGGATGTAAAGCAGCGGCTCGCGGAGCTGAACCGCAGCACGGCGGTCCCCTTTGCGTTCCGGGTGTACGCCACCTACGAGGTGGATTCCGCCCTCTCGGACAAGAAGCTCCACCCCATTCTGGGCAAGCTGAACCCCGATCTGCGTTCTGCCGAAGAAGTGGACGGCAAGCGCCGCATCCGGGAATTCTATGCCATGCCGCCGGAGGACGCTTACGCGATCCTCGAGGCGATCGCGGAGATCAACGGCTTCCACCACCGTCTGAAAAAATGGAAGGTGACGACAACAGCGCAGAGGACGAGGCGCTGGCCCGGCAGATCGAGGAGCAGCACCGGGAACGGGTCTCCCCGTTCGCATTTTCCAAATGCGGCATTTCCGAGGGAGCGGAGCTGGAATTCTGCTGCCGCGGGAATGAACAACCGGCGAGCGCTGCACCGTCGCCGACGACAAGCATGTGCGCTTTCAGGACGAAATATGGTCCCTGGCCGCACTGGCGAAGCATCTGCTGGGGACCCGGAATTCGGTCGCCGGGCCTCAGTATTTCAAATACAACGGCGCGTGGCTGAACGCCATCCGCAGGCGGCTGGAGAACCGGGAGTAAAGCCGCATCAGACATTCTGTCATCCCTGCAAACGTCAAATTATTCTACACAAGAGGTCCCCCATGCTGCCCGTAAACGAATCCGACTGGAAGCTGTTCCGCAAAAGGCTGCCGGAGTGGCAGGAGCGCTGCATGGAGCAGCTGGCCGAATCCTACGCGGCCCTGCTGGCCGGGCTCGGCAAGGCATCCGACAAGTTCTGGGAGCTGGAGAAGAGGCTTCGCAAGGACAAGAAGCGCGTCGGTGTCGTGGCCGATGTCAGCCGCTCCGAAATGTACTATAACCTGCTCTATCTGCTGGATGACAAGACCATCACGCTCGAGGACCTCGCAGGCTTCAGCCCCGACCTGCGGGAGCGGCTGGCCATGATTGCACGAGATCACTTTGTGTGAAGGCGTTTCCTTCCTAACACGCCTGCCGCATATAGACCCAATGCTCGAAGTAGAAGCAAAAAACTGTCCTTTAAATTACGGCGGGAAAACTGCGTAGGCTGTTGCGCATATTCGGCTCGTCAGTCAGGCAGCGGAACGCATTATTACTCGTAACGCATATTATTTTTGTAGAAAGACACAGCTGGCGCTCTGGATGAGCAGTCTGTTGCACAAAAGGCCGAACTGTGTAAGGCTTTAGAACAGCTCCTATGAAGCAATCAATAGAAAACCCATTTATGCAGGGGTGAACAGGGCCATGAAAAAATCATATATAAAGTGGTTCATACATCCCACGCGCTAATCGCAAGGGAAAACACACCACAAATGCTTGACTGATTTCACTCTTTCCCCAGCGTAGGATTGCATCCGGACTTTATCTAGAAGCTAAATACCGATTTTAGCAAAATCTTCCACAAGATATTCATAAAATCGCAAAACCGGGGCCGGCTCTTTCGAGCCGGCCCCGGTCGCATTTTTCCCGTCAGATTCAGTTCATTTCCTGGAACAGGTAGCAGTAGGAATAGTTCCAGCGGGTCAGATAGAACGAGCCGTTAGAGTAGCGCAGGTAGGCATTGCCGAAGCCGAGACGGTTATACCAGTACGAGACGCTCGTGCCGGACGTGCTGATGCGCAGAGAGGAATTGCCGGACTTATAGAGGTAATACGTCGTCGTGCCGCTCTGGAAGCTGAAACAGCCGTTGGAGTAATCCCAGAGCATGCTCTCGGTCACGTCGGAGGTGATCCGGCCGTTTTCGATGGTGACGGCCTGCGCACCGATCGTCGTGCCGTCGTGCGTCATGGCATAGTAGCCGCCGCTGGCGTAGACCGCGAGAACGTAGCGGCCGCCGGACGTGAGCGTGCTCACGGAGTCATAGGTCGCGGTCTTCACCGGCTCGGTGTAGCTGTCGCCGCAGGCGGAGCAGGTGTAGACGTAATTGCCGTTCTCCTCCGTGCGGACATAGCTGTGGCCCGTTGCCGGGATCTCCTCGGTGTAGCTTTCGCCGCAGGCGCAGGCATGAGTGCGGACGCCGGGCGTCGTGCACGTCGCCGCCGTGGTGACGGTGGCCGTGTAGGCATGGGCGTGGACCGTGACGGCATAGCGCACGCCGCCGATGACGGTGCGGGTCGCGCCCTCGGCCACGCCGGTGATCGTCACGTCATAGCCCGCAGGGACCGCGCGATAGAGCTGCCACCGCTCGTTCGCGTTCGCATTGCCGGGATAGGCGCCCGCAAACGTTGTGCTGTAGCGGTCGAGATAGGTATCGCTGAAGCGGATGGAGAAGGCTCTGCCGAGATCCGTGATCGTGAGGACCTGCGGCGCAGTGGTCAGCGTCACGCTTGCAGAGCGGGTGCTCTCCGTGAGGTTCAGGTAACGGCCGTCCGCGCTCTGCACGGTGTAGCCGCCGGAGACCGCCGTGATGGTCCACAGGGCATTCGTCAGGTTGCCCGTCGTGCTGTAGGCCTCGCAGGTCAGGCCGCTCACAGTGCCCGCACCGTCCCAGGAGCTGTAGTACGTTGAGGCCGTCGCCGTCAGCATCCGGTCACCGCTCACGAGGAGGAACGTCCCCTCGGCAAGCTCCGTCACCTGCTGATAGCCGCCGGAGAGCGCCTCGATCGTCGTCGCAGCGACGGCGGGATCGGCGGACTCCGTCACAGCGGCGTCCTCGGTGTGGAACGTGTAGGTCTCGCCCGGCTGGAGCTTGACCTCGACCGTCGGCAGGATGGCCTCGGTGTAAGTATCGCCGCAGCGCGTGCAGGTGTAGATGCGGTCATTGCCGTTCTCGGTGCACTCATAGGAGTGGCCCAGCGCACCGACGACATGGCCCGTGCGGCGGTCGCCGCAGTTCCTGCAGGTATAGGTCGTGTAGCCGTCTTCGGTACAGGTCGGAGCCGTCACGACGGCTTCGTAGTCATGTCCGAGCGCGGCCACCTCGTCTGCCGTGTACCGGTCGCCGCAGTGCGTGCAGGTGTAGGTCGTGTAGCCCTTCTCCGTGCAGGTCGGAGCCGTCACAACGGCCTTGTAGTCGTGGCCGAGCGCAGCAACCTCGTCCGCCGTGTAATGGTCTCCGCAGCGCTTGCAGGTATAGGTCGTGTAGCCCTTCTCCGTGCAGGTCGGAGCCGTCACAACAGCCTTGTAGTCGTGGCCGAGCGCAGCAACCTCGTCCGCCGTGTAATGGTCTCCGCAGCGCTTGCAGGTATAGGTCGTGTAGCCCTTCTCCGTGCAGGTCGGGGACGTCACAACGGCCTTGTAATCATGTCCGAGCGCAGGCGTCGTTTCGGTATAGGTGTCGCCGCAGACGGTGCAGGTATGGACGGTCTTGCCGCCCTCGGTGCAGGTTGCCTCGCTGCCGGAAACGGTGTAGGTATGGCCCGTGGCCGGGAGGGTCTCGGTGTAGCTGTTGCCGCAGCGCGTGCAGGTGTGCGTCACGGAGCCGTTTTCCGTGCAGGTCGCAGGAACGGTGGTCTCCGCATAATCATGGCCGAGCGCAGCCACTTCGTTCGCCGTGTAATGGTCGCCGCAGGCGGTGCAGGTGTAGGTCGTATAGCCCTTCTCCGTGCACGTCGGGGCCGTTACGGCGGCCGTGTAGCTGTGGCCGGTGGCCGGAGTCGTTTCGGTATAGGTGTCGCCGCAGGTCTCGCAGCGGTAGGTCGTCACGCCGTCCTCGGTGCAGGTCGGGGCGGTCCGGCTGACCTCCTGATAGCTGTGGACATGGTCGGCCTCGACCTCGATGACATAGCGGGTGCCGCCGATGACGTAGTACGTCGTACCGGCAGCCACGCCGGTGAAGCGGACCTCCGTCATGGGAGCCGTGCCGGTCTGGACCGTGCCGGAAGCGGCGGCGCGGGTAAACGTCGCGCCGTCATAGCTGCCCCAGGCGATCTCGGACAGCTGCCACCAGTAGTTGCGCGCCGTCGTGAGGGCGACCTGGATGTAGCGGAAGCTCTCGACGGAGGACGGGACGGCGTAGGTCTTCGTCACAGCCGTGCTGCGGCTGCTCGTGAACGTGCCGATCGTCGTCCAGGTACGGCCGTCGGCCGAAAGCTGGACATTGGCGTTCGTGCAGTAGTCGCCGTGCGCCGGAGCACTGATCTGCACGGCGTCAAAGCGGACCTCCGCGCCGAGGTCGACACGGGCATACATGCCGGACGTCTGGCTGCTGGTGGACCAGTAGTAGGTGGAGGTGTCGCCGTCGATAAGTTTGGAGGCGACGCAGTTGTAGCCGCCGTCCGTATAGCCAGGGACGGAGGCCGAGGCGCTGGCGGAGTAGGACACCTTCGTGCCCGTGCCCTGCACCACGGTCAGCTCGCCGCGCGCGATGGCGTCGTCGCCCGTGTGGGTGAAGGTCTGCTCGCCCTCGAGCGTGTAGGCCTCGGTCGTCTTGCCGGTCTTGACGGAGACGTATTCGCGCGGCAGAAGTTCGGAATGCTGCTCGCCGCAGCGCGTGCAGGTGTAGATCGTGTCGCCCGCGTCGTCCGCCGCGGCATAGTTGTGGCCGAGGGCGGGAACGGTCTCGGTGTAGCTGTCGCCGCAGTCGGCGCAGGTATAGGTCACGCTGCCCGCCTCCGTGCAGGTCGCGGCCGTCGAGGCAGTCTGACGGTAGTCGTGGCTCTGCGCGGGAGGATCGGTGTTGATGGAGCCGTCGGCGTTGAAGCCGCCGGGCACAACGGACGTGTCCATGCCGCTTGTGTAGGCGCCTTCCATGGCAAGGCCCATGGCGCGCAGCGGCAGGCGGATCTTCTTGGCTTCCTGCGTCTGCGTCTCTGCGCCGGGATAGTCGCTCCACATGCAGAACATGCCGCCGATCACGGAGGAAGCACTCAGGCTCGTGCCGCACACCTTATAATTGCTCCAGTTGGCGGCATAGGTATAACCATTGTCGAAGCTGTCGTTCTTGCCGAGGACATAGTAGAAGTCGCCTGTCGTGTTGATGATACGGAAGCCATCCGAGGCAAGGTTGGCCGCCGTGCGGGGCGTGTAGCCGCTCCAGCCGCCGGACCAGTAGCACACGACGATGTCGCGGTCGAACGTGTAGGTCGTCGAACCGACCGAGGCGCTCATCTTGTTGGCAAACTCGATGCCGTCATTAAAGGCGATGGGCGTCATGCCCGCCTGCTTGACCATGGCGGCAAGCTCGTTGACATATTTGATGAAGTAGCCATACTTGCCGCTGCTCTGCAGGCTGCCGAAGCCCATGGAGCCGCTCGTGTAGCGGTCGTTGGCGTATTCATCCGCGCCGAAGTTGAAATAGCGGCAGCCCTTGCCCGCAAAGTAATCGACATACTTCTGCAGGAAGGCCTGCGAGAACCGGACGGCCGTGTCGTTCGTCACGTCGATGGTGCGGCTCGAGCCGTTGTAGCTGCAGTTCGTCCCCGTCAGGGAGGACGCGGCATACAGCACCGAGTCCATGTGGCCGGGGCTGTTCAGCAGCGGAATGATCTCGATGCCGGCTTTCTTGGCCGTGGCAAAGAACTCGTCCATCTCACTTTCCGTCCACTCGCCCGAAGATGCCGTCGTGTAGGCGTTGTTGCCCGCGCGGATGGCAGAGGCGACCGCGTCGCTGGAATACGTTTTGCCGCCCACGTTGAGCGACATGTCGTCCAGCAGGAAGCGCATACCGTCATTGCCCACCGCGAGCATGACATGCGTATAGCCGTCCGCCTTGGCCTCATAGAGGAAGGCCTTGAGCCAATCTGCCGAAAAATATTTTCGGCCGCTGTCCAGCATGGCGATCTTCAGATAATCGCTGCCGGAAGCGAACGCCACCGTCGGCAGCATGCACAGCAGCATGCAGACCGTCAGCAGCAGCGCTAACACTTTCTTTCCCGCTTTCAATGGTTTTTCCTCCTGTATCATGTCTCTGTTCGGCGATGCCGAATCCTGATTTGATCATACACGAGACATTCTCATTTGTCAACAGGCAGTTCTTTTAGCATAATTTCAAGTTAACTCACTTTATTCTGACTCATGATAGACCACATTCCTGATTATCTCATTTCTGGCTGCGTGATTTTATTCACGTCGGAATATCTTGTTACAATACGGAATGTGACGTAAAATTCCGGCGATTTGTTTCGTCCGATGAAGTTGGCGGCGGGTTTTCTGACGAATTTTTTCCACCCCTCTGCAGAGGAATTTTTGAAAATTTTGTTGACATTTTTGCGCGATCCGTCATAATGGAAGCAGAAGCATACCGTTCTCACCGCCGTGCTCCCCTGCTGTGGTGCACCAGTGCCCTCTTCGTTTGAATGCCCCTGTACAGGGCGCTCGATGAGCGCCGCTGCAGACGCAATTGGCGCGTGGCGTTTTGATGATGGTCTGTACCTATCGGCAGTGCCTTCCCGAAATTGCCGCGTCGGCCTACGGCCTCCTCGCAATGACAAACCTGAGGGCCGTGCGCCATAAAATCAATACCGCAAATATTGCCGACCTGCATGGCGCTCAGGGAAAGCCGCAGCGGGCCTGCTTTCGGCGTTTTCCATTTCATGTCAAAGGGAGGCCACTCCGCATGAGCAGCGATATCATCCCCGCCGCGTTATCCGGATTTATCATCAAAGCAGGCTTTTCTAAAAAAGGGCGGCTATATACCCGCGAGCATCACGATATCATGCAGTGCATTCTGTTTGAACGGCCGTCAAGTCTCATATACCCGACTTATTTCATTATGCCACTCTACATACCCTGCAGCACGCGATATCTTACCTATGGTCGGCGTATCTCCGAGATCACCAACGGCCGAAACTCCAAACAGATAGACGTCGACCGTTTGATCAACGCTCTGCAGAAAGAGGTGCTTCCTTTCTTTGAACGGATCGCTGCGCCGCAGCTTCTCATGGAGTATCTGCTGACCGCTCGGGACGTACAGCGCTATTTCTTCTGTCCGCCAGTGAGGATCGCCATGCTGAAAGCATACACCGCACTGTATCTTCACGATCGCAGTCTTTTTTCCCGCATGGCGGCAGAAACCGGGCAGTTGATTCCGGCAGACCGTTGCTCTTCCGAGGCAGTTGCGCGCCGGATGCACGCGGAGCTGGAAGTACTGAAGGCGCAGGCCAGATTGTCGGATGCCGAACTTGCCGCTTTCTTTGCGCCGATCATAGAAACCACCCGGCGCGTTGTACGCACCGGGCACTGAGCCACGCCGCAGCCCGGCAGTACATCTCTATGATAGAAGGAGTCCATTATGTCCCGTCAGATATCGTTCTTCCACGCAGAGCCGGATGCCGTCCGATTCCTTCAGGAAATCGACCGACGGGGCGGCACATTCTGGATCGGAAATGCCGTCGTTCCGCCGCTTTCCATGATAGAAGCTGTGCAGGACAAAATGTCCACGCACTTGTGCAAGTTCCGTATCGTCCCGGCCGGGCTTGCAGCCGCATGCAGCGCTTCCATGCCGGAGGCAGCAATAATTGAATTCTGCAATTGCTGCAGGGGGAATGCCATGTCGCGGACATACGAGGTCGGCCGCCTGTACCTTGTTCCCGCCTGCAGCGGCGCATATGTTCCGGAGAGCGCGGCACTATACGAGGCGCTCCGCAGATATCTCAAGGCGGCCTATCACTATGAGCCAAAAGCGGGAGCCTACTTTTCTCCCGCCTTTTGGGAAAAACTCCGTACCAATTATTATCATGCTGCCCGCGCAGGAAGGCCCGTCTTTCTCGGGTGCGTCGGAGACCCGTTAGAAGTCAAATGGGGCAATAGGCCATGAAGAAAAAGAAAAGAAGATCGATTTCCCTTTCCGCCCGTGCTGCAATCGCACTTATCTTGCTGAGCCTGTCCACCCTGTCGGGTTGGCGTGATGTTGCGATCTATTTTGGAGCAAAATCCGGAAACACGGAAACTGTAACAGCAGAATGTATTGCAGTGCAAAGCAGCCGGACGGACGAACTGCGGCAGCATACGCCCTATCGCATGCTTTATGTCCTTACACTGCAGGATGAAACAAAGGTCGCAGTCTCTTCGGACGAAGCTAAGTCGCCGTTTTCGTCACTGGAAGACAGCCGACAGCATTTTGTCATCGGAAAGCCGATCACATGCACCTACGTCCGAAGACCGGCGTTTTCCAACGGAGAATTTGCCCTTCTTTCCGTAACCTGCGGAGAGGAAGAACTCTATCCGGAATCGGCCGGTATTGCGCCCTTCAAGGACCGTACCGGGATATGTTTGATGTTCGATTTTATTCTTTGGGGAGCCGCATTGCCGCTCCTTATCGTCCCGCCGCTTCGCGCCGCCATACGGAAGCGAAAAAGCAGGCTCAAAAAGGAACAGCGAAAGCAGGCACGAAGAGAGAAGCTGCGTTCCGGGAATGGACAATAGGCCCTTTGCAGCGGCAGGCGCAGGTTTTTTGCAGTACAAATTCGGTGGCTTAGGCCATCAGATTTGTCATTGCAAGGCCCCAAAAGGGACGCGGTGATCTCGCAGCATCCGGTTGAATCGTGGGAAACTATCGACGAAATCGCAACTGCCTCCCCGAGATTGCACCCCAAGGGCACTTCCTCGCGCTTCGCGCTCAGGGCGCCACGTCGCTTCGCTCCTCGCAATGACACATCAGAGTGGTGCTGTGGTGCACCAGTGCCCTCTTCGTTTGAATGCCCCTGTACAGGGCGCTCGATGAGCGCCATTGGCAGACGCAATTGGCGCATACCATTCAGCGAAAACCTGTTCATATCGGCAGTGCCGGGCCCGGCTGTCCGCTCCCCTACAGCAGATAACCAAATCGGGAGCCGTTCCATCTCAGACGGCTCCCGATTTTATGACTTGTTTTTCATCGAAAAATGCGATAGAATGGAGAAAACGGAAAAAGGGAGATGCAGAACATGCAACACGACCCGCGCTGCGGTGCGATCCTCTGCGCGGCGGAGGAGGAGCTTGCACCCTTCCTGCCCCATCTGGCGGAGGAGCAGCGCCTTTCACGCGCCATGCTCACGCTGCACATCGGTCGGATCGGCGGCATGCGGATGGTGCTTACTGCGACCGGCATGTGCAAGGTCAACGCGGCGCTGGCCGTGCAGACCGTGCTCGACACCATCTCGCCGGATTTCGTCCTCAACGCCGGGACGGCGGGCGGCATGTCCCCCGCGCTCGGCCTGTTCGAAACGGCCGTAACGACGGAATGCGCCTATCACGACGTGGCAGAGGCGATCCTGACGGAGTCGCACCCCCGTCTGCCGTCCGTGTGGTTTGCCTCCGATCCCGATCTGCTCGCAGCCTGCAGGCGTGCCGCGGAAAGGGCCCCCGGCCGCGTCCACTTCGGCAGGACGGTGACGGGCGAGGCCTTCATCACGGACGAGGGCCGCGCAGAGATCAATGCGCGCTTTGCCCCGCTGACGGTCGACATGGAGACGGCCGCCATGGCGCATGTGTGTTATGTAAACCGCGTTCCCTTTGCAGCCATCCGCTCCGTGACGGACACGGCGGACCACAGCGGCATCGGGACGTTTGAGGAAAACTGCGCCCGCGCCTCAGCCGTTTCGGCCACGCTGGTGCTGGACGTCCTGCGGGAGCTGACCCGTTAATTTTCTTTAGGCTCCGGCTTCTCGTAATGCGGTGCATGCTCCTCCTTCTGCACCTGCAGCAGGAGCTCCTCGCGGGCAAGGATGCGGTTGAGCTTATCGTGCAGTGCTTCGATCATAATCTCCGTCTTCAGATTGACCTTATAGTCATTCTCCGCACGCGCGCGGTCCTTTTCCTCCTGCCGGTTCTGGCTCATCATAATAAGCGGAGCCTGAATGGCAGCCACGCAGGACAGCACCAGATTCAGCAGAATGAACGGATAGGGGTCGAATGCCTTTGCAGCCAGCAGGACATTGAGGATCATCCACGCCAGCAGTACGCCCGTGAACGAAAAAATGAATGCCCAGCTTCCGGCAAATTTTGCGATGCTGTCCGCCGCGCGCTGACCGAGCGAGGTCAGCTTGCCGGACTCCTTCTCCGGGTTCACAGAAACGCGGCTCGAGGCCAGCAGGTTCAGGATCTCCTCGTCCGTCATATCGTGGCGGACATCCGCAAGGATCTCGCTGATGAGTTTTTTGTTTTCTTTCATAAGAACTCCTTTCCAGAGCGCGGCGCTGACAAACGGTGCGCTGCGGCTATCGTTATTCTGAAAAAAATATTTCGAATGTGAGGGTTTTGACCATGGCAGAACAGACTATTCAGCTTACGAAGCTCGCCTCGTGCGCGGGCTGCGGCGCAAAGGTCGGTGCGGGCGTACTGGCGCAGCTTCTGGGCGGCCTGAAGGTCCACAGCGATCCCCGGCTGCTTGTCGACTTTGACAAGAGCGACGACGCCTCCGTCTATCAGGTCACGGACGAGCTGGCGCTCGTGCAGACCGTGGACTTCTTCCCGCCGATCGCGGACGATCCGTATCTCTTCGGACAGATCGCCGCGACGAACGCACTTTCGGACGTCTACGCCATGGGCGGCGAGCCGAAGCTGGCGCTGAACCTGCTGTGCATCCCGGAATCCATGCCGAAGGAAGCCGTGCACCAGCTGCTGCGCGGCGGCTATGACAAGGCCTATGAGGCAGGCGTCATCATCACGGGCGGCCACAGTATCCTCGATCCGGAACCGAAATACGGCCTGGCCGTCACGGGCTTTGTGCACCCGAAAAAGCTGCTGACCAACTCCGCTGCCCGCCCCGGCGACGTGCTGCTGCTGACGAAGCCCCTCGGCATCGGCGTGCTCACAACGGCCGCAAAGGCCGAGCTGGCCTCGCCGGAGGCCATGGCGCTGGCGCACCGCCTGATGACGACGCTGAACAAGGCCGCGCGCGACTGCATGGTGCGCTATGCCGTGCACGCCTGCACGGATGTGACGGGCTTCGGTCTGCTGGGCCACGCCTTTGAGATGGCGCAGGGCAGCGACACACATCTGACGCTCTTCCCCGGCGAGATCGACCTGATCCCCGAGGCGCTAGAGCTTGCGCGCGACGGCATCCTGCCCGCCGGAATGTACCGCAACCGGCACTATGCCGAGGCGGCCGTCGATCCCGGCAGCACGGAGCTTGCCGTGCAGGACATGCTCTATGATCCGCAGACATCCGGCGGCCTGCTCATCGCCGCTGCGCCGGAGGACGCTGAGGCCCTGCTGCGCGAGCTGCGCGGGGCCGTGCCGAGCGCGCAGCGCATCGGCGTGGTCGAAGCATATCAGGGCGGCCCGAGGATCAGTCTGCGCTGATTGCCCGCAGGGCCGCAACGGCGGCGTCGACGTCCTGCTCGGTGTTCGCAAAGCCGAGCGAGAAGCGGATGGTCCCCTGCGGGAACGTCCCGAGGGAACGGTGTGCCGCAGGAGCACAGTGCAGGCCGCAGCGCGTCAGGATGCCGAACTCCTGCTCCAGCCGGAACGCCGCCTCGGCATTGTCCCGGCCCGGCAGGTCCACGGAGATGACGCCCACGCGGCGGCCGGGCTCCCGCGTGCCGCACAGGCGGACGCCGGAAAGCGGCGCGATGCCGTCCAGAAAGCGCTCGCACAGCGCCAGCTCATGGCGGCGAAGGCGCTCGACGCCCTGCTGCTCCACAAAGGCCAGCGCGGCGCGCAGGCCGTAGATGCCCGGCAGATTCGGCGTGCCGGATTCCAGCCGGTCCGGCAGATACGGCGGCAGCAGCTCACTGTCCGAGGCGCTGCCGGTCCCGCCCGCCACAAGCGGTGTGAGATTGGCGGCAAGCTCGTCCGTCAGCAGCAGCGCGCCGATGCCGCTCGGGCCGAGCAGACCCTTGTGCCCCGGCACGGCCAGCGCCGAAAGGCGGAGCGCCGCAAAGTCGATGGGATAGTGTCCTGCCGTCTGCGCGCCGTCCAGCAGGAAAAAGCATCCGTGCCGCGCGCAGGCCGCCCCGACGGCGGCCGCATCCTGCACACTGCCGCAGACGTTGGACGCATGCGCCAGCACAACAAGGCGCGTGTTGGGCCGGAACAGGCCCTCGAGCGCGCCATGCTGCAGAAAGCCCTCGCTGTCGCAGGGAATGCGGTCAAACTCTACGCCTTCGAGCTGCTGCAGCGGCCGCATGACGGCGTTGTGCTCCATCCCGCTGACGATGCAGTGGTCGCCGGGCCGCAGCAGGCCCTTGATGACCAGATTCAGGCCGAACGTCGCGCCCGGTGTCAGAACGACATGGGTCGCAGGCTCCGGGAACCGGAACAGCCGCGCAAGCGACTCGCGCAGGGCCAGCGTCTCCAGCCCGGCCTCCTGCGCGCGGCCGTAGACGGAGCGATTGATCGTCGCGCCCACACAGTCGAGGTAGCGCTTCATGCTGTCGCTGACCCCGGCGGGCTTCGGGAACGACGTCGCGGCGTTGTCGAGATAGATGCTCTGCAAGACAGGATCCCTCTTTTCTTCGGAAGCTCTGAAGCAGGCCTCTGCGGCGGATGCCGGAGCTTTTTCGTCATCCGCTCCTGCTGATTGAAGCAGAGCTTCCATTTTTCTGTTCAAACTCAGTATACCATATCGGGCGCGGTTTGTCACGCGCGTTTGGGAGGCAGGATCATGCTCGAGATCAACCTGAAGCAGCTGGAATCCTTTGTGGCCACCGTGGAGCATTCCGGCTTCACGGCGGCGGCCGCTGCACTGTATCTGACGCAGTCGACCGTCAGCGCCCATGTCAGCGCGCTGGAGCAGACGCTCGGCGTGCCGCTGCTCGTGCGCGGCGCGCGCAGGCCCGTCACGCTGACGCCGGAGGGGCAGAACGTCTATGCACAGGCGCGTGAGATTCTGAACCGCTGCGAGCGCCTGCAGGCCCTCGGACCGGCCGAGCAGCCGCCGCTGCGGCTCGGGGCCTCCACCGCGCCGGGGCAGGGTCTGCTGCCGGAGCTGCTGACAGGCTTCCTGCAGCGCTGCCCGGACAGCCGCTATGTCCTGCTGCGCGGCGACAGCGCGCGCATCCACAGCCTGATGCTCGATTCGCGCGTCCACCTCGGCTTTGTCGGCGCGGCCATGGACCCGCGGCGCTTTGTCTATCACCCGATCGCAAACGACCGCCTCGTGCTCATCGCGCCGAACCGCGAGCCCTATCCCACGCTCCAGCGGCAGGGTGTTTCCGGCCTGACGCTTCTGACGGAGCAGCCGCTCATCCGGCGCGAACCGGCCTCCGGCACGCGGCAGTCGCTGGAGGACTACCTGCGCCGCAGCGACATCCCTGCCGACCGCCTGCACCCCGTGGCAGAGATCGACACGCCGGAGGACGTGAAGGCCGCCGTGCAGCGCGGGCTGGGCGTTGCGGTCATTTCGGCGCTCGCCGTGCAGGAGGAGCTGGCCGCAGGGAAGCTCCTGTCATTCGATCTGGACCGCAGCGGCGTGTTCCGCCGCATCTATCTGGCTTGGCCGGCCGGCTGCCCCCTCACGGCCGCCGAGCGCCGCTTTGCGGACTATGTGCTCTCCCACGCCGAAGGGGAATGATGCAGCTGCAGGCATCGCAGCAGCGATTCGGCGGCTCAAGGCTCCCGGGTTTGTCATTGCGAGGAGCGAAGCGACGTGGCAATCTCGGGAAGGCAGCTGCGATTTCGCCGATGGCTTTCCCACATTCCGACCGGGTACTGCGAGATTGCACCCCAAGGGCACTTCCTCGCGCTTCGCGCTCAGGGCGCCACGGCCCCTTCGGGGCCTCGCAATGACACATCGGGGGCAATTACCATTTTAACGCCAGCCTGTCCGCTCCCCTGCATTATTTTTATCACACTATCATCGTTTTTATCGATGATATCCTCGTTTCACTCAAAATAACGATTGGATTTTTCCGTTCTTTCCCCGTATAATAGTGTTATTCTTCTAAAAAAATAACGAGAGGGGTACCACAATGAAGAAAAAGATCAGTTGGTGGGTCATTGTGACCGGCGCGATCGTCGGTCTGTCCGCTGTCCTGCTGACGCATTTCGGAAACCCGGCCAACATGGGCTTCTGCATCGCGTGCTTCCTGCGCGATATCGCAGGCTCGCTCGGCCTCCACAGCGCCGGTAAGGTGCAGTATATCCGCCCGGAGATCATCGGCCTCGTGCTCGGCGCGTTCGTCATGTCCGTCTGCACGAAGGAGTTCCGCGCAAAGTCCGGCTCCGCGCCCGCGCTCCGCTTTGTCCTCGGCGCGTTCGTCATGATCGGCGCGCTGGCCTTCCTCGGCTGCCCGCTGCGCATGGTGCTCCGTCTGGCAGGCGGCGATGCCAACGCTCTGGTCGGTCTGGCCGGCTTCGGCGCCGGTATCTTTGCCGGTACGCTGTTCCTGAAGAGGGGCTTCTCGCTCAAGCGCTCCTATGACTCCGTCCCGCTCGAGGGCGTCGTCCTCCCCGTCAGCATGACGGTTATCCTGCTGCTGTTCCTGACGGTCCCCGTCATTTTCAAGCTCAGCGAGGCAGGCCCCGGCTCGAAGCACGCGCCTGTCTGGCTGGCTCTGGCCCTGTCCATGGTCATCGGCGCGCTGGCGCAGCGCTCCCGTCTGTGCATGGCAGGCGGCATCCGTGACGCCGTCATGTTCGGTGACTTCAAGCTGCTGTCCGGCTTTGTAGCTATCTTCCTCGTTGCCCTCATCGGCAATCTGGTGACGAAGCAGTTCCATTGGGGCTTCCAGCTCCAGCCCATCGCCCACAGCAGCCATGTGTGGAACTTCCTCGGCATGACTCTCGTCGGCTGGGGCTCCGTGCTGCTCGGCGGCTGCCCGCTGCGACAGCTCATTCTGGCCGGCAGCGGCAACGGCGACTCCACCGTCACCGTGTTCGGCATGCTCGCCGGTGCGGCGGCTGCCCACAACTTTGGTCTGGCCGGTACGGCCGACTCCACGAACGCCGCCGGTGAGTTCGTCCGCGGCGGCCTGTCGAACACCGGCAAGATCGCCGTTGTGACCGGCATCGTGGTCTGCCTGGTCATTTCCGTGCTCAACCTTCCGAAATTCGTGAAAAAACAGGAGGCGAAATAACATGGTCGATGCAAGAGGCCTGCTTTGCCCCATGCCCGTCGTGATGGTCCAGAAGGCGGTGAAGGACGGCCATCCCGCCGAGATCGAGGTCCTGCTGGACGACGCCTGCGCCGTAGAGAACGTCACGCGCTATGCCAACCGTCAGGGCTACACCGTCACCTCCGCGCCGGAGGGTCCCGACACCCGCCTGACGCTGAAGAAATGACCGCGTACATCGCGACATTCCACACGCATCTGTCCGCCCTGCTGACCTGCCGGGCGCTGACCGCGGCGGGCGTGGCTGCGCAGATGATGCCTGTTCCCCGGCGGCTGAGCGCCGCCTGCGGCACCTGCGTGCGCTATACGGCCGATTCCCCCATGCTCTCATGCATGGACACGGATTATGAGGCCGTGTATGAGACGGCGGACAACGCCGTCCCGCGCCTGCTGTGTGAAAACCGATAACGATAAAAACACTCCCGGAGCCGAACAGCTCCGGGAGTCCTTTTATGTAGGGGAGCGGACAGCCGTGCCCGGCGGTATAGTAACGATCGGTACGGGCTGTCGTTAAAATGGTAAACGCCCCCGAATTGTCATTACGAGGAGGCCAACGGCCGACGTGGCAATCTCGGGAAGGCACTTGCAGAACGTAAAGGGTAATGACAAAAACGTATCAACCGATTGCGTCTGTAGCGGCGCTCACTGCGCAGCCGTTGGCGGCTTTGCCGCCTTACGGATGCGGCGTGCCCCTTGCGGGTAGTGAGCGCCATGGAGGCTGGCAAGTTATAGGGCAGCGTCGTCGACCGTAGCGGCCATCGGATTTGTCATTGCGAGGCCCCGAAGGGGCCGTGGCAATGACAAACCTGGGGCATTGTACGGCGCGGCAGAAAGCCTTATTCCAGATTCAGATGGCGGCGCAGGATGCGCTCCGTGACGAAGAAATACACAATGCCGAGGACGGCCAGCAGGGCAAGCATCACGCCGATAAACAGGTTGAACATGCCTGGCGCGCTCATGCCGGCAGAGAGCTGAACAAGGAAGCGGCAGAACGGCTCAAAGTTGCTCAGCACGATGATGGACGTGACCGCGACCGTCTCGAGCACGACGTTGATGGCATAGTAGAACAGCACAGCGAACAGGATGCGCTTGCGGCGGAACAGGTGGCCGATGGAGCAGGACAGATAGATCTGCAGCACGGACACCGCGACCTGCACCACAACGAGCAGAACGAGCAGGGCGATGCCCCAGCCGTTGATTATCCCGCCGAAGCTCTGCTCCAGCGAGGTGTGGATGGAAGGCAGCAAGCCACGGATACCACCGAACAGGATGCCGACGGAAACGAAGCTGACCAGGCCCGTCACGACCAGCGTCAGGAGGGCCGTGAGGAGCTTCGACAGCACAAGCTGCCACGGCCGCACCGGCAGCGTGAACATCAGGTAGCCTTCATCACGCAGCAGGCCGGAATAGAAGCGGATGACGGAGATGACGAGCGCAAACACGCAGGCGGCAATGACCGCGAGCACGAACAGCACTGTCGTCAGATTCACAAAAATGGCAGAGATCTTGACCGGCAGCTCCGCCATGAGGGCAACGCGCTCGAGCAGGCCGAAGACCAGAATGGCGGGCCAGATAAACAGAAAAATCTTCAGATTTGCGCGGAGATCGTATTTTAACAGCTTGCTCAGCACGGCCATTCACCTCCCATCGGGATCGTGCGGAAGACTTCGCGGAAGACCTCGTCGACGGACTTGCCCTCGGCGCCGCGGATGTTATCGGTCGAATCGTGGCGGACGACGCGGCCCTCCTTCAGGAAGATCACCTCGTCAAGCACCGGCTCGATGTCCGCGATCAGGTGCGTCGAGATCAGGACGGTGCTCTCGGGCGAATAATTCGTCAGGATCGTCTGCAGGATGAAGTCGCGCGCGGCCGGATCGACGCCCGCGATCGGCTCGTCGAGCAGGTAGAGCTTTGCGGCGCGGCTCATGACGAGCAGCAGCTGGAGCTTTTCCTTCGTACCCTTCGACATGGTCTTCACGCGCGTATCCAGCCCGATGCCCAGCGCACGGCACATGGCCTCGGCGCGCTCGCGGCGGAAATCGGGATAGAAATCCGCAAAGAAATTGACCATATCCTTCGTTTTCATCCAACCGGCATAGTACATTCGGTCGGGCAGGTAGCTCACGAGCGCCTTCGTCTCCGGGCCGATCGGCTTGCCGTCGATCGCGACGGAGCCCTCCGTCTGGCGCAGCAGGCCCGTCAGGATCTTGATGAGCGTCGTTTTGCCGGAGCCATTCGGCCCGAGCAGGCCGATGATCTTGCCCGGCGCAAGCTGCAGGTCGACGTGGTCGAGCGCGGGCTTTGCCCCGTAGCTCTTCGTCAGGCCGCTGCAGCAGACCAGCATGTCATTCATTTTCATTCCCTCCAAACAATGTTGCAATTTCCTCCTGCGTGTAGCCGAGCTGCCGCATCCGCGCGCAGAACGCATCGATCTCGGCCTGCGCCAGCGAGCGGCGCGTCTCGCGGATGCACGCCTCATCCTGTGTGACATAGCGCCCGGTGTTCCGCTGGGCGCTGACGAGCCCGCTCTCCTCCAGCGCCGCAAGCGCGCGCTGCATGGTGTTCGGATTGACACCGGCCTCTGCGGCCAGCTCCCGCACCGACGGCAGCTTCACGCCTGCCGGATACTGTCCGGAGACGATGCGGAACTTCAGCACATCCACGAGCTGCAGCCAGATCTGCCGCTCCGGATTCAGCTTCCATGCCATTGGCTCACCTCCAATGTGTTATTGTACTAATATACTAATACACTAGTACGGTTTTGTCAAGAGGGTTTTTCAAAAATATTCCTGCCTTCCTTTCTGTCCGCCCCTCACGGACACAGCACCGCAGCAGGCAGAATTTTGATTTGGGTATGGGCAAGCAGGCGTTTCTGTGATATGATGGAGGCAGGACCCCAAGATACAACAAAATACGGGCCATCTCCGCACCAAATCGAGGGGATGGCCCAAAATGGAGGATGCAGCCTATGAGAAGTGCAAGCAGATGGATCTACGTCGCAGTCGGGTGCGTGGTACTTCTGTTCTCGGGCCTGGTGTACGCGTGGAGCGTACTGTCCGGGCCGATCGCCGCAGAGTTCCCCCGCTGGACCACCGCACAGCTTTCCCTGACCTTTACGATCGTGATGAGCTTTTTCTGCCTTGGCGGCCTGACCTGCGGCGCGCTTTCCGCGCGCATTTCCCCGCGAATTTTCCTCTGGATATCCGCCCTGCTGTTTCTGGCGGGCTTCCTGCTGACGGCGGGCATGCGGTCGCTGCCTATGCTGTATGTCGGCTTCGGCGTGGTCTGCGGGCTGGCCTCCGGCTTCTCGTATAACGCCGTGCTCGGGACAGTCGGCGCGTGGTTCCCCGACAAGCAGGGCCTCGTCTCCGGTATCCTGCTCATGGGCTTCGGTCTGAGCAGCTTCCTCATCGGCAAGCTCTATCAGCGCTTCACGCCGACGGCCATCGGCAGCTGGCGGCGCAGCTTTGTCGTGCTTGGTATTATCACGGCCGTGCTCGTGGCGGCCTGCGGCTTCCTGCTCCGGCGGCCCGGCACGGACTTCACGCCGCCGCCCGCCGCGAAAAAGAAGCGCTATGCTAACCCCGTGGCAGAAGAGCTCGGCACGGCGGCCATGCTGCGGCGGCCCGCGTTCTGGCTGTACTATCTCTGGGCGGTACTCCTGAGCGCGGCAGGGCTGGCCCTCGTGTCGCAGTCCACCTCCATCGCGCGGGAGATCGGCAGAACGGTCTCGCCGGGCGGTATCACCACGGCCGTCGGCATGATCTCGCTGGCGAACGCCGCCGGGCGCGTCGTGCTGGGCGGGCTGTTCGACCGACTGGGGCGCAGCCGGACCATGCAGCTCGTGGGCGGCATTTTCCTGCTCACCGGCCTTGTGCTCATCGGCGCGCTGAAGCTCGGCAGCTTCCCGCTGCTCATCGCCGGCTTCCTGCTGGGCGGCATGGCCTACGGCGGCGTCACGCCCGCCAACGCAGCCTTTGTCAGCTCGTATTACGGTATGCGGCACTACGCCGTGAATCTTTCCGTCGTGGTGACGAACCTGCTGTTCGCCTCGTTCGGCAGCACGATCGCGGGCGCGCTGTATGACGCGACCGGCTCTTACCTCAGCACGGACGCCATGATCCTCGTTCTCGCTGTCCTGAGCGCCGCCGTGTCGTTCGGCATCGACCTGTGCGACCGGAGGATGCTGAAACGGCGATAACGGTACGCCATTGCAGGGGCATACCCGGCCCTGTCATTCAAAAAATCACCGGCTGCTTTTCCGGCAGCCGGTGATCGATTTTCTTATGGAAGCTCCAGCCAAACAGCAAAATGGATTCCGAGCTTTCTTATAAATTCTCATCTTCGACAAATTGATAGAACGCCATCTCCTGCGCGGTATCCTCCGGGCGGACCGTGCCAACCGGGGCGGCATAGACGATAAACTCCTCCTCGCCGTCCAGCCCGAACAGCTCGCAGCACAGCTCATGGCGGAAGGCGCGCAGGCCGCAGGTGCCGAGGCCCTGCGACGCGCAGGCGAGATAGAGATTTTCGCCCACATGCCCGGCATCGACGAGCAGCGGCGCATAGGCATAGGGACCGTAGCGCCACTCCGCGCGATAGGGCACAACGGACCAGTAGAAGATCACGCTGGCCTTTGCCGCCCAGCTCTGGCCGCAGAGCGTGTCGGAAACAACATCCTCGAGCTGCTCGACGGGATGCAGGAACTCGAGCGCATGCTCCATCGGCAGATAGTGATATGCACCGGGGCGCAGGCCCTCGACATAACGGACGACGAGATACGTCTCAAAGGCATGGCGTGCACCGCCGCTCGGAACGGTGCGCAGCGTGGCATAGGCCCGGCCGCGCATGGCGCGCACGCCCTGCGTGGCCCAGAGCAGGAACGAAAGCTGCAGCAGGCTGAGCTCCCCCTCCGTATAAATTCTGGCGCTGCGCCGCCGCGTCAGCAGGTCATACAGGCCGCCGCCCTCCGGCAGCGCGGAAAAATCTCGCGGCAGCACCGTCCGCTCGCCGCCCATCGGGGCCTTGCACAGCGGAGGCTGCGGCAGCTTTTTCTCCTGATCGGAGACAAATTCCGTGGTATCGTCGTCGCGATAGCCCATGAGGAAGCGTCTTCCCTGTTCGATCCGCTCGTCCATCGTCAGTCTCTCCTCCGGTTCCCGCCCGTCACGATGAGCAGCAGGCGCAGGAACTGCATAATGGTCACGCTCAGCGCGGCCACATAGGTCAGGGCCGCAGCTGTGAGCACACGCTTTGCCGCGGTCTGCTCCTCCGGCAGCAGCAGGGCGCTTTCCTCGATGGCGCGCAGGGCGCGGTGGCTGGCATTGAACTCCGTCGGCAGGGTAACGAGCTGGAACACGACGCAGAGGCCATAGCAGGCCACGCCCGCCAGCGCCACATAGTAAAAGATCTGGCCAAGGCCGCTCAGGACAAGACCCAGAACGATCAGCGGCATGGAGAGCCGCGAGCCGATGTTCGTCACGGGGACGATGGCCGCGCGGATATAGATCGGCGCGTAGTGCCGCGCATACTGCACGGCATGGCCCGCCTCGTGCGCGGCCACGCCGACTGCGGCGGGCGTTGCCACATTGTATACGGAGTCCGACAGGCGGATGACGTGGTCCTTCGGGTCAAAATGATCCGTCAGATCGCCTGACACATGCTCCACGCGCACATCGGTCACGCCATGTGCCCGCAGCACCGCCATGGCGGCCTCTGCGCCGGTCATGCCGCGCGCGCTGCGCACCTGATTGTAGCGGCGGAACGTGCTCTTGACATGGGCGCTGGCCCAGAGCGACAGGATCACCGCCGGGAGCACCAGAACGATATAGTACCAGTCTACATAGAAAAACGGCATTGCGCCTCACCTCGCATGGAAATTATACTGATATTCAATTAAAACCTTTCATTCATAAAATGGAAGGTTTTAATATGAAGATCATTATGAGACGAGATTTCGTGATTTTTCCAAAATCGCGAAATTGGTTACGCCAAAGGCGGAACCTTTCTGATGAAAGATTTTAATCAGAAAACAGTATTACAGCGGCTGCGGCTCCATGGCGTCGTGGAGCTGATCCGTGATCGCGCCGCGGAAAATGCGGTCCGCATGGGTATGGACGGTGTTGAGCGCTCCGGCGGAGTGCTTCAGCTCGATCTTGCCGTTCATGAAGACGTCGTTGTCCAGAATAAAGCGGACCTCCTTGTCCTCGACATTGCCGCGCTTGACCATACCGGGGCCGCAGTGCAGCTTCAGGCGGCAGCCGCCCGCCAGCGCCATCTCCACATCCTGCGTGACGCGCTGGACGCTCTGCTCCTGCACGTCGTCCTCCGCCATCAGGCCAAGATAGGCGGGCTGAATAAGGTCGCGGAACGGCACGCCCTCCAGACCGAGGGCGCGGCGGGAGAAGCCGTTGATGTAGCGCAGGCCGATGCGCTCAAAATACGCCGGGTGATAGATGGCGACGAACTGTGCCAGCACCTCGTCGAGCTTCCGGGCAAAATTCTCCCACGTCGTATAGACCGGCGTGGCCAGCGCAAGGAAGGTGTTTGTCAGGTTGACCTTCCAGTCGCCTGCGGCCGTCAGGAACTGATAGTTCACGACCGTCGGCTGCTCCTCGAGCTTCATGGCGCCCGGCTGGCCGATCACCTTGGGCGGGAGCTTTTCCAGATTGCGCGCATAGCGCGGGAACTCGGCGCGGATGGCCTCCTGAAATTCGGCAGGCTCCTTCGCGCTGATGGAAAGGATCGTCGGAAAACGGAGCTGACAGATCACCTCGATCAGCTGGCGCTTGCCATAGAGAACACGCTCCGATGCAGAAAACATAGTCAGGACTCCTTTTTGTATGGGGCAGCACCGCACGGCCTGTCTTCGGCCTTCGGCGGACCTTTTCCGCCGATCCATCACTTCGAAAAGTGGGACATACACAAAGTATGCCCGCACTTTTCAAAGCTCGACTCGACGAAAAATCTCTCGCCGAATGCACTCGACAAGCTGTGCGGTACTGCCCTTATTTTATCTCATTTTGTGCATTCTTCAAGCTTTCAAAACCGATGAATATATCCGCCGAAGGCCGAAGATGCATTTGTGCGGTGTTGTCACTATTATACCACGGTGATTCAATGGTTTGCAAGGTCATTCACAAAAGTGTTATACTAGAATCTGATAAAAAGCTTTAAAAGCTTTTTATAGCGCCGAGGGCGCGTCAGATTCTGCATGAGACGGCGCAGCGTGCGTCAGCACGATGCGAGTGTGCGTAGCACACGGGATTCCTGATGAAATGTTTTAATCAGGAATCAGTATTACATGTCCGCCTCGAGCAGACGGTCCAGGATCGCGCGGTGGGTATAGAACGACGTTTCATACGTCAGGTAGCGCATGGAGTTCCGGTCCCACAGGAACTGCAGCTGGGCCGGGAATTCGTCGTCCTGCTCCCAGAAGCGCAGCAGCACCGGGAAGAACGGCAGCACCGGCAGCACGGCGGAAAAATCGCCGGGGCCGTCCGTTGGTGTGCCGCCGAGCCGTGCCACGGCCTGCCGCAGCCGGTCGATCCGGCCGGAGAAATGCTGCGCGGCGGGCGGCGTGACGGAAGCCTTCAGCTGCCCCTGCAGCGTTCCGGCCTGCACGGCGTTGAAGCTGTCATGCGAACACCACTGCCCGGCCAGAACGGGGAAACCGTTCGGATTGCTCAGCAGGTCATAGGCCGTCATGGCCGCGCCGAAGGGCGCAGGCATCCACACGCCGCCATGCAGCCGCTCGGCCGCGCCGTCCGTACGGGAAAGGCGCAGCGGCTCATGCAGAAGCTCCAGATAGAGATAGGTCTCATCGCGCCGCAGGGCGAATCGAGCCGCGATGGCATCGAGGTCCTGCGCGGCGAAGCTGTGCCCCGCCGCCTGCGCCTGCAGATCATAGTTGGAAGGTCTCATATCGGTTCCATCCTTTCAGCTTGTCAAAAAGTCCCGCCGCGGCTGGCGATCAAACGCGAAAGGACACCCTGACGGTTTCCTTTCACACGTTTCTTCCCCCTGAAGCTTTTGGCTTGGTTGGTTTTTTGACAGTCTGCTTTTTCTTTCGGGTCTTCAGATAGCGCTCCGCCTGCCGGAGCTGGGCGGCCGTCGGCTTGCCGAACGCCTCCCCGCGCTCCACTCTGCGCGGCTCCTTTGCGGCAGGCTGCGCCTTGCGCGGCTTTGCCGCAGGCTTCTTTTCCGCGGACCGCTTCTGCGCGGGCCGCTTTGGTGCGGGCTGCTTCTGCGCCGGGTGCGGTGTCTTTTCTGCCTCGCCGCGGCGCGGCCGGATGAGGCACTTCGGGCCATAGCCGATGAGGTCCGTGCGCCCGGCCTTGACAAGGGCCTCGTGGATAAGGGCATAGTTCTTCGGGTCGCGGTACTGGATGAGCGCGCGCTGCATTTCTTTTTCGTGCGGGTCGGTCGGCACATAGACCGGCTCCATCGTCCGGGGATCGAGGCCCGTATAGTACATGACGGTCGAGAGCGTCGAGGGCGTGGGATAAAAATCCTGCACCTGCTCCGGCATATAGCCGAGGTCGCGGACATATTCCGCCAGCTCCACGGCCTCGCGCAGGCCACAGCCGGGATGAGAGCTCATAAGATAGGGCACGAGATACTGCTTTTTGCCGAGCTTTTCGTTCAGCGCGGCATATTTGCGGCAGAATTTTTCATAGACCGCGTGGCGCGGCTTTCCCATATAGCGCAGGACCTGATCCGAAACGTGCTCCGGCGCGACCTTGAGCTGGCCGGAGACGTGGTACTCCACCAGTTCGCGCAGGAAGGTCGGATCCTCGTCGGCCAGAAGATAGTCAAAGCGGATGCCGCTGCGGATGAAGACCTTCTTCACACCGGGGATGGCGCGCAGCTCGCGCAGCAGGTTTACATAATCCGTATGGTCCGCCCGCAGATTGCGGCACGGCGTCGGAAACAGGCACTGCCGGTTCTGGCAGGCCCCGTGTGTCAGCTGCTTTTCGCAGGCAGGCTGGCGGAAATTGGCCGTCGGGCCGCCGACGTCATGGATATAGCCCTTGAAATCGGGATGCTGCGTCATGCGCGCCGCCTCGGCCAGCAGAGAATCGTGGCTGCGCGTCTGGACGATGCGGCCCTGATGGAACGTCAGCGCGCAGAACGAACAGCCGCCGAAGCAGCCGCGGTTGGAGACGAGGCTGAACTGTACCTCGGCGATGGCGGGCACGCCGCCCGCCTTGCGGTAGGACGGGTGATAGGTGTCCTGATACGGCAGAGCGTAGACGTCGTCCATCTCCTGCGTGGAAAGCGGCGGCTGCGGCGGGTTCTGCACCACGAACTCGCGGCCGTACGGCTCGATGAGGCACCTGGCGGAAAACGGATCGGTGTTGCGGTACTGAACGGCAAAGCTCTCGGCGTAGCGGCGGCGGTCGGCGCGCAGCTCGTCATAGGGCGGCAGCGTGATGGCGTCCACCACGCCGGAGCAGTCGCGCGTGCGGTAGGCCGTGCCGTTCACGAAGGTGATATCGTGGATGTCCAGCCCGCTGTTCATGGCGTCCGCGACCTCGACGATAGCGCGCTCGCCCATGCCGTAGAGCAGGAGGTCGGCCTGCGAGTCGAGCAGGATGGAGCGCTTCAGGCTGTCGGACCAGTAGTCATAGTGTGCCAGGCGGCGCAGGCTGGCCTCGATACCGCCGATGAGGATCGGGATCTTCGGAAAGCTGCGGCGGATGAGGTTGCAGTAGACGACCGTCGCATAGTCCGGCCGCTTGCCCGTCACGCCGCCGGGCGTATAGGCATCCGTGCGGCGGCGGTGGCGGCCGACGGAATAGTGATTGACCATGGAGTCCATATTGCCGCCCGTCACAAGGAAGCCGAGGCGCGGCTCGCCGAATTCCAGCACAGACGACGGATCGCGCCAGTCCGGCTGCGGCAGCATGGCCACACGGTAGCCCGCGCGCTCGAGCACGCGGCTGATGATGGCATGGCCGAACGACGGGTGATCGACATAGGCGTCGCCGAGGACATAGACGAAGTCCGGCCGCTCCCAGCCGAGGGCGCGCATCTCGCGCGCGTTGATCGGAAGAAAGCCCGCCATTATTTCGCCCCCGTGGAGCCGAAGCCGCCCTCGCCGCGCGCAGTGTCCGTCAGTGTCTCCGTCTCAAAGAACTGCGCCGTGAGATAGGGTGTGAGGATGAACTGGGCAATGCGCTCGCCCGGCTCGATGGTCTGCGGCTGTGCGCCGTGGTTGTGCATGGGGACGAAGAATTCCCCGCGATAATCGGAGTCGACAACGCCGACCTTGTTGGCCGGGGCCAGATCGCGGCGGCTGGCAAGCCCGCTGCGGGCAAACACCAGGCCAACATAGCCCTCCGGGATCTCCATGGCGATGCCGATGGGGATCAGGCGCGTCTCGCCGGGCGCAAGCACAGCAGGTGCGTCCAGGCAGGCGCGCAGATCAGCCCCGGCCGAGCTGGCCGTGCCGTAGGTCGGGAGCGCCGCGCCCTCGCGCAGAATTTTAACGGGTACCTTTTGCATCATAATGCCCTCCGCGTTGATAGCCGTCATCCCACAGGACGATCCGGCCGGATGCCAGCGTCGCCGGAATGTCGATGAGCCGCTGGTTGGACGAGCCGCGGAACCGCAGAGCAAGGTCCTTTTTCTCCAGCACGAACGGGCCGTCCACCAGCACGTCGATGCAGCCGAGCATCTGCCGCACAAGAGCCGCGTCGCCGACCCGGCCGGACAGCAGGTCCCGGTCGAGCAGGAAGCCCGTAAAGGCCCACACATTTTTGCCGGGGCAGCGCGCCCGCAGCTGCCGCAGCAGTTCCGCCACGGCGGGCTGGTTGGCAGGCTCGAACGGCTCGCCGCCAAGCAGGGTCAGCCCGGCCACATAGGCAGGCTCCAGGGAATGCAGGATCGTGTCGATGACGTCCTGCGTAAACGGCTCGCCATAGGAAAAATCCCATGTTTCGGGCTGGAAGCAGCCCTTGCAGTGGTGCGTGCAGCCCGAGACGAACAGACTTGTCCGCACGCCGGGGCCGTTTGCGATATCGCAGGTCTTGATAGCTGCATAATTCATGCTTGTTTCCTCCCCAGTCGTGCGAACCACCGGAACGTCAGCGGCCAGACCGTCGCCGCCAGCAGCACCACGAAGAAATAGCGGATGGCATGCGTGCCGATCCAGGTAAAGCCCACGGCGGCGAACAGGAGCTTCAGGCCCTGCTTGACAGCCAGCAGCAGCGCCGCTCCGCCGAGCACCTTGAGCACCTGCGCCCACCAGACGGCCTTCGTCTCAAAGCGGATATACTTCCGCTCCAGCGTGTAGCCCACGCAGAAGCCGAGCAGCGCACCCAGCAGCGAGCAGGAGTTCTTGCGGCCCTCAAAGAGGTTGTCCGGGTCGACGTCCGCCGGGAAACGGGCAAAATTCGCATAGATCACATAGGCCAGCGCCACGACGGTCATCACGCCGAGCAGAACGGCCATTTTTTTCGGGTCCTCTGCCGCGCTGCGCACGATAGGATAGATCACGAAGATCAGCACAACAGCCGTCACAGCCGCCACGCTGACGTCCAGCGGCGTGTGCACGCCGAGATACATGCGGGAAAATGCCGTCAGCGCCGCGAGCACGATGCACACGATGCGCAGCGCGCGATTTTTGTGCCAGCGGGCAATGCCGCCGAGCGTGCCGACGGCGTTCTGCGTGTGGCCGGACGGGAAGGAATAGCCGCCCGCCCCGCTGCGCGCGCTTTCCACGATCGTGAAGCTCGGGTCGCGCACCCACGGCCGCGGGATGCGGCACAGCAGCTTGAGGAACTGATTGAGCACCGTGCCGAAGAAGCCGACAAACAGCAGATAATAGCCCTCCTCCTTGCTGACGCACCAGAAGATCGTCAGGGCCAGCAGCAGGAACGCCAGCTCCTCGCCGAAACAGGTGAATGCCTGCATGACGGCGTCGAGAAACGGGCAGCGGATGGATTCGAGCCAGTATAAAAAGGACATGGCAGCGCCTCCCCTATCGTTGGTTTATTGGTATAGTATAGCACACCGCCGGAAAAACCGCAATCGGGCAAATCATGAGGCGCACCATCGTAGGGGAGCGGCACGTCGCTCCCGGCGACGCACTGACGATTCGTACCGGGTATCGATAAAATGGCATGCACCAATTGCGTCTGTAGCGGCGCTCACTGAGCGCCATGGGCAGTTGCAGATATTGAAGTGTTAATTCCGTGGCGCAAAGCCACCAGATTTGTCATTCCGAGGAGCGAAGCGACGTGGGAATCTCGTGCAGGCAGCTGCGTTTTCGCCGGGGCCATCTTGTTATCCGGCCGGGTACTGCGAGATTGCCACGGCCCCTTCGGGGCCTCGCAATGACAAACTTGGAAGCCTTGCGCCACTGAATTTGTACCGCAAACAACGTCAGCCTGCATGGCGCTCAGTGAGCGCCATGGGCAGTTGCAGATATTGAAGTGTTAATTTCGTGGCGCAAAGCCACCAGATTTGTCATTCCGAGGAGCGAAGCGACGTGGGAATTGGGAATCTCGTGCAGGCAGCTGCGTTTTCGCCAGGGCCATCTTGTTATCCGGCCGGGTACTGCGAGATTGCCACGGCCCCTTTGGGGCCTCGCAATGACAAACTTGGAAGCCTTGCGCCACTGAATTTGTACCGCAAA
>ERZ1673742.510-NODE-510-length-49003-cov-8.005373_pt1 | contig 49003 bp, 51 predicted proteins | sample MGYA00580208_ERZ1673742 | MGnify/ENA primary metagenome ERZ1673742 (study PRJEB41218, sample SAMN15661774) | gut metagenome | host: Homo sapiens | place: Canada: London | collected 2015-08-20/2019-03-30 | study: EMG produced TPA metagenomics assembly of...
GCGTGGTCATCAAATCCGGCGCGGCGTTCGAGCGACTCGGCGGCATCCGTCACCTGGCGGTGGACAAGACCGGAACCCTTACCCGCAACCAGCCCGAGGTTACCGACGTGGTCCCGGCAGACGGATTCGATCGGGCTCAGGTGCTTGCTTTCGCGGCGGCAGTTGAGCAGCAATCGACGCACCCCCTCGCCGCTGCGATCGCGGCAGCGGGGCCCGAAGCGCCCGCTGCCTTGGACATCAGCGAGGAAGCCGGGCATGGCATCGGCGGCACCGTCGAAGGTCGACGGGTACTTGTGGGCAGTCCCCGGTGGATCGACGCCGGGCCACTGAAGGCAGACGTTGAGCGCATGGAGTCCGAGGGTCAAACCTGCGTCCTTGTCACCGTCGATGACGCGCTCTCCGGGGCGATCGGGGTCCGCGACGAACTGCGGCCCGAGGTGCCCGAAGCTGTGCAGACCCTGCACGCCAACGGCGTGGAAGTGAGCATGCTCACCGGCGACAACACTCGCACCGCCCGGGCGCTGGCTGAAATCGCCGGAATCGACGACGTGCGCGCCGAGCTGCGACCGGAGGACAAGGCAAGCATCGTCGCCGAACTCTCCTCCAAGACGCCGACGGCGATGATCGGCGACGGCATCAACGACGCGCCGGCACTGGCGGGCGCAACGGTGGGCATTGCGATGGGAGCAACCGGCTCTGACGCCGCGATCGAGTCCGCTGACGTCGCCTTCACTGGCCACGACCTCCGGCTGATCCCGCAGGCGCTGCAGCACGCCCGCCGAGGCAGCAGGATTATTAACCAGAACATCGTGCTGTCTCTGGCCATCATCATCGTGTTGATGCCGCTGGCGATTAGCGGCGTGCTGGGTCTGGCCGCCGTCGTATTGGTTCACGAGGTCGCTGAAGTTATCGTGATCTTGAACGGCCTGCGGGCCGCGCGAGCGAAGCGCTGAGACACACCTTCGCCCAGCGCGCTGACTCTCCAGCGCGGATCTTGGAAGGATCGAGCTGCTCAGGGACCAAGCGTCGCCTCAAAACTTTTGAAGCCGAGCTTCATCGACACGACCCGCGACTACCTGGGCAGTGTATTTGGCAAAGGGCCCGACACCCATCAGGGTTGCCGAGCCGTCGCCGGTCCAGTTGCCGTAACCAACTAGATGGAGATTCTTCATCGCGGTTTCGCGGTCGCGCATGAGGTGGCGGAATGGGCCGAGGGCCGGACGGAAACCAGTGCGCCAGATTAGATGGTCGTGGTCGAGCTCGCTCAAGCTATCGAAGATGGAGGTAGCGGTGAGCTGGCCGGCGTCGCGGAGCTCACGTAGATGAGGAAGCGCGAGAATGTCCCCGAGGTTCGGGCCGGAATCGCCACCGAGAATCCGGCGGCGGCTGCCCGCGTTAAACGTTGAACTTGAATTCGACGGTATGTCGTTGCAAAGTTACCCCCCTCTCGTTAACACCATCAAAAGGAGTGTTATCCAATGAAAGCGTTCGGCTTCTTAAGCTTCGGGCATTACGCCTTCGGCAGCTAGTGCGGGCCATCTGCGGAAAAGATCGCCAAGACTCGTCTGGAGATCACCCAGGCTGCGGACGAAATCGGCGTGAACAACGCGTCCTTCCGAGTCCACCACTTCGCGCTGCAGGCCTCCGCCCCGATGCCGCTGCTGTGTGCTATCGCGGCCACCACCAAAATCATCGAGGTGGGCACCGGCGGCATCGACATGCGCTAGCGCATATCGGGGTTGTAGCGTTTGAGTCATTGACTCCCGCCGTCTACAAGTACCTACACACTTGATCGGTGCTGCACGTTTCAGGATCCGGGTGCGCGGCGTCCTGGCTAAGGTCCGCGATAGTGTCGCGCAGCACGGAGAGCTGCGTGATCTGCTGCTCGATCTCAGCGAGGCGCACGTCAAGCAGGTCGCGCACGTGCTCGCAGGGCGCATGGCCGCCGTCGCGGATGTCGAGGATCTGGCGGATCTGGGCGAGGGTGAGGCCCGCGGCCTGGCCGCGGTGGATGAAGTCGATCCGAGCGACCGTCTCGGGCGCGTAGTCGCGGTATCCGGACGGCGTGCGCTCGGTCGGGGGCAGAAGGCCCTGTTCCTCGTAGAAGCGAAGGGTCTTCGCGGTAGTGCCTGCCCTCTCGGCGAGTTCTCCGATCCACATTGCTGTCTCCCTCCGTGGCCGCGCTTGACCTTCCCCTGCACTGGAAGGTCCAGTATGGCTGAGACAGAGCAGAAAGCCAAGAGTTGACAGGAGTAGCGATGCCTACGAAGTACGATCTCGCCATCATCGGATCGGGAGGCGGCGCGTTCGCCGCTGCGATCCGCGCCAGCACGCTCGGGAAGTCGGTGGTGATGATCGAGCGCGGGACGCTCGGCGGCACCTGCGTGAACACGGGCTGCGTCCCGTCGAAGGCGCTCATTGCCGCGGCCGGCGCGCGGCACGTCGCGGTCGACGCCGCAACCCGGTTCCCCGGGATCGCGACGACGGCGGATCCCGTCGACATGCCCGCGCTGATCGCTGGGAAGCAAGCGTTGGTGGAGTCGCTGCGCGGCGAGAAGTACGCCGACGTCGCCGACTCCTACGGCTGGCAGGTCCTCCGCGGCGACGCCTCGTTCGTGGGCACCCCTGATGCGCCGGTTCTCGATGTTGCCGGATCCGACGGAAGCGTCGAGACCATCGAGGCCCACCACTACCTGGTCGCGACTGGTTCTCGCCCGTGGGCACCGCCGATCGACGGCCTGGAGGAGACCGGATACCTGACCTCGACCACGGCGATGGAGCTGACGGAGGTCCCCGAGTCGCTGCTGGTGCTCGGCGGCGGCTACGTCGCCCTGGAGCAGGCGCAGCTGTTCGCCCGCCTCGGCTCGCAGGTCACGCTGCTCGTGCGGTCCCGGCTCGCCTCGAAGGAGGAGCCGGAGGTGTCGAAGGCGCTCCAGGAGGTGTTCGCCGACGAGGGCATCTGCGTCGTCAGCCGCGCAGTGCCCACCCGGGTCTCCCGCGGCACGGGAGGCGAGGCCGTCGTGACCGCCGCCTTGTCCGGCGGCTCGCAGGAGTTCCGCGCCGACCAGGTCCTGGTCGCCCTCGGACGCCGTCCCGTCACCGATGGCCTGAACCTCGATGCGGTCGGGGTGAATACCGGAGACTCCGGCGAGGTGGTCGTCTCCGACCGGCTGCAGTCCTCGAACCCGCGGGTCTGGGCCGCGGGCGACGTGACCGGGCACCCCGAGTTCGTCTACGTCGCCGCCCACCACGGCACCCTCGTCGCCGAGAACGCGTTCGCCGACGCCGACCGGTCCGTCGACTACGCCCGCCTGCCGCGGGTGACGTTCACCGGGCCCGCGATCGGCGCGGTCGGGATGACCGAGAAGGACGTCCTCGCCGCGGGGATCCGCTGCGACTGCCGCGTCCTGCCCCTGCACCACGTGCCCCGCGCCTTGGTGAACCGCGACACCCGCGGGTTCATCAAGATCGTCGTGAACGCCGAGACGAAAGAGATCCTCGGCCTGACCGCCGTCGCCAAGGACGCCGGGGAGCTCGCCGCCGCAGGCGTCCACGTGCTCGGCAGGACCGTCGCCGAGGTCGCCAACGCCTGGGCCCCCTACCTGACCATGGCCGAGGGCATCCGGATCGCCGCGAAGGCCTTCACCACCGACCCGTCGCTGCTGTCGTGCTGCGCATGAACGGCAACGCAGGCAATCGGGGAGATCTCATCCTGAAGCAGACGATGAGCGCCGATCAGGACCGCGACGAATGGCGCGCCGGTCCCGTCGTCGCTGCAGTGACCGGGCTGCTCTTGCTGGCATGCTGCGCGCTTCCGTCGCTGCTCTGCTGCGGCCTGCCGTTCATCGCGGCGGGCGGAGCACTCGCAGGCGTCGGTGGGCTCCTCGGTAATCCCTGGATCATCGGTGCCGGGACCGCCGTCGTGATGGCCGTCATGGCGGGGATGCTCGTCAGGCTACGGCGGCGGCACCGGCGCCGCAGGTCCGGCTGCTGCGAAAATCCTTCGACCACTGATCGGAACCGGTAGTTCGAGCGGATCCAGCGATCACTGCCACCTGCGGAGGCCGCTAAAATCGAAGCCCGACGGGAGAAGGAGGAGCAAAAAGCGTTCGAATCAACCGGTGATGAGGATAATACTGAGGCTGGATCCCGGCCGTCGCGACGCGGTCTCCGCTTCCGCCGAGACGAGAAAGGGTTGTGGGCACCTAGGCTGGGCGGCATGAACGACATGACCATAGCGCCCGGCCCGGGGATCCCCGACGGTGCGGTCATCGCCGCCGCCGATTTCGCGGAGCGTTTCGCGGAATCGTCGACTCCAGGCAGCCAGGGCGTCAACACGACGGACGGCAAAGCTCAGCTTTCCATCAATGTCGCCGAATGCGCATCGCTTACCGACGCCCAGCGTCACCGTGTCTCGCACAACCTCGAGCACCGCCTAGACGGCTCCGTCTTTACCGTGACTGCGTCGACTCAGCGGTCTGTGTTTCGCTCCTGGTCCTCTCGCTTGCACCTGCTACACAGCCTCGTGCCCCCGGGCCGTAGCGTTCGGGGGAGCACAATAGCCCCAGTCCTCATCACGTCCCGGGATCAAAGAGTTCCTCGCAGAGGTTAAGCACTACACGTTGAACTTGAACTCGACCACGTCACCGTCGTGCATGATGTAGTCCTTGCCCTCCTGGCGGACCTTGCCCTTGGCCTTCGCCTCGGCAATCGAACCGGCCTCAACCAAGTCATTGAAGGACACAATTTCAGCCTTAATGAAGCCGCGTTCAAAGTCAGTGTGGATCACACCGGCAGCCTCAGGAGCAGTCGCGCCCTTGCGAATAGTCCACGCACGAGCTTCCTGCTCACCAGCAGTCAGGTAGGTCTGCAGACCCAGAGTGCGGAAACCAGCGCGAGCAAGCGAATGCAGACCCGGCTCGGTCTGGCCAATTTCAGCCAGGAGCTCATTGCGGGATTCCTCATCCAGCTCCAGCAGGTCGGATTCGGCCTTGGCATCGAGAAAAACGCAGTCCGCCGGTTCCACAGCGGCAGCCAGATCCGCGCGGCGGTCCTCGTCGGCAAGCACTTCCTCGTCAGCATTGAAGACATAGAGGAACGGCTTTGCGGTGAGCAAGTGCAGCTCGCGCAGAGCAGAGAGCTTCACATCATCGGAAGCAGCGAAGAGAGTGCGCCCTTCTTCCAGCACGGCAAGAGCCTGCTTGGCAGCCTCAACCTCGCCGACCTTGTCCTTGTCCTTTTTGGCTTCCTTTTCCAGCCGCGGCAGCGCCTTTTCAATGGTCTGGATATCTGCCAGGATGAGCTCGGTTTCAATCACACCGATGTCAGAGGCCGGGTCGACCTTGCCGTCGACATGCACGACGTCGTCATCATTGAAGACACGGACGACCTGACAGATCGCGTCAGCCTCGCGGATGTTAGCGAGGAACTTATTACCCAGACCTTCGCCCTCGGACGCGCCCTTGACGATGCCGGCGATATCCACAAACGACACCGTGGCCGGAACGATACGCTTCGATTTGTAAATTTCCGCGAGCTTATTCAAACGGGGATCGGGAAGCTCCACAACGCCGACGTTCGGCTCGATGGTGGCGAATGGATAATTCGCAGCCAGCACATCGTTGCGCGTCAAGGCGTTAAACAGGGTTGACTTTCCGACATTGGGCAGACCGACGATTCCAAGTGTAAGACTCACATTGCCCATCTTACGGGCTTGGGGAGACAGATTTGAACTCGCCCTAGCTTCGTGAAGTTGCCCCCTATCCCCTGCGAACCCCCATAATGAATATGTGAGCAATAAACCCAATGAAGGCGAAGAGTGGACTGCGCAGTCCGAAAAAGACGCTATCGATCACGTAATGGGATCGGAGCCTCTGCGTATAGAACAGTCTCTGTCTATCCCCTCTGACGCCCATAAGTCAGCGGCAACGCAACCGGATTTGCCGGAAGATGCTGAAAACCTCGATGAGCTTGTGAGCGAAAACGATTCCGAGTCCATCGACCGCGCCGACGTCATTGGCGAGGGCGCCCGGTGGTTCGCAGGTTGGTGTCTGCGCTTCCTCATCACAGCAGCGGCGCTGTACGTCAGCGCTATGATTCTGGGAAAGATTTGGGCTGGCGTTCTGCCGATTTTGTTGGCCCTGATTGTCTCCACGGTGCTGGCTCCGCCCGCCGTGTTCCTGATGAAACACCGCTGGCCCCGCGCACTCGCCGCACTGACGGTCATCCTAGGCGCGGTGGCGGTGCTTGGTGGCGTTGTCGCGTTCCTCGCCCCGACTGTGCAGTCGCAGTTCCCAGAATTGCGTCGCCAGTTCACCGACGGCATTCAAGAAGTCCAGAACATCATTCAGGCTCCGCCATTTAACGTCAAGGATGAACAAATCCTCGACGCTCTGGACCAGGGTTCCCAATGGCTCCAGGAGCGTTCCGGCGATATCGCCAACACGGTCTTCCAGGGAATTTCAGTGGTCTCATCGGTCGCCGTGACCATGATGGCCATGCTGGTGCTGACATTCTTCTTCATCAAAGACGGCCAGGACTTCCTCCCCTGGCTCCGCCGCCTGACCGGACGTCGCCTCGGCTGGCACCTCACGGAGGTGCTCACCCGGTCCTGGAACACGCTGTCGGGCTACATCCGCACGCAGGCTATCGTTTCGCTTATCGACGCGGTCTTCATCGGTGCCGGTCTTGCGATTTTGAATGTGCCGCTGGCAATGGTCCTGGCCGTGGTGACTTTCTTCGCTGGCTTCATTCCTATTGTCGGTGCGTTCACCGCCGGCTTCATTGCAGTGGTAGTCGCACTCGTCGCCAACGGCCTGACTACAGCAATCCTCGTATTGCTCATCATCATTGCTGTCCAGCAAATCGAGGGCAACATCCTCTCCCCAATCCTGCAGGCCAAGGCTATGGACTTGCACGCCGCAATCGTCCTGCTGGTCGTTCTGCTCGGTGGCGGTATCTTCGGCATCATCGGCGCCTTCCTGGCGGTGCCAGTCACCGCAGTCGTCGCAGTCTGGTTCCGCTACCTCGGCGACCTCACAGATTTGCGTACGGGCGACAAGACCGCAAAGGACATCGAGTTCGCCACGGACGCCGGATCGATTTCGGGTATTCAAATTGAAGCTGCCGGCCGTGCGATGCGCGACCGACTGGCTTCGTTCCGCCTGGGCGGTGATGACTCCGACAGCTCTGCAGAGAGCGCTGTGAAGGCAGATGCTCGCACCGCCGGTCAGGTTTCCTCCGATGCTGGCCCGACCAAGCAGGAAGAGGGAACGATGACCAAGGCCTTCCACAAGATCAGTGAAGTAGTCTCCGGGTCTTTCTCTAAGAAAAACAAGTAAGGCCAGATTCCAAGACACGGGCGAGCCTATATACAGGGCTTGCCCGTTTTTACCACTAATAACCGGTAGGATACGCATTCGTGTCGAACAGATCAGCAATACCCCGTAAAGGCAGTGGGAACAAACCCCTGCTTCCACGCGTGCCGATGTTTGTGCCGCCGTTGCTGATGCTTCTGGCCGGCGTTATTGGTTTGCTCTTTTCTGTTCCCAACGGGTCAATTGGCAAGCCCTACTTCATTGCTTTTGCCGTGGCTGCTGTGGCCGGAACACTGTTGGTGGTTCCTCGCGGTCTGGTAGTTACCGTCGCTCAAATCCCCATTTTGTTCGCGCTTGTCACCTTTTTCACAGCGTGGTTTACCGGTTCTCTCGCCGATCCCGAAAATGGTGGCGCGACCGCGACGACCTCTAAACGCGCTCGCCTGGTGACCTCGGCATATCCCATCATCCAGCAGTTCCCGTGGCTGCTGATCTTGATGATTATCTGTGTCATCATCGCAGTGTGGCGTTACCTAGAAATCACCCGCACCCAGGAGAAATCCCTCAACACCCAGCGCAAGGCCGCTAAACAACGCCAGCACCGTGACGAAGCCGCTGTCGAATCCAGCTCTCAGGTTCGTCGTCGTCTCGCCGAATCTGATCGCCGGGTCGCCTCTCGCACCCAGGAACGTCCTGCTTCACGACGTCCCGCTGCGGACATTATCCGAGATGCCGAAGCTCGTCGCCAGGCGCGCCAGCAGGCTGCACGCTCTCGGCAGGGGACTTCTCGTTCTGGTGCCCGACCGGCAGCGAACGCCAACTCGGCATCGCGCAACGCCGAGCAACTGCGTGAGCGATCAGTTGACCGTTCTGGGGAGCGTGCCCCGCAGCGCTCGAATTTCGCACAGCGGGCTCAGCAGCCAACCTCCCGTTGGCAGTCTCGCCCGCATCCGGGGCAGGCGCAGTTCACTCAGGATTCCGCTTCGTCGAACTCGACTAGACAGCAGCCTCGTCGTCCGATTGAAAGGCCAAACGCACCGCAGCGGCCAACGCCAGAGTTTCCCCGTCGTCAAGCTGAAGGAACGGCACGGATGTGGGGAGAGCAGTCTTCGCCGGAGTCTCCGTCCGAAAAGTCTCAACAGAGCCCCGCACGCCAAGTGGGCAACCACCGCCGCACCGAGGAGTGGCCGCCGCGACAGCAGCGCCCTCGCCAGGAGCGGATAACCGGCCGCGATAGCAGGTCTCGTTACCGCAAGTAGCTCGGGCTTGCACTTTTACCGTCACAGTTGCCCACAGGCAAATTTAGCCTGTGGGCAACGTGCGTTTATTAGCAGGGGGATCCGCCCCATCGTGTAAGTGTTGATGTATGTCGAAATTGGAAACGTCGGCCGAGAAACCGGTTCAGGTTCGACGCCTGAACCAGTTAGTCAAGGACTACATTGAGCGCCTTGGACAAATTTGGGTCGAGGGGGAAATCGCCCAGGTCAACTCCAAGCCGAGTTGGAAGCTCTCCTACATCACTCTGCGTGACACCTCCGCGGAGTTTTCGGTGTCGGTGACTTGTTCTACTGCGGCACTGCGTAATAATCCGTTGCGCAACGGCGACCGCGTAGTGGTTTTGGGCAAGCCTGCGTTTTATGCCGGGCGGGGGCAGTTTTCCCTGTGGGCTACGGAGTGGAGGCCCGTAGGTTTGGGGCAACTATTGGCACGGCTGGAACAGCTGCGCCAGGCGCTAGCGGCGGAAGGCCTTTTTGATCCGCGGCTGAAACGCCCTCTGCCCTACCTCCCCAACAAGATCGGGTTGATTACCGGTCGCGGTTCGGCAGCTGAACGCGATGTGCTTTCGGTCGCGGGTGCCCGCTGGCCTGAGGTGGATTTCCGGGTAATCAACACAATTGTGCAGGGAGCCAAGGCTGTTCCGGAGATTATTGAGGCGCTGGCACAGCTCGACGCCGACCCGGAGGTCGATGTCATCATCGTCGCCCGTGGCGGTGGCAGTGTCGAAGATTTGCTGCCTTTTTCAGATGAGGCGCTGATTCGTGCGGTGAGTAAGGCGACAACACCGGTGGTTTCTGCGATTGGACACGAGCCGGATACTCCGCTGTTGGATTACGTCGCTGATTTACGTGCTGCCACACCTACGGATGCAGCGAAGAAAACAGTGCCCGATGCTGCTGAGGAACGCCGCCTAATTGCGCAGCTGCGTGAGCGCTCCTCGGCGTCTCTGCGGCGATGGGTTGACCGTGAAGTAGCGACCCTGCGGGATTTGACGTCGCGGCCGGTACTGCGCGATCCGCTCACTCCCATCCGCGTGCGGGAAGAGTTTGTCACGGCGCAGGTGGATCGGCTGCGTTTTCTCATCCACCGCAGTCTGGAACGCGAGGAAGCAGTGGTATCAGGATTGCGCGGCAAGGTTTCAGCACTTGGCCCCTCTGCCACACTCGCTCGCGGCTATGCCATCGTGCAGGCACAATCGGCTGCTCAGCCAGAACCACAGATTGTGACCTCTATTACAGATGCTCCGATGGGTTCCCAACTGCGAATTCGCGTCAGTGACGGTTCCATCTCTGCAGCGACGCTAGCTACGAAGCCGGCGAATTAATAAGCAATGACTTTTCCAACCTTGAAGCTTTAATTACTAGATGTGAAGGACGTATTCGCTAATGAATGACAATGTTTTCGGCGCGGGTCAGGCTCCCTCTTCGGAGGAACAGGTACCGGTTGAGAACCTGAGCTACGAGCAGGCGCGAGATGCGCTGGTCGAGACCGTCAAGCTCCTAGAACTCGGGCAGATGAGCCTGGATGAATCCCTGGCGCTGTGGGAGCGAGGCGAGGCGCTGGCCCGCCGCTGTGAGGAGCATTTGGCTGGCGCCCGGGCAAAGGTTGAAGCCGCCTTGGCCAGCAAGAATCAGGATGCCGCGGTTTCGGCCGAGAATGGGAGCGGTGAGGAATAAAAAGAGACGAGAAACGACCGTCAGTGCATATCGATTCTCGTCTCGTCGCCGATAGCTGAGTTCAGCTATTTTATGGCCCTAGTTGGGATTACCAATCCAGGTGAGTGCTCGACTCGGCCTACTTTGCTGGTGCCGACGGCGTCTCGGACGCAGTCTGCTGCGGCTGTGACGGATCCGGCATTGTCGCGTCCGGATCGATTGGCTCGGCCTTCTGCAAAGCCGCCGCCAACTGTGTGAACTCCTCGTCGTTGGCAGTGCCCTCGATAATTGCGCGGGAGTCACCGAGGTCCCCAACCCATACGCGACGCACGTTGTCCTCAGCCGGCACATACTTAGTCCAGGTTGTACCTTCCACGTCAGTGGTACCGTCGCGGAGACGATTCTTACCGTCATCCGGCAGCTGATCTGCTTCCGCATCTGTTTGCGTGACCTGAATGAATGCTCCGCTAGCGGTGACATAGCCAATAATGGTCGTCTGCTTCCCCGCCGCCATACCCGCGCGGGTCGAGTTTGAAGTCCAGCCCTCAGGCACCTTCGGCAGGCGAACTGGATAGTCCACGCGCCGAGCCTCCATGTTCACGAATGGGGCGGCATCGACCTCGCGCACCGGACCGTTTTCCGGCTTCCCGGGGTTAAAACTGCACAGGCCGGTAAAGCCGATGGTGACAGCCACCGCAAGAAACATCACCACGAGGGTGAGAATCATGTCTCGACTGTCCTGCAAAATCCTAGGTTTCTCATTCGCCACGCGCTCAAGTATGCCAAAGGCCCCGCAACGAACCTAGTCATCAGTCGCATCCGCACAGCTGCGGCTAGCAATACTTGATGACGGACGCTGTCGACGTCGTCAAGCGAACTGACGCCGGAACAAACTTTTGATACCCGCATGATGTGGGGGTTTAGCCCTGAAGCTCCCCCCACTTTAGCGCTGCGTCCACCCCCGAACATGAAAAAGGTGGAACACTAGTAACAGATGCAATGGCGCTCAAAAGGTCGCGCCAAACATCGATAAATAGAAATTGTTGCAGCGCCAAACCCCAGTTTCCTGGCGTGGCGTCTCCCAGCACATTCTCAAACCTCAAAAGAGTTCCTAAAAAACGACGGAAGGGCCAGAAGTCAATGAACGCCTCGAATCCTGAAGCACCAGATCGCAACCTTGCGATGGAGCTCGTCCGAGTTACTGAGTCCGCTGCACTGGCAGCTGGTCAGTGGGTCGGTCGTGGTCAGAAGGAAAAGGGCGACGGCGCTGCCGTCGATGCCATGCGCCAGCTCATCAATACCGTGGCTATGAACGGTGTCGTTGTTATTGGCGAGGGCGAAAAGGACGAAGCTCCGATGCTGTTCAACGGCGAAAAGGTCGGCAACGGCGAAGGCCCGGCCGTCGACATCGCAGTTGACCCGATTGATGGCACCACCCTGATGGCAGAGGGTCGCCCGAACTCCATCGCTGTTCTTGCCGCTGCAGACCGCGGTTCCATGTACGACCCATCGGCTGTGTTCTACATGGACAAGATTGCTGTTGGCCCAGAGGCTGCCGGCAAGATTGACATCGAGGCTCCGGTTGAGCACAACATTAAGGCCGTCGCTAAGGCCAAGGGTCTGCGTCCGGAAGATGTCACCGTTGTCGTGCTGGATCGCCCGCGCCACGCTGACATGATTCGTGACATCCGCGAAGCTGGCGCCAAGGTTCGCCTAATCGGCGACGGTGACGTTGCCGGCGCTGTTGCCGCAGCGCAGGACACCAACTCCGTCGATATCATGATGGGCGTCGGCGGCACCCCAGAAGGTGTCATCACCGCATGCGCCATGAAGTGTATGGGCGGCGAGATTCAGGGCAAGCTGCACCCGCGCGATGAGGCGGAAATTAAGAAGGCGCTTGACGCTGGACACGATTTGTCTCGTATTCTGACCACCGAGGACCTGGTTGCATCCGACAACTGCTACTTCGTTGCCACCGGTGTCACCAACGGCGACATGCTGCGTGGCGTCGCTTACCGCGGTAACGGTGCATGGACCCGCTCGCTGGTTATGCGCTCCAAGTCCGGCACCATTCGCCGCATCGAGGCTTTCCACTCCCTGGAGAAGCTGCGTAAGTACGCCACCATCGACTACGGCTCCGGTGAGATGCCGAACATCGATCTGTAAGCAACTACCCCTTTAGTGGTGCCCTGAGGGCACCACTTTTTTATCAATCTGATTCATACTTGAAAGCGAAAGCGCTAACGGTTCTGCGTCGCATGAAAATGACATGCATAATTGGCCGTTTTGCGCACACTCAAGTTCCCCTAGCTGAAAGAGGCAACGAATGACAGAGCAGCAGTTCCGCATCGAGCACGACACCATGGGCGAGGTTAAGGTTCCGGTTAACGCCCTGTGGCGCGCACAGACTCAGCGTGCAGTTGAGAACTTCCCGATTTCCGGCCGTCCGCTGGAGTCTGCACAGATTCGCGCTATGGGTCTGCTGAAGGCAGCCTGCGCCATCGTCAACAAGGACCGCGGCCTGCTGTCTGCTGAGCAGGCAGATGCCATCGTCGCCGCTGCCAAGGAAATTGCTGAAGGCAAGCACGATGCTGAGTTCCCGATTGATGTCTTCCAGACCGGTTCGGGCACTTCCTCCAACATGAACACCAACGAAGTCATTGCTTCCATCGCAAAGGCCAACGGCGTTGAGGTTCACCCGAATGACCACGTCAACATGGGCCAGTCTTCCAACGACACCTTCCCGACTGCTACTCACGTCGCAGCAACCGAAGCAGCTGTCAAGGACCTCATCCCGGGCCTGAAGGTTCTGCAGGAGTCCCTAGCTAAGAAGGCCAAGGAGTGGGAGACCGTTGTTAAGTCCGGCCGTACCCACCTGATGGATGCCGTCCCGGTGACCCTGGGTCAGGAGTTCTCCGGTTACGCTCGCCAGATTGAGGCTGGCATTGAGCGCATCGAGGCCACCCTGCCGCGTCTGGGCGAGCTGCCAATTGGTGGTACAGCTGTTGGCACTGGCCTGAACACCCCAGCGGACTTCGGTGCCAAGGTCACCGAGCAGCTCATTGAGCTCACCGGTGTCAAGGAGCTCAAGGAAGCGCAGAACCACTTCGAGGCTCAGGCTAACCGCGACGGCCTGGTTGAGTTCTCCGGCGCTATGCGCTCGGTTGCTGTCTCCCTGAACAAGATTGCAAACGACATTCGCTGGATGGGCTCCGGCCCGCTGACCGGCCTCGCTGAAATCCACCTGCCGGACCTGCAGCCGGGTTCCTCCATCATGCCGGGCAAGGTCAACCCGGTTCTGTGTGAGACCGCTACTCAGGTCGCAGCACAGGTCATGGGTAACGACGCCGCTGTCGCCTTCGCCGGCGCTAACGGTGCGTTCGAGCTGAACGTCTTCATCCCGGTCATGGCACGTAACGTGCTGGAGTCCGCTAAGCTGCTGGCGAACACCGCACGCGTCTTCGCTGAGAAGCTGGTTGACGGCATCGAGCCGAACGTTGAGCGTATGAAGACTCTGGCTGAGTCCTCCCCGTCGATCGTCACCCCGCTGAACTCCGCCATCGGCTACGAGAACGCAGCTAAGGTCGCTAAGACCGCTCTGAAGGAAGGTAAGACCATCCGTCAGACTGTTATTGACATGGGCTTCGTCGACGGCGAGAAGCTGACCGAGGAAGAGCTGGACAAGCGCCTGAACGTCCTCGACATGGCAAACACCGACCGCGACTAATCGCAGGTTTTCTGCCACGCTAACCGTGGCTAGCGAAACCTAGTCCCCTGCCAGTCGGTTGCCGCTTTTGCGGCAACTTCCTGGGAGGGGATTTTTCATGTCCACTCGACGAATCCGCACTTTGCCGTACCGTGGCAGACATGAGCACCCGCCTGCCAACCTTTGACAAAATCTTCCATCACACCGTCAATTTTCCGCGTGCTCGCGTCGCCGAGTGGTTCGCCCGACCCGGCGCGGTCACGCGTCTCACTCCAGGGCTGATTCCGATGTCACCGAAGTCTGAGGCATCGTCGCTTGTCGACGGCACCACGGTGTTCTCCCTGCCCCATAGGCGGCAGATGGGTTGCGCAGCATTAAGGTGCAGAATTCGAGCCGGGGAAACAGTTTGTCGATGTCGTAACCAACCAGCCCTTTGCTGCGCTTACTGGTTGGCGTCACACTCATCGCCTGGAAGATGCCATCAGTCTTACGGGGGCTGCTCAGGCAACAGCACTGGTAGATACCGTGTCTACGAAGGTGCCAGTGCCGGGACTTAGGTCAATGTTTTCTTATCGCGCTACCAAAGTTGCCGGTGATCTTGGTGCCGTCGATAAGCTCTCTACCTACCTTGGGCATTCTCCGGAGCCGCTGACGGTGGCGATGACGGGGGCGTCGGGGACCGTCGGCACGCAGTTGCGCGCGCTGCTGATGACCGCGGGATACACGGTTGTGTCCTTGGTGCGCCACCCGGAGCAGACGCGGCCGGCGGGTGAGAACGGCAATGGTGATGGTGGAGCGCGGTTGTGGGATACGGCCCAGCCTGCGCATGACTTGCTCGATGGTGTCCATGCGGCGGTGTTAGCAAAGGTCGGCCATGAGTTCCGTTTCACTTCACTGCAGCGTGCGCTCGAGAACGAGCTTGTGAAAGAGCGCTAGCGAGGGACTAGGGCAAGACTGAACTGGTCTACTTTACCCAGAAAATCCCAGGTTGATACATCAACTTGCACATGATTGCACGGGGTGTAAACTTTCACTCCGTGCAAGAACAAAGCAATGGTCAACATTCCAGGGAGCGTCCTGAATGCGGGCTACGCGAACTAAAACGGTTCAAAACGCACTGTAATTTGGCGGATGCCGCCACTGCGCTGGTACTCGACCGCGGATATGACAATGTCAATATCGAAGACATCTGCGAGCGAGCCGGCACTAGTAGACGTACATTCTTCAATTATTTCGATTCCAAGGATCAGTCCATTTTCGGCAACGGCATTATGTCGTTCGATGCCGAGGATGAAGAGCAATTCGTCTCTCAGAAACACGAAGACCCGATTGCTAACATGCTCGATCACATTGAGGCCGAAAAGCGCAACAAGCTTCGCAGGTATCAGGCTCTGGGAGCTACTGACGAGTTTCGTCGCATGCTGCGTGACCGCATCCAGGAAATCCTGCGTAATGAGCCGAAACTGTCCACGGTGGTTATCTCCAACTTCGGAAACTCCATGCGCCGAGTTCGCTCCGCTTTTGAGCGCTATTTCGAAATAGATCCGAGCTCGCGCAGCCACCCGGAGCTTCCACTGGAGGCCGAGGTATCACTGTCGGTTGGATTTGTTCGCGAATGCGTCCTTTATTCATCCGTTCACCTGGACGAATTCAATACAGATACACCGCTTCACGACGCTGCACACACCGTTACAAATTTTAGGAGGAGGATTAGTGACCGCTAGTAACACCACTGTCCAAAGCGAAACCAACACTACGGTTTCTGACAACGAATCACGCTTGGGCATCATCTTCTTCGCACTCATTCTCACTATGCTGATGAGCTCGCTGGGGCAGATGATTTTCTCCACCGCGCTGCCGACCATCGTCGGCGAGCTCGGCGGTGTCGACCACATGTCGTGGGTCATTTCTGCGTTCCTGTTGGCACAGACTGTGGCAATGCCGATTGTCGGCAAGCTCGGTGACATGATTGGCCGCAAGGGCCTGTTCATGATGGGCATTGTCCTGTTTATGATGGGCTCCATCATCGGCGCGATTACCCACTCCATGGGCCTTCTCATCGCCGCCCGTGCCTTCCAGGGATTTGCTGGCGGTACGTTGATGGTCTCCTCTCAGTCCATTCTGGCTGAGGTTATCCCTGCACGTCAGCGCGGTAAGTTTATGGGCATCATGGGCGCTGTGTTCGGCCTGAGCTCCGTGCTCGGCCCGGTGCTGGGCGGCTGGTTTACCGATGGCCCGGGCTGGCGCTGGGGTCTGTGGATCAACGTCCCGATGGGCTTGATTGCGCTCGTCGCTGCCGCTGCCTTCTTGAAGCTGCCGCGCCGCAAGAGCGAGGGCAACTTCGACTACATCGGCACGATGTTCCTCACCGCTGCTGCCTCCACGCTAATTCTCACCACAACCTGGGGTGGCACGCAGTATGCGTGGACGTCGGGCACCATCATTTCGCTGGTCATTGCTTCGGCAATTTCGTGGACGCTGTTCTTCTTCACTGAAACGCGCGTCTCCAACCCGCTAATCCCAATGCACCTGTTCCACAGCCGGAACTTCGTGCTGACGACCTCCTCCGGTCTGATTCTCGGTATCGCGATGTTCGGCACGATGGCTTACATCCCGACTTACCTGCAGATGGTGCACTCGATGTCGCCGACTGCGGCCGGTTTGATGATGACTCCGATGATGGTCGGTATGCTACTGACCTCAATTGGTGTGGGCCAGGTTATTTCGCGCACCGGTAAGTACCGCTTCTACCCGTTCATCGGTCTGATGATTATGGCTGTGTCGCTGTACTTGCTGTCCACCCTGGAGCCTTCTACTCCGCTGTGGCAGCTCGGTATTTACCTGTTCATCATGGGCTTTGGTCTGGGTACCGGTATGCAGGTTCTGGTTCTGATTGTTCAGAACTCGTTCCCGGTGGCAATGGTCGGTACTGCTACAGCAGCTAACAACTTCTTCCGCCAGATTGGTGGCGCGGTGGGCTCCTCCATCGTGGGCTCGATCTTCATCCACCGCATGAAGGACTTGGCCGGCGAGCGTGTCCCGGCTGCCATCGAGCAGATTAAGGCCGCCTCCCCCGAGGCTGCCGCGGAGTTCGCAAAGCAAATGGGACCGGAGGGCTTTTCCTCCAAGTCCATCGGTTCCCTGACTCCGCAGGTATTGGATAGTTTGCCGGCGCCAATCCACGAAGCGCTGATTTCCAGCTACAACGATGGATTGACACCGATCTTCTTGTACTTGACGCCAGTTATTGTCCTGGCGGCAATCATTGTGTTCTTCGTCCGTGAGGATCCGTTGAAGGAGACCGTCGAGTAAAACCTCGACAACCTCCTACTACGCCCCCACCTGGCCGTCGGCGCGGTCGAGCTTTTCCAGAATTGGACGGTTCGGCTCGCCGGCGGCTTCTGCTTCTTCCTGGACGCGCTTGAGTGCGCGCTCCTCTGGCTTTTCCAGGAGCTTTTCCAAAATAATGACATCGCGCCACTGCCCCGCCATTGGGCCGTAGGTCATCTTTGCCATGTGGTGGTAGATGCCCACTTCTCGGAAGCCAAGCTTTCGATGCAGCTTGAGCGAGCCCACATTCTCCGGGAAGACCCACGAGTGAATGGACCAGCAGCCCTTCTCCGTGGCATCGTCGATAAGCTTTTGCAGCATCGTCGCTGCCAGCCCCATCCCCTGGCCGTCCGGATGGACGTAGATGGAGTCTTCGATGACACCGTTGAAAATCGGACGCTTGGATACTGGCGCGGCTGAGGCCCATGCCAAAATCTTGTCTGGATTCTCCGCATCGACTGCGACATAACACAGGTCAACGCGCTTTAGAGCGATAAATTCGTCCCATTCGGGTGCCGAATGTTCCCACGATGCATGTCCTGTATCAAGGCCAATCTCGTAGATCTCTTGGATCTGTGGATAGTCCTCTTCACGCATCATTCGGATCGTAAAATCGCGCTTCTTTTCTGCCATACCTACAGTGTCGCTAATTTTTCGGTGCGCGTCGAACGAAACCCTAAAAATATTTTAAAAAAATCACTTTCTCTTGCGCGGCCGCCCGCCACCCGCACGTCCACCGCGCCCGCCACGACCTTTCGCAGTGGGTTTTGCATGCTTTACGACGGCCCCAGCGCGCTGCCGACGGGCTTGCTTAGCAAGCGTCTTTTCTCGGGCCGACAACTTCTTCGGGTGCTCGTCAGACTTCCTGCGCCCCAGCTGCGTGCGAGTCGATCCCTCCCGACGCCCCTGGACAATGCCGACGAACTCCTGCCGGAGCTCGTCATCCTCTGCTTTCGGCCACACCAACCAAATAGCTGTCCGAGACAGCGGATCTGTGGCACCTTCCTCGGCCACCAAGTCCGATGAGGCCACCGCCTTCTTCGATAGCGCCTTCAAAATCGTGCGAGGCCCCACTACGACGCCTGCACCAGTGGCTGCGACAGGCAGCATCTGTCGCAGCTCGTCCGCATCCACAGAGGTCAGCAGCACAGTTTCGTCCGCCAACAGCTCCTCCGGCACGGACTCTGTGAGGGAGAATACGTGTTCTTTTTCGTAGGCCACGCCCCAGGCTTCGTCGTAAAGCCTGATGCGATGGAGCGACTCGGGCAGCGAGCTTTCAGACCCTAACCGAACCAGCGCCATGTCAGCGGCACCGCCGACCAGGTCGGACATCGGATCGTCGGCGGCGTGGGCGTGCAGTGTTGCCGGAATCCGATCTCTAAAGCGGCGGAACCACTTCTCGGGACTGGTGCCGGTGGCGAACACGATGCGCAGGACGGCGGGTTCAGGAGTCGACATACTCCGCAAGGTTACTCGAATGGGTGCTAGCGTTGAACCCATGAAACCCCTAACCGCAGCCAAGAAACTTGGCATTTTCCTCCCGGCCACACCCGAGGAATTTCGCACTGGTGAGATTTCGCACGCGCAGTTTGCGGAACTGCAGTCCAATCCGCCGGAGTGGCTCGCTGAGCTACGCCGCAACGGACCGCACCCGCGCCCGGAAGTTGCCCGCAAGCTGGGCATTACTATCACGGCGTTGAAGAAGAATGACATGGACAAGCCGCTGACAACGGCGGAGATTAAGGATTTGCTCGAGCAGATGCCGGAGTGGCTGGAGACCGCTCGTGAATCCATGGCGAAGCAGCGCGTGGAAGCCGCTGAGGCAGAGTCCAAGAAGGACGACGGCCCCGGTCGGGCTGCCGCTGAAGCTGCTCGCAACGCCGAGAAATAGCAGACACAGCCGACACAGCTGACGTCTTCAAGGAGGATCCTCGTGGCCATCGACTACACCGCACATGCAATCAACCACAGGGGCAACGGTACGGTTGTCCTGATCGGCTCGCTGGGCACCACACAGGAGATGTGGGAGCCGCAAGTAGCTGCTTTGATCGAAAAGTACCAGGTCATCACGCCAGATGTCCGCGGCCATGGCGAATCCCCCATCCCCGAGGGCGAGTGGAATATGAGTCACCTGGCTGCCGACATCATCGAGGTTCTCAATGAGGAGGATGTCGACCACGCGCACTTTGTCGGCCTATCGCTCGGCGGCGCTATCGCCCAGACCATCGCGCTAGAGCACGCCAATCGCGTGGCCAGCCTGACGCTGTCGTCGACAGCGCCGAAGTTCGGCACACCCGAGGCCTGGCAGGAAAAGGCCCAGCTCGTGCGCGACAAGGGCACGGTCGCGCTCGCCGATACTGTCGTCCGCAACTGGTTTACCGACGAGTGCTTCGACACCAACCCCGAGCTACCAGCCCGCTTCCGCGACATGATTGCCGACTGCCCCGATGACGGCTACATCGGTGCCTGCGGCGCACTGTCCCGCTTCGACACCCGCGAGCGCCTCGCCGAGATCACCGCTCCGACGCTGGTTATCGCCGGCAAGCAGGACACCTCTACATCTCTCGACGTCGTCACTTCGCTTCACGACGGCATCGCGGGCTCGACCATGGTCGTCATTTCGCCGGCCAAGCACCTGCTTAACCAGGAGACCCCGGAGTACTACAACTCTGCCCTGCTGGCGCACATTGATGGGATTGCCGACTAGCGCCTACTCGCAGCAATAAAAAATAAAAAATGACGCGACCTGCTCGCTGCCCATTCCACAGGGACGGCGCACAGGTCGCGTCATTTTTTCGAGTGCAATTGGAGGTTGCTATGACTGCAGTGGAAGAAGCTCGGATAATCAAGGGAACCGGTCTCCACCTGATGCTCATACTAACGACCACCAGCACTAATGGGAATAAGAAAACGAGAATGTTTCGTTAATCACCCCCATGGCGACTACCTCGCACGCATAACCCCCGCACCCCAAAGCCCCAGCGACCCGGCTGGCGGACATGACAAAAATAGCCGTTCACCTGGCTCTGTAGGTTAGCATTACCTAATATTGCCGACCGTCGGCGATAGCCCGAATTCAATAGCACCCCAACCGCAACGGGGGTAGTTTTCCGGGAAGGCTGGGCGCAATATCCGTCGTCAAGCGATTTCACATCACCAATCGGGAAAAAACTTTTAAAAAAACAAGTGTCTCTCATCACACTCATGCATAATGGGGTACAACAGTCATAGTCACTATGACGATGAACCGAGGCCATCGCGTTTATCTGCAGCGTTTATCTGCGACGTACGAAAAGGCCTTAAGACAAAAATTCCACGACAATATTTCTAGGAGCATGTCATGAAGGACTTTCTGCCCCGTACTCACTTCGAAGAAGAGCACAACATGTTCCGCGACATGGTTCGCGGCTTCGTCGAGAAGGAAATCACCCCGAACGTAGAGCGCTGGCACAAGGAAGGTCAGCCGGACCGCGAGGTCTTCAAGAAGGCCGGTGAGCTCGGCCTGATTGGCATGTCCACTCCGGAGGCATACGGCGGCGGCGGAGAGATGGACTTCCGCTACAACCAGGTCCTGAACGAGGAGCTCTCCAACGCTGACTGCGGCTCCATCGTCGTTTCCTTCGGCGTTCTCAACGATCTGGTCGCTCCGTACCTGGCTAAGTTCGGCAACGAAGAGCAGAAGCAGAAGTACCTGGCTTCCATGAACGCCGGCGACACCATCGGCTGCCTCGCCATGACCGAACCGGGCGCAGGTTCCGACCTGGCAGGTATGCGCACCTTCGCCAAGAAGGACGGCGACCACTACGTCCTCAACGGCACCAAGATCTTCATCTCCAACGGCATGATGGCCGACTTCGCTCTCGTCGCAGCTATCACCGACCCATCCAAGGGCCGCGCTGGTGTCTCCATGTTCATCGTCGACGCCGACCTCGAGGGCTTCACCAAGGCTGGCCCGCTACAGAAGGTCGGCCTGAAGGCTCAGGACACCGCTGAGCTCAACTTCGACAACGTCCGCGTTCCGGCTGAGAACCTGCTCGGCGAAGAGGGCGCCGCCTTCGGCTACCTCCGCACCAACCTCGCTCACGAGCGCTTGACCCTGGCTTGCGGCTCTGTCGCAACTTCCCGTCGCGCTTGGACCCTGGCTTACAAGTACGCTCAGGAGCGCGAGGCATTCGGTCGCCCGATTATCAAGCACCAGGTCCACGGCCACTACTTGGCTGACATCGCCACCCGCGTCACTGCCCTGCAGGCTTTCGTTGACCAGGCTGTTATGGCTCACAACGCTGGCCAGCTGGACGAGACCGGCGCTTCCATGGCCAAGTACTGGACCACCGAGGAGCAGCAGGACATCGTTACCCGCTGCCTGCAGATGTTCGGTGGCTACGGCTTCATGCTCGAGTACCCGATCTCCACTCACTACCTCGACTCCAAGGTCCAGACCATTTACGGTGGCACCAACGAGATCATGAAGGAAATCATCTTCCGTCGCATCGCCAAGGGCGGCGCAGAGTAAATAGCGCACGTCGGCCTAGCTGATTCGACACAAACCCCGTCAGGTTTTCCTGGCGGGGTTTTTGCATGCTTGTGACTGAGGCAGCTCTTAGGGTCGGTGATTATTTACGAGGCTTGATTGGAGCCGCCCCCCCCTGTACCACAGCCCTCACCAAAACCATTACCCCCTACAAAACTGAAACTATACAATGAGATACCTATCTCATATACTAAGATTTCATTAGGTAATGGTGATGCACTTCACCAATTTTCCCCTCGGCCACGCGGGCGCGTGACCGGAGATGAAGGATTGGAGTTCCAGAGGTATGAGCACAACTAACTCGACCGCTACCCCTCAGCGAAGGGAGGTGTTTTCCACCCGAGCAGCCTTCATTTTCGCCGCCATCGGCTCGGCAGTCGGGCTCGGAAACATCTGGCGTTTCCCCTATGTCGCATACGACTCCGGCGGTGGCGCCTTCCTTATCCCCTACCTGGTCGCACTACTGACCGCGGGTATCCCACTGCTCTTCCTCGACTTCGCCATCGGCCACCGCTTCCGCGGGTCAGCACCGAAGTCGATGCGTCGCATCAAGCCCTGGGCTGAACCAATTGGCTGGATTCAAGTCGGTATCGCCTTCTTCATTACCGTCTACTACGCCGTTATTATCGCGTGGTCCTTCATCTACGCCTGGAAGTCCCTCCGCAAGAGCTGGGGTCCAAATGCCGAGACCCACTTCATGAAGGACTTCCTCCAAGCGGACACCGAGAGCGTCTTCTCTCTCGATTTCGTCCCCTCTATTTCCATCGTCCTGCTCATTGTCTGGGTTCTCGTCATCGGCATTCTGGCCGCTGGCGTGGACAAGGGCATCGGTAAGGTCTCCGTCATCTTCATCCCGCTGCTGACCGTTCTCTTCGTCGCAGTGGTCATCTACTCCCTGACCCTGGATGGCGCTGCAAAGGGCCTGGACGCATTCTTCACCCCGGACTGGTCCGCACTTACTGACTCCAGCGTGTGGATCGCCGCCTACGGCCAGATCTTCTTCTCCCTGTCCGTGGCCTTCGGTATCATGCTGACCTACGCCTCCTACCTGAAGCCACGCACGAACCTCACCGGCTCCGGCCTGGTCACCGCGTTCGCAAACTCCTCCTTCGAGGTTCTTGCCGGTATCGGTGTCTTCGCCACCCTGGGCTTCATGGCAGCGCAGTCGGGCCAGGCTGTCGACGAGGTCGCAACCTCCGGTATTGGTCTTGCCTTCATCGCCTTCCCGACGGTCATCTCTGAGATGCCAAACTTCATCGGTTCGGTCTTCGGCCTGCTGTTCTTCCTCTCCCTGGCAATCGCCGGTGTGACCTCCCTGATGTCACTACTCGAGGTCGTCGTCTCCGCAGTCAAGGACAAGCTGAACCTCGGCCGCGTCCAGGCCACTCTCACCGTCGGTGGCTCCATGGCCGTCATCTCGCTGCTGGCCTTCCCGACCACCTCAGGTATGGCAACCCTCGACATCGTCGATAAGTTCACCAACAACGTCGGTATCGTCCTGGTTGCGCTGCTGACCATCATCGCAATCGACTGGATTCTGCGCCGCACCAACGAGTTCGCCATGCACCTCAACGCCGTGTCCTCGTTCAAGGTCGGCACCATGTGGCAGATCTTCGTCGGAAACATCACGCCGGTCATTCTCGCCGTCATCCTGTTCCAGGAGCTCATTGGACTTTTCCAGGAAAACTACGAAGGCTACTCCGACACCCAAATCGACATCTTTGGTTGGGGCGTCATCGGCGTGATTCTCATCGGCGCTCTGATCATGGCCATCCTGCCTTGGCGCGGCCAACACCGCCTCGATGGTCCTCCGGGCTCGGACTTCGGCGTGACGCCAGATTTCAAGCGAACCTCACACCTGCCACGCAAGCACACTCCGGAAAACCAGGAGGTTTAAGCCACAATGTCCGGTATCGCAATTGTCATGATGGCACTGTTCATCATCGTCATCTGGGGCGGCCTGGCGGTCTCGCTGGTCAGCCTATCCAAGCACCCTGACGAGGTTTCCGGTGAGCTGGGAGATCACCCAGAACTCACCAGCGAAGTACTAGGAGCGCAGGAAGAGCAGTAGTTCTTCACTACTATCTGCCCCCTGTCACTCCAGGTATCTGACTTACTCACCTACGAAACGCGGTGGTCGCTTCTCCAAGAAAGCGGCCACCGCTTCCTTATGGTCGGCCGAGACCGCCAAACGAGCCTGCGCGTCCGCCTCCGCCGCAGCAGCAGCCAAGGTATCCCGACGCAGCAGAGCCTTAATCTCCTTCAGCGCGGCCGTCGGGCCCGCGGCAAACTGGGCTGCCAACTCACGTGCCCGAGTCGCTGGATCATCCACCACTTCAGTGACCAGGCCGAGGCTCAGGGCCTCGTCGGCAAGCACCTTCTTATCGAAGAACAACAGCTCACGCGCCTTCGCGTCGCTGACCATGCGCGGCAGCAGCGCCGACATGCCACAGTCCGTGGCCAGGCCAATCGACGGGAACGCCGCTTTGAACGACGCCTTCGGGCCAGCGATACGGAAATCACAGTGCAGCGCCAGCGACCAACCGGCACCCGCCGCAGCACCTTCGATAGCAGCAATAACCGGAACGTTAATCGCGGTCAGCTCCGCGACCATCGGGTTGTACTCCTCGACAACCTTGCCCATGCCGGCGCCGGACTGCAGGTCGGAAATGTGCTCCTTCAAATCCTGGCCCGTACAAAACGCCTTCGGCCCACCGAGCAGGATAACAGCGCGCACATCCGGCTCCTGCGCACGCTCAAAAGCGGCTTTGAGCTCCAAGCGGAGACTCTTATCCAGGGAGTTATAGGCATCCGGGCGGTCGATGGTGATGGCTAGAATGCCGTCGGAAAAGTCTTGAGTAACGTTGCTCATAACCTCGCAGGTTATCGCAATCTCCCCCGCCTCGGACGCACTTTTGCACCAAATCACCCGCCTCGAGTAACAAGGGACACATGACACTTCCACGCCCCGCCACGCCTGACGACGTCCACGAGATCGTCGACCTCATCAAAGACCTGGCAGCCTACCAAAAAGAACCCGACGCCGTCCGACTGACCCCCGAGCGCCTGCGCGAACAGCTCTTCGGGGACAACCCCGCGATTTTCTGCCACGTCGTCGACTCCACATCCGGAAATTTGGACGATTGCGACGATAACGGCGCCGGTGTTAGTAGTGGCGGTGTTGTTAGTAGTGGCGGTGTTGGTGGCGGCCCTCGCCTCGACGGCATTGCACTGTGGTTCCTGAACTACTCCACCTGGGAAGGCACCCACGGCATCTACCTCGAAGACCTTTACGTCCGCCCCGAGGCACGCGGCACCGGCAAGGGCAAAGCACTGCTGCAGAACCTCGCGCGAGTTGCCGTGGAGCGAGGCTACTCACGTGTCGAGTGGTGCGTCCTGAAGTGGAATCAACCCTCCATCGACTTCTACCGCTCCCTCGGTGCCTTCCCCATGGACGAATGGGACACCTTCCGCCTCACCGGACAGCCGCTCGCTGACTTCGGGGCGTAACAGGCGGCCGTGCGGCGAGGCGGTTGTTTGGCGGTGCGGCAGTGCGGTCGCATGGTTGCGCGGTGCTGCTTTTTGCGCGGGGCGGCAACAGAAAAGTCCGGATGTGGATAACTGCTAAACCGGCTGACTTATCCACAGTCTGCCCTCATGGGCGTTGTCCCCCTACATCCGGACTTTTACCTTCAAAGGCATGACAGTTCTTGGGACGCTCGCCACACTGGCCTCGCGCGGAATGGACACGCTGGCGGAACTCCACGCCGCGCGTCCCGACGGCCACGACGCCACCTCCCACCTGGCGGCAACCCTCGGCCTTGACCCGGCGCGCCTCCGGCTGTTGCTACGCGTCGCCGCCCACTATCTTCAACCCGCTGACACCGAGGAAAACACCAAAGCCCGCGAAGACGCCACAGCTCTGGCCCGCCGACTCGGGCTCAGCCTGGACACCTGCGTGCTTATCGACAAGCGCAGCCGCCAAGCCAACAACGCAGAACTCCACGACAACCTGCGGCTCACATTCGTCGCAGCCGCCGAGCGTCTCGGCTTCGAAGAACTCGATCTCTACATGCGGGAAACTCTCACCGAGCTCAACACCGAAGACGAACCACCCCAGCACCTGCGCGCCCGGTTTTCCCGGAAGGTAGACATCCGGGGAATGAAGCACTTTCATATCTCCGGCCCCTCGGATATGCTCGACAATCTCCTGTCGCCGCTTACCATCCGCGCCGCAGAAATCCGGAAGTCCCATCCGGAGTTTTCCCACGACCGCTGCGTCGGTCAGGCGCTTGCCGAGCGCCTCGAGCATGCCGATGCCGCAATGCCCGTCGACAAGCTCGATGAAATGCGCTACCAACCCGCCATCATCATCACCGCGCAAGACATCATCGACTACAGCCCGCGCTTCGCCGCCACCACCAACGGCTCCGCGCTCGCGCCCGACGTCTTCCTCAACGCCCTACTCGCCGACACCGGATGGGCCGTGCTTTACGACGAACACAGCGCCATTACGGACTTATTTCCCATCGGCAACCCCCGTCTGGCGACTGAAGAGCAGCGCATCGCGATGCTCATCGACAACCCCATCTGCGCCTGGCCCGGCTGTGAACGCCCCGCCTATAGCGGACAAGCGCACCACCTAGTCGCTCACAAAAACGGCGGCACAACCACGCTGGACAACCTCACCATGGTCTGCCGAGAACACAACGGGCTTAACGACGACGACCGGGAAGGACGCAACGGTTACCTGGAACGCATCCCCACATCCGGACATATTCGATGGCGTCCACCCGACAAAACGCGGCCGCCACTGTTCAGCAACTCGTTTGTGACATCGATGTCCGGAAGGTCATACGCGGGATACAGGGCGGGAACGACCAAGCAACTGGGGCCGGAACCACCGCCTCCGGACTAAAACCCGGATGTACGGGAAAACCCGTCCTAGCGCACTGCTAGAACGGGTACTTGTGCTGCAAAAACGCAGAATTAGATGAGGTTCCAGTCCTCGATGCCGTCGTAAAGCGGGAATTCCTGAGCGATCTTCGAAACACGAGCACGCAGGGAGTCAACATCCGCATTCTTGCCGGCGGCGAGAGCAGTACCGATGACATCGGCGACCTCGGTGAAGGCCTTCTCGTCGAGACCGCGGGTGGCCAGCGCCGGAGTACCGATACGAAGTCCGGATGTAACCATCGGAGGACGCGGGTCAAACGGAACAGCATTCCGGTTGACGGTGATACCAACAGCGTGGAGTAGATCCTCGGCCTCCTGGCCGTTCATCTCAGAATTGCGCAGATCCGCCAGAACCAGGTGGACATCGGTGCCGCCGGTGAGAACATCGACGCCAGCCTCGGCGCAGTCGGCAGCGGTGAGACGCTCAGCCAGGATGCGGGCACCGGCGAGAGTGCGCTGCTGGCGCTCCTTGAACTCCTCGGTACCAGCAATCTTCAGCGCCACGGCCTTGCCGGCGATAGCGTGCATCAGCGGACCACCCTGCTGTCCCGGGAAAACAGCGGAGTTCAGCTTCTTGGCGTACTCCTGCTTGGCCAAAATCATGCCCGAACGAGGGCCACCGAGAGTCTTGTGAACGGTGGTCGACACAACGTCAGAATGCGGAACCGGCGACGGGTGCAGACCGGCGGCAACCAAACCTGCGAAGTGAGCCATGTCCGTCCACAGCTTCGCGCCGACCTCATCGGCGATGGAGCGGAAAGCTTCGAAGTCGAGGTGGCGCGGGTACGCCGACCAACCTGCGATGAGGACATCCGGCTTTTCTGCGAGCGCCTGCTCACGCACCTTGTCCATATCGATCCGCATGGTGTCCTTATCCACACCGTATGCGGCGACGTGGTAGAGCTTGCCGGAGAAGTTCAGCTTCATGCCGTGGGTCAGGTGACCGCCGTGTGCCAGGTCGAGGCCCATAATCTTGTCGCCGGCGTTGATCAGCGCATGCAGAACGGCAGCGTTGGCCTGCGCGCCTGCGTGCGGCTGAACGTTGGCGAACTCAGCGCCGAAGAGCTCCTTGGCGCGGTTGCGTGCCATGTCCTCGACGACGTCGACGTATTCGCAGCCGCCGTAGTAACGACGACCCGGGTATCCTTCGGCGTACTTGTTGGTCAGAACCGAGCCCTGAGCCTGCAGCACTGCACGTGGAACAAAGTTCTCACTAGCAATCATTTCGAGCATGTCACGCTGACGAGAGAGCTCCCCTGCCATTGCCTCTGCGAGGTCGGGATCGAGTTCACGCAGCGATTGGTAGCGGACATCGTTATTGTTAGACCCGGTCATGAGTAGGTTTTCGACCTTTCAATAAAACTTCAATGCCACAGGCCATGCTAGCCCTTTATGGGGCAAACCACGAAAGCAGCACTATTCCAGCATGCCCCCTTTGTTGTTCCGTTTTCCGGTTTTGGGCCCCCCTTGGCACAATTGGAGGTATGACGCGCGCAACATCCCCCAGCCCGTACGTCGAGTTCAAACGCGAGCAGTGGCGCGAAATGCGCAAGAATATGCCTCTGGTGCTGACGGAAGAGGAAGCTGAACGACTTTCCGGTATCGGTGAAAACATCGACCTGGACGAAGTCGCCGAGGTCTATCTTCCGCTTTCTCGCCTGATTCACATGCGTGTGGCGGCGCATCGGGAGCTGAACGCTGTAACGTCGAACTTCCTTGGGGAAAATCCTTCGAAGGGGGCATCGGTGCCGTTTATTATCGGCGTCGCGGGTTCGGTGGCGGTTGGCAAGTCAACGACGGCGCGTTTGCTGCAGGTACTGCTCGAGCGCTGGGAGACTAATCCGCGGGTGGACTTGGTCACCACTGATGGCTTCCTCTACCCTTCTGAGGAATTGAATCGCCGTGGCATTATGCAGCGCAAGGGGTATCCGGAGTCGTATGACCAGCGTGCGCTAATGCGGTTTGTCACGGCGGTGAAGTCGGGAGCGCGGCATGTGAAGGCTCCGGTGTATTCGCACACACTCTATGACCGAGTCCCTGACGAGTTCGTCGATGTTGACCGTCCGGACATTCTCATTCTCGAGGGGCTCAATGTTTTGCAGACGGGTCCGACGCTGATGATTTCCGATCTTTTCGATTTCAGTGTCTACGTCGATGCCCCGCGCGCGGACATCGAGCGTTGGTACATCAGCCGTTTCCTTCGTCTCCGCCAGACGGCGTTTCGCGCTCCGGGCGCGCACTTCGCAGATTATGCAACGCTTGACGACGAAGCTGCGACCGAGGTGGCCCGACGCATTTGGCAGCAGGTGAACTTGCCAAACCTGACGGAAAATATTTTGCCCACTCGAGTGCGGGCGTCATTAGTTCTTACGAAGTCTCGGGACCACAAGGTTTCGAGGGTCCGGATGCGCAAACTCTAACATCCGGAAATTTTTCCGGATGTAGGGAGGTTATTTGCCGAAGCGGCGTGAGCGCTGCGAAAAGTCTCGAAGTGCGCGGAGGAAGTCGATGCGGCGGAATTCGGGCCAGTAGGTATCGGTGAACCAAATCTCGGAGTAGGCGGTTTGCCAGAGGAGGAAGCCGCTGAGCCGCTGTTCTCCGGAAGTGCGGATGACTAAATCGGGATCCGGTTGTCCGGATGTATAGAGGCGGCGAGAAATGGCGTCGGTGGTGATGCTCTCCTCGAGCTCGGAAGCATCAATTCCTTCGGCGACTGATTCCCGGATGATTCTGCGCACCGCGTCGACGATTTCCTGCCGGCCGCCGTAGCCAACGGCGATGTTGACCTGGATGCCGGTGTTGTTCGCGGTGACTTCTTCGTCGTGGCGCAGCCGGGCGGTCATTCTTTCCGGAAGGAGCTCGAGGTGGCCGACCATGCGCAGGCGCACGTCGTTAGGCGATTGCGCCAATTCGTCGACGACGTCGGCGATGATGTCGAACAGTAACTCCAGCTCTTCGGGGTCGCGCCCGAGGTTTTCGGTGGAGAGCAGGTAGATGGTGACCAGCTCGATTTCCTGCTCGGCGCACCAGCCGACGAATTCTGCGATTTTGCGGGAGCCGACGCGGTGGCCGTGGCTGACGTCGGTGAATCCAGCCTCCCTCGCCCAGCGGCGGTTGCCATCGGCCATAATGGCAACGTGCTTGGGGCGAGGTTTTCCTTCTAGCTCTTGGGCTAGTTTGCGCTCGTAGAGCGGATACGCAATCCGCCGGAGTGAGGACGGCTGGTTTTCTTTCACATATGTAACTCTACCCAATGGGCACGGCCACTTTGTGCTTAGTCACGTGCCTGCCGACGCTTCCGGACTTCTGCCGCAAGCGTACGCAGCAGCCGGTCGGTGGTTTCCCAATCCATGCAGGCATCGGTGACGGACTTGCCGTATACGAGGCCATTACGGCCATCGGTAATTTTTTGCGCGCCGGCTTCGAGGAAGGACTCCATCATGATGCCGGTGATGCGCTCGTCGCCGGCACCGATGAGCTTGCCGAGCTCCTCAACGACCTCGGCCTGGCGCACCTCGGATTTTCCGGAATTGGCATGGGAGGCGTCCACCATGATGCTGACGGTCTGCTCGGCCTTGTTCAGGCGGGCTTCGGCGTCGTCAAGCGATTCCTTATCCCAGTTCGGGCCGGAGGTGCCGCCGCGGAGAATGAGGTGGCAATTGTGGTTGCCGGCGGTTTCGACGACGGCGGCGCGGCCCTGGTCGTTCATACCGAAGAAGAAGTGCGGGTTTGCTGCAGAGACCAGCGAGTCCACGGCGACCTGGACGTTGCCGTCGGTGCCGTTTTTGAAGCCGATGGGCATGGAAAGTCCGGAAGCGAGCTGGCGGTGGACCTGCGACTCCGTGGTGCGCGCACCAATCGCACCCCAGGAGACGGCGTCGGCGATGTACTGCGGGCTGTTGGGCTCGAGGAACTCGGCGCCGGCGGGCAGGCCGGTGCGCAGGACCTCGATGAGCACCTCGCGGGCCATGTGCAGGCCCTTGTTGATTTTGAAGGAGCTATCCAGGTCGGGGTCGTTGATGAGTCCCTTCCAGCCGACGGTGGTGCGCGGCTTTTCGAAGTAGACGCGCATGACGACCAGCAGGTCCTCGTCGAGCTCATCGGCGGTGGCCTTCAGGCGGCGGGCGTAGTCGATGGCGGCCTCGGGGTCGTGGATGGAGCACGGGCCGACAACGACTAGCAGGCGATCGTCCTCGCGGGCGATGACGCGGGCGATGTCGAGTCGCGACTGCTCCACTTCGTTAACGAGGTTCGGGGTCAGTGGCTGTTTGGCCATGACCTCTTCTGGGGAGGGCAGGTCGTGGAAGGCTACGACGCGGCGGTTCGCGGTAGAGGCGGGGGCTTCGAGGGAAGTTGGAGGGGTCATCTGAGGTCTCTTTTCTCTGGGTGATTAGTTGCGCATTTTGGCTGTAGATACGACAAAAGGCAGCGCCCCTATTGGTGGGGCTGCTGCCTTTGGCTCCGGTTGGTGGCGACGTGACGATTAGCCGCCGGCTGTGACTATGTCGTCACTGCCTCCGGAGCCTTCGAAAAATAAAATCGCCACATACGCATGTGCTTGACTGTAGCGCACTGCCTAGAATCCCGCAATTCGAACTTCAAATCCCGCCACATGGGAAACAATCAGGGGCGCGCGCAACTGCCCGTCGTCAAGCGACGCGCACACACCTTGACGCTGACTACTCCGCTTCACGACGCTGCTCTGCTGCAGCCATCGCCTTATCCACAGCCTCGGAATCGAAGGGATCCATGCCGTGCGCCTCGGCGAACTTCCGGCGAGCGGCCATGCGCTTCGCGCGCCGCGAGAGGTCCCAGCCGAGAGCCAGGATGACGATGAGCAAAACGACAATGATGAGCAGGCCAACAGGAGAGGCCTTACCGAAGTCAGCACCCCGCGGACCAGTGGGGTTCTGCGCCAGGAAAATTGTCGTGCGAGCCGCCAAGGCATCGAAGCTTTCAATCATGAGTTCCAGCTTAGCGTTAATTCCGGACTATTCCGCGTCGGGGTCGATACCGGCAAAGAGATCGGTCTCTGGCAGCTCGGTCTGCACTCGAGTGCGGGCAAGCTCAAACTCTTCGGTCGGCCAAACGCGCCGCTGAATGTCTACCGGCACGGCGAAGAATGGTCCGTTCGGATCGATCTGCGTAGCGTGCGCCAGCAGCGCCTGATCCCGCTGCTGGAAGTAATCGCCGCACTCAACCTGCGTGGTCACGCGGGTCATGATGTCGCCGGGAGTCTTAGTCCAACGGCGGAAGGACTCGGCCAGCGGGCTTTCCAAACCGTTGTCGCGGTAGTAGTTGTCCAGCGCGATGAGACGCGCCTTGATGAAACCATGGGTGTAGTAGAGCTTGGAAATCTCCCATGGTTCACCGAGCTCGGGGTACTTATCCGCTCCAGACTCCAGCCAAGCGCGCATGGACACGATATGGGTCATGATGTGGTCCGGGTGCGGGTAGCCACCGTTTTCGTCGTAAGTAATGACGACGTGCGGACGAAACTCGCGGATTGCCCGAATGAGAGGCTTGGTCGCATCCTCGACCGATTGGCGAGCAAACACACCGTGCGACAGCACCGGCACCGGGTTGCCCGCAGGCAGACCGGAGTCGGTAAAGCCGAGCCACTCATGTTCAACGCCGAGAATCTCAGCGGCTGCAGCCATTTCGTGAACGCGCACCGCGGCGATATTCTCCCGCACCTCCGGCCGATCCATCGCAGGGTTGAGAATGCTACCGGCCTCACCGCCGGTGCAGGTCACTACTTTGACGCGATGCCCTTCCGCCGCATATCGGGCCATTGTTGCGGCGCCCTTGCTCGATTCGTCATCAGGATGAGCGTGAATTGCCATCAGACGAAGTGCCAATTGAAGTCACTCCCGCTACTATCTCAGTCCATGTTTTTCTGGCCAAGGCCGGAGCCCTTCGACCGCAACGATGCTACTACAGCACCGTTTCAATACCGCCCCACTATAGCGTTGCACCATCATATGACCACGCAGCATCGCTACTCGGTGGAACGACATAGCAGCAGGACACCGCGCCGCACCAGAAAGATTGTTTAACTGTCAACATTTTACCACGTCGACCGAGAACTCCGATAGGCTAAAAAGCATGGCTGAAAGTTCGGAGCGAAACACCCGAAATACCGCAGCGCGTAACGAGCAGCGCGAGCGCTATGGGGACAACAGTCGCACTCTCCCCGCAAAATTGGTTGTCATCGCTATTGTTGGCATGCTCGTCATCGCCGGCGCATACATCTTCGTTCAGATGAACCGCGTCTCCACCCCGGATGTCTCTGCAACGCAAGCGGGCTGGAGCCGCACTCCAGGGAAGGAAGATGAGCAGTTCATCTTTACGCTGGACGTCACCCGCGAAAAGCCAGAGCTGGATAGCTACTGCATTATCTATGCGCTGAACTATGACGTGGCAGAGGTCGGCCGTCGCGACGTATTCATCCCGGGCGGCGGCCCCGCTACCGTGCGGATGGACGTCCCCATTGCCACCCGCGAGCTGGCCGTCGCAGGCGATGTCTATGGCTGCTCCACCGACATTCCGGAGTTCCTCGCACCTGCGAAGTAATCTCCCTTCGCAACTGAGGATCATGCGCTGCGGGGCCACGTCGTAAAGCGTGCGCGACAACACTCCGACGCGCCTGTTATTGCCTTGTGGCGTGACAGTGCTATCCTGTGACGCAGCCGACGGCCCCACGCGGGGCCGCTTTTGTATTAAATAGCCAAAAACACAGGAGGAACCATGACTGAGGCAAAGAACAATAGCCCATGGCTCACCCAGGAGTCCCACGACAAGCTCAAGGCCGAGCTTGAGGCGCTATATGAAAACCGCCCGGTCATCGCCGCCGAGATTAACGAGCGCCGCGAAGAGGGCGACTTGAAGGAAAACGCCGGCTACGATGCCGCCCGCGAGCAGCAGGGACAGGAAGAGGCACGCATCCGTTACCTCGAAGACCTGCTCCAGCGCGCCACTGTCGGCGAGATTCCGCAGGAGTCCGGTGTGGCTCTGGTCGGCACCGTGGTCCACGTCTACTACGACGGCGACGAGGACGACACCGAGACCTTCCTCATCGGTACCCGTGGCGCTGACTCCTCCAACCCGAACCTGGAGACTTACTCCACCGATTCCCCGCTGGGTAAGGCCCTGGTCGGCGCTAAGGAGGGCGAGACCCGCACTTACGCTTCCCCGAGCGGCGACGAAGTGTCTGTCACCGTAATTAAGGCTGAGCCGTACAACCCGGAGATGGATGCCTAAGCGCTGAAGTTACTTACCCCGGCGCTAGACCGCCTCAACCCAGGCGGCGATCTCGGGCCACAGCGCCCGATTCTTGGACCGATAGAAGCCCATATGGCCTATCGGTCCATTTTTTGTACCCTCTCCCGCTTCGATATCGCGCTTTACGACGTCACACTGCACAGCCCGATCGGTCAATATGTCGACTGCCGGTCGATTGGCCCACCGCACACCCGGGTTTAATGCGAATCGAAGGTTTAATGCGAATCGAGAAAGCAGCTCATCAGATAAGAGCAAAGCGCCGGCCAACCCGCAAAACGGGCTAACCGGCGCTTGTGCGTTAGTTAGTTTTCTAGCGCTTAATCCCTGAAGTAGGACAGCAGACGCAGAATCTCGGTGTAGAGCCAGACCAAGGTCACGGCCAGGCCGAGGGCGACACCCCAGGCGTACTGAGCCGGAGCGCCAGCGCGGACCAGGCGGTCAGCCTGATCAAAGTCAATCAGGAAGCTGAAGGCTGCCAGGCCGATGCAAACTAGCGAGAAGATGATCGAAAGCATGCCACCGTCACGCAGCGGGAAGCCCAGGCCGAACAGGGAGAGCACCAGGTTGCCCAGCATGAGGACCAGAACACCAATCAGAGCCGCACTCATAAAACGGGTGAACTTCGGGGTCACACGGATAGCACCCGACTTGTAGACGAAGAGCATACCGATGAAGACACCCAGGGTGGCCAGCACGGCCTGCATAATCAGCGCACCAGCGGCAACGCCCTGAATAGGAGCGGTGAACATGAAGCTGATGCCGCCGACGAAGAGACCCTCGAAGGCCGCGTAGGTGAGGGTAACCGGCGCGGAGCCGTACTTCTTGCCGAAGGTGGACACCAAAACAGTAATCAGGCCGCCGATGGCGCCGACAATAGTCAGAATCATGGCCAGGCTGGTGGAGACACTGACGGCAATGAAGAAGTTGACTGCAGCCAGAACGATGATGGTTGCCAGTGTGATGCCAGTCTTGGAAACAACATCGTCGACCGTCATCGGACGGTAGTCGGCGGCAACCTGCGACTGGTACGGGTTATCCCCGAAATCAGCGCCCATCTGACCTTGGCCGTAGTGATGTGCGACCGCCTGTCCGCGGGCGACGGTCTTAGTAAGTGAACTGAATGCAGGATTGCTGCTTTCGCGCACGTCGTCCTTCTTTCTTTTTCTCAGTTTTTCTTACAAGTTTTGAACTCAGGCACACGCGCGTACGTTTGCCTACACTGCCTACAACGGGCGATGTAAAGGTATTGTTCCCAACCCTGAAAAAAAGTTATTATCAAGGTAATTCTTCGCCTGCTGGCGGTGATTTGGTAATCGCGGAAACACTCACAGTCGCCAGGCGTGGGCAAACCCTGAGTGATTACGAACAGGAGGCTGGTCAAGTTGTCCGATGGCCTTGACTACGATCCGGATACCACTGGTGATTTCGACGAGACCACGCTCGATGGCTCGGAAGGGCTCGATGGTGATTTCCTCACCGGTGACGGCGAAAACTATGTAATGGATACGCCGGACCGCTGGCGGGGTGCGACCCCGCATGACACTCTCGGCAAGCGGTTGGCAGAGGAAAAGCCGGACATCGATGTCGACGACGATCTGGATGATGACCCGGAGATGCGCTACGGCGATGTCGACGGCCACGAACCGTTCGAGTTCGGCAACGATGGCCCGCGCGACCCGGACCGCAACCGTCGGATGGGCTGGACTAGCTACTAACTTTTAGTAGTTTTGCCAAATTTACTATCTCGGAGCGTCGCGCAACAGTAGTATCTGTGCCATGACAGCATCTACTGCCACGACAAACCGAACTACCATCCGCAATCCGCTTAACGACGAGCTCGTTGCCCGCCTTCTTCAGCGCGTCACGGTAGCTGATAAGTCGAAGACCGCCACTATCTCGGCGCCATTTACCGGCCAGGAGCTGGCGCAGATTCCTGTCGGTACCCAGGCCGATGTCGACGAGGCCTTCAAGCGTGCCCGTGCGGCGCAGAAGAAGTGGGCCCGCATGGCACCGGAAAAGCGCGGCGAAGTGCTGCACCACTTCCACGACCTGCTCTTTACCCACTGCGACCAGGTGCTGGATTTACTGCAGGCCGAGACCGGCAAGAACCGAGCCAGTGCCCACGAGGAGCTCGTACACACCGCTATCACCGCCCGCTACTACGGCAATCAGGGCCCGAAACTGCTTGAGCCGAAGCGAGCACACGGCGCTGTCCCGGTACTTTCCAAGACCACCGTCTACCACCACCCAAAGGGCGTCGTCGGTGTTATTGCTCCGTGGAATTACCCACTGACTCTCGCGGTTTCCGACGCGCTGGCTGCACTGATGGCCGGTAACGCCATCGTGCTCAAGCCGGACAGCACCACTCCGTTTACCGCTCTCTTCGCTGTCGATTTGCTCTACCGCGCTGGTCTTCCGGAGGATCTCTTCCAGGTCATTCCAGGCCCAGGTCGTGTTGTCGGCCAGGGCATTGTCGGCCAGTGCGACTTCCTGATGTTCACCGGCTCCTCCGAGACCGGCCGCTCACTGGCACAGCAGTGCGGCGAGCGCCTGATTAGTTTCTCCGCAGAGCTCGGCGGCAAGAACCCGCTGATTGTCGCTGAGGATGCCAACATCAACCGCGCGGTCGAGGGCGCGCGCATCGGCTGCTTCACCAACTCCGGTCACCTGTGCGTGTCCATTGAGCGAATCTATGTCGTGGACTCCGTCTGGGACGAATTCGTCCCGGCATTCACCGACCGCGTGAAGGCAATGTCCATCGGCGCTGGCTACGAGTGGGAAACCGAAATGGGCTGCCTGCAGTCGCAGGGGCAGTTCGACACGGTCAAGTCCATGGTCGACGAGGCCATCGAGGCCGGTGCCACTGTACTGGCCGGTGGTCGTCCTCGCCCGGATCTGGGACCGCTGTTCTACGAGCCAACCGTGCTTGCCGACGTCCCGGAGGGCGTCGCCCTGCTGACCGAAGAGGTATTCGGCCCAGTGGTAGTCCTCCAGCGCGTCTCGGATGTCCATGAGGCTATCGCCAAGTCCAACGATTCCCGTTATGGCCTCAACGCTTCGCTGTGGACCTCCCCGCGTCGCGCAAAGGAGCTGGCTCCACAGCTTGAGGCCGGCACCGTGAATGTCAACGATGGTTTTGCTGCGGCCTTCGCGTCTGTCGATGCCCCGATGGGTGGTTTCAAGGATTCGGGTGTGGGCCGTCGTCAAGCAGCGGGCGGCTTGCTGAAGTACACCGATGAGCAGACGGTGACCGTGCAGCGTCTTTCCCCGGTGTCGATGCCGCAGATGCCGCGTGAGCTGTACTCGAAGGTGTTCAACACGGCACTTGTCCTCGGCAAGAAGTTCAACGTCCTGCCGTAATACGTGTGTAGCGCACACAAATAGCAAAAGACCAGGTAGAAAAACGCTTCTACCTGGTCTTTTGGTGCCCCCAGTGGGACTCGAACCCACACTGAAAGGGTGTTAAAGGGCAATAATGTTGGTTCCTACCACTGACCGAGATTCCTATTATTACTGGTCAACAGTCTAGCTAGACCGTCTAGTTTCACCCGTATTCGGTAATTCCGGTTATTATTTGGACACTTTTTGGACAGTTCCCACCGCGTTACACTTCCTCGTCCCTATTCGAGATTAGCTGGTCTGCGAATGCTGCTACGTCCACCGCGTCACGTGCGATGTAGAACTTCTCGGTAATCGAGCTGTCGGCATGACCCATCGCAACAGCAAGAGACCACGGGTCGAGGTTGCCTTTGCCGACGCTGCTAAACGTCCGTCGAAGCGTGTGGATCGTGACGTTCTTCCACCGCTCGCCGCGTGCCGTCCGAAAATCTTCGTTGAAGTTGTTCTCCCACCTGTACGTTCCCGTTGCCGACGGAAACACCATCGGGAGATATTCGCCGTGACGCTCCTTGTTCTTTCGAATAATCTCCATTGCCTTCGGCGCTAATGAGATTGAGCGTGTGGCCGCATCGGTCTTACCGTGCTCCTGGCGAATGTTCCCCGTTGCCTTCGAGTAACTAATCGTCGCATTGAGGGTAAGAACAGGCGGGTCTTTTTCCTCGTCAATGTCGCTGAAGTTGAGCGCTAACAACTCCCCTGCTCTAAAACCTGTGAGCAGCGCTAAGACGCACACCTCGTAAACGTATTCGTAATCGCTTTGTCGCAGGTCTTTAAGGAACTCTGTCACTTCTTCAGATGTAAGTCGATTGACCTCTTTCTTGGCTGTCTTCAGCGGTCGAACATCTTTCATTGGGTTATGGCCAATGAGCCGGTAACGAGCAGCGAGCCCGAACGCTCCGTTGAGGACTGTTCTGCACTGCTGGACGTTGCGACGCTTAGACGAGTGAAGCCACTGATCCATGACGAGAGGTGTTATCTCGTTGAGCCTTAGCGCTCCAAGGGTGGGTTTCAGATGCTTTTCGATGACGTCGGTGTATCTATCGACGGATTGAGGTTTGGTGCCGTCGGTCTTTTTGACGGCTAGGTATTCGTCGAGCAGTTTTGAGAAGGTGCTTGTCGAGGATAATTCCGCGTGGTCGGTGTGCTCTTCGAGTCTTTGTGCGCACCGTTGCTTCAGCGCGGTTTTGGCTTTGTTTGCTGATTGTCCGCGTGCTCGGACTCTGACGGTTTCGCCTGTGGTGAGTCGTAGCCGCGTGTCTGCTTCCCAGCGGGTTGGGCTTCCTTCTTCGTCTACTGCGACTGGTTTTATGTTTATCTCACCCCAGGTTCCTGGGGTAAGTGCTGGTCTGCCTCGTGCCATTGTTCCGGTGGCTTCTTTTCTACACTTTCGAATGAGACTTTTAGAACGGAACCGTCTTGATAGTTCCCAGCCAGCCGGGCTCTTCTACGTATCCGCCTAGTTCAATGATTCTTTCGCGGAGCTCCCGTAGTTGGTCATATTCTTCATTGACAACACGCTGGCTAAAGGTCGTTAGTTCTCCCGGAGCCTTGCTATTGGGCTCAAATGATGACAACGAGCCCAGGTCGGCCAAAAACCAGCCGAACTCTGCCGACACAGACTGAGGGTCAAATCGGGCTTCAAATGCCGCCTTCGCCTTATTGAATGCATCGACCGCTCTCGCCCGCTCATGCTCCATAGTTAACCTCGGACGATGCACGGCAGCCCACTGGTCATAAGTGTGCCCAAACTCGTCTCCCCAAGCCCATCCCCACGCCTCTTCAGAGGAAAGCTCCGCCCGGGGGACGACTTGAATCTTCATATCCGGATGTCCCGGAAAGATGAGGTCAAGTGGAGCTATTTCAAGCGCTGTCGCAAGAGTAACTACTTCCGAAACATCAAATTTTCCGCTTCGACTGTTGCTCTCAATTTTTGCAATCGTGGCGCGGGTAATGGGGTAGCCGATTTCGCGAGTTCGATTTGAAAGCTCGACCGCAGTTAATCCCATTTTTTTTCTTGCACGAGCTACCGCCTCGCCAAATTGCGCAGACCGACTTAGCGCCCACTCTTTTCCAGTCTTCTGTGTAGATTGCTCTTCACTACTCTGCTCCATATCAGAAATTTTATCAGGAACCCTTGCACGAATACGGAGCATTCTGCTATGTTCACTTTTGGAGCAAATAAACGGATTCAAAGCTCCGGCAGGGAACATTCAGTAAGGATATTGGGAATGAATACACCATCAAGACATAAGGTCATCACCGTCGCACAGGCCGCGGAGATCCTGGGGGTTTCAAAAAGTGGGGCATATGCCGCAATCCGGGACAACGAGTTCCCTACTCAAGTAATCAAGATTGGCAGTCGCTACGTAATTCCGACCAAGCCATTGCTTGACCTTCTCGGACTCGACGAACTACCCGCCGACGCCGCCTAACCAAAAAGGAGAAACACATGCTCGCAAATCACCGCATTATCCGAAAGCTCGACCAGGAGCAGCTAGACGCCGCCTACGAGCTGGCACTCACCGTTTCCCTAGCTGCCGACCTGGGAGCAAACCTGAACGAGGACAAGCACGTCGCAGCCGCGCTCCGTGACTTTCAGAAGGCGCACCGTAACTTCTGCGCCCTATAAGAAAAAAGGCGCCCTGCAGAAAGTCTCTGCAAGACGCCTCCATCCCCAAACTGAAAACCAGAAAGGCGAGTTTCCAAGTGCACAATCAGTCTAACACAGGATTCGAACATACCTCCGACACAACCACGGAGACGAAATCGAAAAGGCCACGCCGCCGTCCCTACCATACGCGCGCCCGCGTTACTGACGCTGGCGAATATATGGTTTGCGGTCACTTCATCTCGAAGAACCGAATTATCGATGTCAACACCTACACCGGTGACATTGAGTTCTACCCCTGCCCGGGATGCGAGTACATCCGCCGCCTGGAAAAGGACATGAAAGGCTACTGGCCAAAGTTCCTCATTCCGGCAGATATGGCGCTCGACATGGCCGACCACTGGGAGGCCAAAAAGTGACCTCCATTATTTGCGACCAGCTACTCGAGCAGGCCGACAAGGAGCTTGTCCTCGAGATGACAGACCTTCTCGAGCGCCTGGATTGCCGCAATCTCGAAGACCACCGCCCTACCCAAGTAGCGGCCTAAAACGCAGGTGTGACAAAAGTCCGTGACGAAACATCACGGCATCCCGGAACGGTTCACTGACGGAGTTCGATTCTCCGACCGGGAGCAGGGATTGAGCTTCCGCAATCCCCCTTCAAATCAGAAGACTCCACACAGAGGAGGACGATGTGCAAAACATCACATCAACGAGTTACCGAGGATGCCGATATCTAGCAGCAATCCTCGACCTGAACCCAAAACTACGACGTGACGCCCTAAGCCTCGTGGAACCAGAGGACTTCACCGCCAAGGCTTACCGAACAATTTTCCAGGCCCTGCTCGACATGGACGGGCTCGACACGATCAGTGGACGGCAGGCCACGGGGTTAGCTCTCCGAGACCACCTCTCCGACACTGGGGAACTCGGAGGCGAATTCGGCTACAGCGTCCGACAAGCACTGCTCGATATCGTCTCCGAGGACGCACTGGGAGAAGAAGCTTTCCCCATTGCGGTCCGTCTCCGCGCTGACCGTTACCTCGAAGCAATGCACCGGCATATTCGACGCATGACGAAGGCTGTCGACTCCGGTTGTGTCGAGACGGTCACAGAGCAGTTCGCCGATGACATTCACTTCCTTCGTCCGCTTGCCATGCGTGCGAAGCCGCAGCGCACCACCCGTCTGGAAGAGGTGGCCTAGAAAGTGACCGCCCCAGACCGAGCTCCGAAGACTGTCTTCAACCTCGTGCAGGCATCGACAGTGAAGTCGAAGCGCACCAAGTGGCTCGTCGAGCACATGATTCCGTGGAATGGACTTACTCTTCTCGGAGGTCGTGAAGGCGTCGGAAAATCGACGGTAGCCTGCGCATGGGTCGCAGCCGCCACCTTGGGCAACCTTGATAACAAGGAGCCGCTAAACGTCCTCTACTTGCATACAGAGGACTCTCGAGAGGCAACCATTGTCCCCCGCCTTCGAGCAGCCGACGCAGACCTCGAGCGAGTCTACTTCCTCGACATTGAACTCCAGTACGACGGAGAAGACCCCATCGAATCCGGCCTCGTCCTCCCCTCCCATTTCCCACATCTTCGCCAAGTAATCGAGGACAGCAATATCGGCATGATTGTCCTCGACGCCGCGAAGTCGGCAATGGCCTCCAGCATCGACGGCAACCGTGATGAGTCCGTCCGACGCATGCTCGACCCCATGAACAAAATCGCCGACGAGCTAGGGTGCGTATTCCTCGCCCTGGTCCACTTCGGCAAGAGAGAGTCCGCAGACACCGGCAAGTTGATTACCGGCTCGATTGCCTGGAGCCAAGTAGCACGCTCTGTTATCGCGGTCGCCAAGGACGAAGACGGCAACTTACTTGTTGCCACCACGAAGCACAATCTAGCCCCGCATGCCGTCACCCTCGACGCGCATATCGAGTCGGCAGATGTGCTCATCGAAGACAAGACAGTTCCCGTCGGCAAAGCAGTTTTCGACGGTGCCTCAAATCGCAGCATCAACGACTTACTGGCACCAGCTGAAGACGAAGCCGACTCCCGAAGTGAAATTGAGATGGTTGTGCTCGGCTATCTCGAAGCCGAAGGAGGCAGCGCACCAGCTCGAGATGTACTCAAGGCCGCACGTGACGCGGGACTGTCCGAAGCAACAGTCAAGAACGCCCGCAGGCGCATGGGTATCACTACCAAGCGACTCGGATTCGGCAAGGGCAGCAAAGTCGTTTGGACCATAGATAACACCATAGGTCCCATAGGTCACCGTTCTCGAGAACAAGGATCTATGAGATCTATGAGTGACCTATGCACCGAAGGTTCGGGTACCTCCCCGAAGCTGGCCCAGGAAATCCGCTCCGCTGTCCTGTCTTCTCTAAGCCCAGAAGTAGGGCTCTCCAAGCGGACACTCACCGGCTCAATCCCCAAAAAGCTCGACCCCGAAGACAACCTCGACCCCGCCCTGAAGCACCTCGAAGAAGACGGACTTATCGTCCAAGACTTCAAAGGCAACTACCGACTCGCACAAGGAGACAGCTAATGCGACCCAACTACATCCGCGCGAAAACCACCGACTACAAACGCCGAATTAGCATCGTCGTTCGCCCTGACAATAAAGATCAGCAACGTTGGTTCATTGCCCTGCCGGGAGCATCCGCGAGCCTCGACTACGACGAGATGCTCAACCTCGCCAAGGCCATCATCGGTCAACTCGAAGACAAGAAGGCCGCATAGATGAAAAAGGCCAAGCACCCCGCAATTACGCCACTTCCGGCCACGTTTGCCCCGCTGCTCGACCGGAACCTCAAGCGACTGTTCGCCCGGTCCGCATGCAAGGGGCAAGGTTGGTTATTCGACCTCGGACACAACGACGAGCCGGCCAACTACGCCACCAAGCGACATAAGGCAGCCGCCCGATTGTGTACCCGATGCCCTGCTCGCGCCGCCTGCAAACAGGTCGCAGACACTCTCGAGCCTGAAGAGCGAGAAGGAGTGTGGGCCGGGCTCGTCTACGACGGAGACAAACGATACCCGCCCGGCTGCAAAACAATGCCGAAGGAGGCAACGCAAAAATGACTAAATGGCAGTGCCCAATTTGTTTAGCCCCGCTGACATGGTGGCTCAATCCGGCAACCACTCACGCTGAAGGATGCCGAATCGGGCACGCAGAAGATTCCGCCCGCGCCGCCGACATGCAGCACATGCTCGACACCGGCACGACGCAGATGAGCCGCCCCATTCTCTCCCACGAAGCCGAATTGCTCCAAGCAACTGGCAGGACGCCAGGACGGGTAGTCACTATCCACGCCACCCGGCCAACCAGAGTCACACGCGGATATCTACCTCCAGGCAAAGAAGGCATGCCCGCACAGTGGCTCCGACACTTTGAATTCACCAACCAGGAAGGAAACCTATAATGACCGACAAGACCACCACCAACATTGAGGCCGACGCCAACCACTCCGAGCAGGAACCTGTCGACCAGCACCAGCACACAGAGGTAGAAGATCAGGACGTCGACACCCCGGAAGAAAACACTGCCGACAGCGAGCATCACAATCCACGCCTGACCGCAGCTCGGAAAGATGCTGCTAAGTACCGAGAACGCCTCCGTGAAGCCGAAAGCAACCTAGAGGCATCACACGCCCGCGTTGCCGGCCTGGAGCACGCCGTTATTGAAATGGCTAACCCGATTGCTCATAACGTTTCGACAGACGCGCTAGTGAAGCTCGGACTGAACATTGCTGACTACATCTCTGACAGTGGAGAAGTTGACCTCGAAGGCATCAAGCAGGCATGTATCAACATTGCCAAGGATGCAGGAATTAAAACGACGGAGAAGCCTCGCGTCGCTTATGTCCCATCGGTTGGCCGAAACCCCGTTATCGGTGATGATTACCGAGGCAATTGGATTGGCCGAGCACTCGACGGACAGTGATACCATTAACAGCACTGGGACTTTCAACACCCATCCCTGACCGGATTCAGGAAAACAGTTGACCTCTACACCCGCCCGGAGCGGGGGCCGCTAGTAAGGCGCGACGCCCCACTAGCAATTTCCACACACATCATCATTGTGCGGAAAGCACCCCCGCCCGGGCATTTCGCATACCCAGGCTGTTATCTCCGCCCCCTTCCCTCGAAAGACAGGAAGGGGCCGCAGGTTCCCCGGTGCCACCGCACACCGACCTCAACAGGAGGAAACAATGGCAACATTCAACTCGAACAAGAACATGCAGCCGACAGCACTACTCGAGCCTGACGTCGTAGCGACTGTCATCGAGAAGCCTGTCATGGAGCAATCCCTCGCCGCGCTGCTATCCCAGCAGATGCAGACCGACCGTGAGTCCGTCATCGTCCCAACCGTGACGAAGGACCCAACCGCACGATGGACAGCCGAAGGCGCCGAGATCACCACTGATGACATGGAGATGAAGCCGCTTGTCATCCGACCGGCAAAGGTCGCAGGCCTGACCGTTGTCACTCGAGAGCTCGCAGATGATTCCAGCGCAGACGCCGCAAACCTTGTCGGCTCTGGACTCACACGCGACATTGTTCGACAGATTGACGCAGCATACTTCGGTGCTCTCGAAGCTCCAGCTCCGAGCGGACTCGCAGCGCTCGAAGGCACAACCGAGATTAAGGCCGGCACCGCATTCTCAAGCCTCGACCCCTTCATCGACGCTATGCAGGCCGCACAGTCTCAAGGCCACCCACTGACCGCCTACGCAGCTAACCCCGCCGACGTCGCAGCTCTCGCCAAGATCAAGAAGGCCACCGGCAGCGCCGAGCGTCTGCTCACTACAGAGCGTGACGCCACTGGACAGTTGGTCCGTCACATCGATGGGGTTCCACTCATGGCCACACCTCATGTCGAGAAGGGCACGATCTGGGGCATCCCCTCGACTACCTCAATCTTCGTGCGACGCACCGACACCCGCGTCGAAGTAAGTGACCAGGTGTACTTCAGCTCTGACCGCATCGCCATTCGAGCAATCATGCGAGTGGGCTGGGGAGTCATTAACCCGGCTGCAATCATCAAGTTGACCGCCGCCGAGTAGCCAGCTCCTGGGGAGGGAACCCTACCCCGACCACGGAAGCAAAAAGGGCACTGCATTGCCGCAATACCTCCCCCAGTGTCTCGGTGTCACAACGGTGTCAAAAATAGAGCCGGGGGAAGGTTAGGGTTTCCTTAGTTTTCGCAGGTAGTGGCACATTTTTCATTGGGGTGAACCGTAAAGTTAATGAGCCCAAAAGTGTAAAGTTAGTGGGCTCTGAAATGCGTTGTAAGCGGTTGGAGGGTGTTAGGGTACCTGCTCCCGTCGCTCAACGCCTTAGAATCGATTTGCGAACAGGGGTTTTACGCAGGTCAACGAGGATATGCCCCACGAGCGCACGGAAGCTAATGCCCGAATCGGGGCATTTACCAAATTGGTATTTCCTCCCCGGTCATTACTGACCGTGCACGCGCTCACCGCGTAACCCTGTAATCCAGAATTCTGGATTATGCCCAAGGCTCCCGGGAACCACCGATGTATTTGCAAATTGCAAGTAGCAGGCGATTGGGTCACTGCCACCAGCACCGAATCTTAAAAGTTTTAAAATCCTTAACATTCACGGCTTCACGTGGTGCAAATTGCACCACCTGCCAGGGCCGCACTGATTTCCCACCGGTGTGAAATTCGCCGGTTCAGAGGTAAGCCCCACGCGCACACGGGAGATATTCCCGGTTCCGGGAACCTCCCCGGTCATTGTTGACCGAGAACACTTTCTTCCATTTTCCGAAAAAAGTCATCTGTTACGAACCTCGTAACGGTTGAAGCGGATTGATAAACCCCAGGAGCGCCGACGGTATCTTTAGGTAGTGATTCCGACCTGCCGAGCAGCGTTACACCTTGCTGCTTCTCTAGCGAGTCCCATTATTATTTGGACACTTTTTGGACAGTTTTAAGTCTAAGCATGAAAAAACCAGGCAGAAAAACGCTTCTACCTGGTCTTTTGGTGCCCCCAGTGGGACTCGAACCCACACTGAAAGGATTTTAAGTCCTCTGCCTCTGCCAATTGGGCTATAGGGGCCCCTAAGAAAGATTAATGGGCGATATGGGTGTCTACCAAACTCGCCACAATTCCGTCGAGGATATCCTTCTCGCTGATGTAGAAAAAGCGCTGCTCTTCCTTGGCTGCCTCGGAAAGCGGCAACGCCTCAAACATGTCCATCAGACCGTCAACAATGATGGAACCACCGGCGAAGACATCCGCGCGCTTCGGGTGCATGACCGGATTCGCAGCAAGGGATTCCGCATCGGTCTCGACGACGGATGCTGTCAACGCACGCAACGCCGCAAAGCGCAGCTGCGACAGGTGGATTGCCTCCGGGTCGTAGGTTTCTAGGCCCTGTGCCAGCGCCGACAGGGTGGTGAAGGTCCCGGCGCAGCCGACGATGGTGCGAGCCTTGTCGACAGGCACCTTCGCAACAATCTCGTCGGCCAGTTCCGCAACATACGAACGCGCCTCCTGGACCTGCTCCGCCGTCGGCGGCGAGGCCTGCAGGAACCGTTCGGTCAAGCGCACACTGCCCATAGCCACGGAATCAGAGCCGGCTACCGTACCATCGTGGTCACCGACAATAACCTCGGTGGAGCCGCCGCCGACGTCGATGACGCAATACGGACCGAGCTCGGGCTCCAAGTCATCGACTGCCCCGCGGAAGGACAGCGCGGCTTCCTCGTCGCCGGAAATAACCTCGGCCTCTGCACCCCACGGAGCGAGAATCTCGCGGGTCATGGCGAAGAAATCGTCGCGGTTGCTTGCGTCGCGCGTCGCCGATGTCGCCACCATTCGGACTGCTTGCACTTTTTCGACCTGCATAAGCTCTGCATACTTCATCAGAGCCTCCCGCACGCGCTCCAGTGCCTCCGGGGCCAGCATGCCAGTGGCATCCACGCCCTGGCCAAGGCGGACGATTTCCATCAGTCGGTGCAGTTCTGTGATTTCGAGAACTCCATCGACGACCTCGACCTGGCTGATAAGCAGTCGAAGCGAGTTAGTGCCGCAGTCGACGGCAGCGAGGGTCATCATTTACCCCTCCACCCCCGGATACGCAATACCGAGCTCGGAAATCGTCGGCCAGTCCGCGGGAATCGCGGTGCCGCGCAGCTTCTCATTCTCCGCCGCCAGCGCCACCGACTCCGTACCCAGTCGGAAGTGATCCGGCCCCTTTGCCAACGCGTAGGCAATAAGAACGTGTAGGCACTTCACGCGCGTCGGCATGCCACCACCGGAGAAGTCCGTGCCAAGGTCTTCCATCTCATTGCGCTCCGCCAGAAACGCCTCGTGTGCACGCTGGTAATCAGCGGCAAGCTCTTCGTCGCTTTCCAGACGCGCGGTCATTTCCTTCATCACGCCGGTCGTCTCCAACCGGGAGGCCTCCGCTGTCAAACGCGGATCAGTCAGGTAAAAGAGCGTGGGAAACGGAGTGCCATCGTCCAAACGAGGCTTCGTCTTGACCACACCAGGAGTGCCGTCGGGGCTGCGGTAAGAGATGTCCACTACACCCCGCGGTTCACGTCCGAGCTGCTCCGCTATCACTTCCAAATCTGCGGTATCCACAGACATCGGTCACACTCCTTTTGCTTCCGTTTTACTGACACATAATCTCACAGTCGCCTTACAAGCGCGTTGTTTCGCTTTACGACGGCACACTCCGCCGCGCATGCAACCTCACCGAGAGGCCTACGGAGATTTAGGACTCCGGTACCGTCGGCAAACTCTCGGGCCTCGTTGCCTGATCGCGCCCCGGATTAGGGCGAGTCTCTTCAGGCTCGGGCGGGATGGAAATGGAATCCCACAGAGTCTCGTACCACTTCTTGGCCTGGTGCTGCGGAATTTCCTCCGGCTGCGTCACGGGCTGTTCGCCCACTGCCGGATCGAGGATACGGAATGGGGTCTCCCCCGGCTCTACCAACCCCAGGCGCAGACGTGCCTGCTCCTTGATATAGGCGGGGTTGGAGTAAAGCTCCTTTTCATCCTCTAGCTGCTCAATTCGCTGTTCCATGCGAGCAATATTGTCCTGCGTTGCAGCCACATCCGCCTGCTGTTGTGCAAAAGTCCGCAGCGGGATTGCGAGAACAGATACTAAGAAAAGCACCAGCAGACCAATACCGATCTTCTGTGCCGTGCTCAGCGAGCGCATTCCCGATGCGATTGCCGCTGCCGAACGCTGCCCCGCCCCTGCAGGGCGCGACTGTATTCCGCGGCGAGATCGGTCCGATGCACTCATGCCCCACACTCTACCCGACCGCCAGCCAATGAAATAACAAAAACCCGCCCACAACCACATGCGTGGTGCGGGCGGGCAGTGCTATACGCAGCTTTCGCAGCGTATCAACTACTTACTTAAAACGCGGGAAAGCGCTGCGGCCAGCGTAGACTGCGGCGTCGCCGAGGTACTCTTCGATGCGCAGCAGCTGGTTGTACTTAGCAACGCGCTCGGAGCGAGCCGGAGCACCGGTCTTGATCTGGCCACAGTTGAGACCGACGGCCAGGTCAGCGATGGTGGTGTCCTCAGTCTCACCGGAGCGGTGCGACATCATGGTCTTGTAACCGGCGTTGTGGGCCATTGCGACGGCCTCGAAGGTCTCAGACAGGGAACCGATCTGGTTGACCTTGACCAGCAGAGCGTTAGCGGCCTTCTTCTCAATGCCCTCAGCCAGACGCTTCGGGTTGGTAACGAAGAAGTCATCGCCGACAATCTGGACCTTGTCACCAAGCTGAGCGGTCAGGGTAGTGTAGCCCTCCCAGTCATCTTCCTGCAGTGGATCCTCGATAGAGACGATGGCGTAGTTCTCAACCAGGTCAGCGTAGACAGCGGCCATCTCCTCAGCGGTGTGCTCGCCGCCCTCGAAGTGGTACTTGCCGTCCTTGAAGAACTCGGAAGAAG
>ERZ1673742.521-NODE-521-length-48191-cov-6.947150_pt1 | contig 48191 bp, 39 predicted proteins | sample MGYA00580208_ERZ1673742 | MGnify/ENA primary metagenome ERZ1673742 (study PRJEB41218, sample SAMN15661774) | gut metagenome | host: Homo sapiens | place: Canada: London | collected 2015-08-20/2019-03-30 | study: EMG produced TPA metagenomics assembly of...
AGCCTGCCCGTATGGTTCCCAAGGTTGCCGGGGGGCGAGCAGCAAATACGGCACGTCAAAATCAAACCTTTATTTTATTCAGATTGCCGTTGACGGCGAATCCGTGTGGCGCAGGCTTCAAACTGCGCCGCATTAGTTTGCCGCCAACGCACTTGCTCTAAGGAGAATGTGCCAAATGAATCAGGACTTGAAAAAGCAGGCCCATGGGGAAATCGAAAGGATCTTCCGAATCCTTCTTCCTCAAAACGGGCTGGCAGTGCGGGAAGAACAAATCTCCCTCTGCCACGCCATGCTGGATACCCTGCTGCAAAATAGAATCGCCCTGTGCGACGCAGGAGTCGGGATCGGAAAAACCTACGCTTACCTGACCGCCTGCATTTTACTCAAACAGTATGACCATTCCGGTCCTGCCGGTTTCCAACCGGTAGTGGTCTCCACCTCCAGCGTAGCCCTGCAGGACGCTGTCATCGGGGAATATATCCCATTTTTGTCCCGGATTTTTCTGGAAAACCATATTATTCAGAAACCCATCCGTGCGATGATCCGCAAGGGAAAGGAACGCTTTGTCTGCGACGCCCGGCTGTCCCAGCGGCTGGCAGCCGTCCAGGAGAAGCAAAAGAATGCCGGACAGCGCAAAGCCCTTTTCTCTTTGCGTACCTATTACGATTTGGACGCCGTGACCGGCCTCAGCGGATTTGACCGGCGGCAGGTCTGCGTTCCAAAGGTTTGTCCGAAGGAATGCCTTTTGAGAAGCTCCTGCCGTTATCATCAATATTTGAAAGAAGCCCGAAGTGCGGAGATTTTCGTCCAGATTTGCAATCACAACTATCTGTTGGCAGACGCCGCTCACCGCTTGCAAGAAATGCGGCCTCTTCTCAATGATTACCGGGCTTTGGTGATCGATGAAGCCCATAAGCTGCCGGACGCAGCCCGCCAGATGTACGGGCAGAGTTTATCGGCAGAAGATTTCAGCGAACTTTGCACCTTGCTGGAAAAAGAAAAATATATTTTGGCTGCCCAGCGACTGAAAGAAAAGTTTACTGCCCTTATGGGAGCCATGTACCGTGGAGAACTGCTGGAGGAAGCCCAGCGCACCGCCTTCGTTTTGACAGCGGACCGGGAAGCGGCGCTTCGGGATTGCCTTTCCCTTCTTCGGCAGACACAAAAACAGCTTGCCCCGCACCTTCCCCGGTGGATCACCTACCGGCTGGGAACAACAGAGCAAGCCCTAAACCTTTTTTATACCTGTGATAAACGATACATCCTTTATATTCAATACAGCCGGGACGGAAGCCCCAGCCTCTGCGCTGCCAGCCGGGAAATGCCGGAACAGCTGCGCCGGGCGCTATGGCTGAAGGGCATTCCCGCCATCCTGACCTCCGGTACTCTCATGGCTGGGGGCAGTTTTGACAGGACCCGCCAGCTCATGGGGCTGTCCGCAAACAAGCGGCTGGATGATTTTATTGCGGTTTCTCCCTTCAATTACAGGGAAAACTGCCTTCTCTACATTCCAGACGGCTTGCCAAGGACGCAAATGGGAAGCGAAAAGGAAGCTAAGTGTCTGGCAGAACAGATCTGCCGCTTAGTGGAAGCCACGCACGGGCACACTCTGGTGCTTTTTACTTCCTATTCCCTCATGGGCGCTGTGTACAATCAGGTGAAAGATCGACTGTCCTTTCCGCTTATGGAAGTATGGCGGCATTCGCAGGAAGTCATCCATCAGTTCAAGCAGGCGCAGAATGCGGTGCTGTTCGCAGCGGGCTCCTGTTGGGAAGGTGTGGACTTTCCCGGCGATATGGTATCATCGCTTATTATTGTGCGGCTGCCCTTTCCTGTTCCCGATCCATTGAGTGAAGCGGAACGGGAGCAGTATCCCACCTTGCAGGACTATATCCGGGCTGTCATTATCCCGGATATGCAGGTGAAACTCAGGCAGGGATTCGGGCGGGCGATCCGCACCGAAACCGACACCTGCGTGGTCAGCATTCTGGATCACCGGGCAGCTCCCGAAAAGCGATATCACCGGGCTGTGCTGGAAACCCTGCCTCCACTTCGTATCACCAGAAAAATTGAAGATGTGGAAGCATTCATCCGGGCAAAGAAAAGCCCGGATTATTTTATGCCGTAAAGGAGATTGTTATAGATGAATAAAGAAACACCGCCAGTCATGGCTTACCCCTATATGGAACGCCCTATGTGGCTATACAGCCGGAGCAGCGACAAAAGGATGTTTGTCCTGATCCAGCAAATGCGAAATCTTTTAAGTGAAGCCAATCATCGGGGATATACTGTTGTGGGGACTTCTCAGGATATGGGCACTGGCAGGAGCATGGCCCGCATGGGCTTAAAACAGATGATGCAGGCAGTGCAGGGCGGTTTTGTCCGTGCTGTGCTTGTTCGGGATTTAACCCGCCTGAGCCACGACCCCGCCATCCTGATTCAAATATTAGAGTTTCTGCAGGATCACCATACGGTACTGATCACCACCGAGAGCGACCTGCGGTATGAACTCTACCTCAAAGGGCTGGAAAATCGCTTTTTCCAAAGAGCGATCCAAAAGGATCTTCCGCTTCCGTGGTAAGGGGGACAGATATATGCAAGTTACATACAATCCTAATACACCCGCCCTCGCCGTGATTAATGAAATCAAGTATTATATGGCACTTTCGGCCCTGAAAAAGATGCTGGCCGATGGCGTTATAACCTCAGAAAATTACAACAAAGCCACTGTTGCTATTGCCGAAAGGTACCGGGTTTTGAGATACGATATTTAGTAGTTGTCGTGATAGCTTTCTACCAGACATTGTGATAATGTTGTTGCTACAGGGTGGTCATAATAGATGTCGCCCAAGAATGCGAAGAAAGGATGGTGCGGAGAATGCCACAGGTGCAAATCATCGAACCCACAATAAGACCGCAAGAGCAAAAAATTCGGGTTTGCGCTTATGCACGTGTGAGTAGCGACTCCGATGACCAGCTGAATTCCTTTTCAGCACAGGTGGAATATTTCACCAAACTGATACAAGCACACGAAGATTGGGAATTTATCGACATTTATGCTGACGAGGGTATAACCGGCACCAGAGCTGATAAACGTGATGAATTCCAAAGGCTTATGTGTGATTGCCGGGCTGGACGGATTGACCGTATACTGGTTAAATCTATTTCCAGATTTGGCAGAAACAGTACTGACTGCATTCAAGCTGTACGAGAACTCAAATTATTGGGTGTTGCCGTTGCCTTTGAAAAAGAAGGCATTGATACAGGTCAAATGACCAGCGAAATGTACTTTTCCATGTACAGCGCCTTCTCACAGGAAGAGTCTACTTCTATCGCAAAGAATATGCGTCGGGGCGCAGCCATGCGGATGAAAAACGGAACCTATCGTTTATCCCAAGCACCCTATGGCTATCGTTTAGATGAAAATGGCGGTTTCCTAATTTGTGACGAAGAAGCCAAAATTGTCCGAAAGATATTCGGAGATTTTCTCTCAGGCAAAAGTATTCAAGAGATCACCAATGAACTTGCGGTGGCAAAAGTACCAAAGTTGAAAGGAAACCCTGTGTGGAGCGCCACTGGAGTTTCTTATATTTTAACCAACGAGCGTTACATGGGGGATGAATTATTCCAGAAACGCTTCACCACAGATGCCTTCCCATTTAAGAAGGTGAAGAACCGTGGGGAGAAAAGTCAGTTTTATGCTGAAAACACCCATGAAGCTATCGTCAGCTCTGATGTGTTCAGAATGACACAAGAACTTCTAAAAAAGAAAAACCAGCTTCATGGTCGAAAAAAGGAAATGCAGTCTTATACCTTTTCTAAAATGCTGGAGTGCAGCGAATGCGGAAGTACATTCTGCAGACGGGTGACCAAGGCTGGAACTGTGGTGTGGGCTTGTTACCGGCATTTTCGTGATAAGAGATTATGTACCATGGAAAATGTGCAGGAATCTGAAGTGGAAGCAGCATTTATCACCTTATATAACAAGCTGGGGAGAAATTGCTCAGAGATTTTAACACCATTCATTTTACAAGTTGAAAACTTGCGTGATAAAAATTTTATGTCCCATCCGGGGGCAATGCAGTTGAACAAGGAAATAGCAAATCTGTTGGAGCAGAATCATGCGTTGGCTACTTTAAGAGCCAAAGAGTGCATAGATTCTGCTTTTTTTATGAGCGAAACCAATGCCAATAATGCCAAGTTGGAAAATTTGCGAAAAGAACTTCAGAGATATCGTGATTTAAATGACTATCACGAGATACTCGATGCAAGTCGCTTGCTTCTGAAGATTTTCGAAGAACAGGAAAGTATCTTAGAGTTTGAACCCGTAGCCTTTCGCAATATGGTTATTAAAGTAAGGATTTTCTCAGATATCATCTGTTTCCGGTTAATCAACGGAATGGAATTGGCTGAAAGAAGATAGGAGTTGTACTAATGAAAAAGAAAAGATACCTGCCCTTCGGATATCAAATGGAAAAGGGGGAAATCATCCCGCATCCTGACGAGGGACCTTTGGTGCAGGCTATCTTTTCAAAATATATTGAAAGGGCTGCCCTTTCAACACTCGCCAAATATGCCTCCTTGTCGGGCATTCCTTATCGGGAAGGAGCCGGGCAATGGAATAAAACCATGATTTGCCGGATTTTGGACAATTCCAAGTACGCAGGCGATGAAGGATTCCCGCCGCTGGTTTCAAAGGAACAGTGGGAAGAAGTAGCTTTCCTCAGAGCAGCCAAGGCAAAGCAATATGGCGGCAGCCTACCTGCGGAAATGAAAAAAATCCGCCAGAAGATCTGCTGTGGAAACTGTGAGCAAATCCTCAAGCGAGTCAATATGCGGACAGGATACATCCTGTGGGAATGCCCAAAATGCGGAATCAGCACAGACTACATACCAGACGAATTATTGCTGCAAAGCGTGACTGCCCTATTAAACCGGGCAATTGAAAACCGGGAAAAGCTGAAACCGGAAGAAAGGCATTGTGAATGCTTATCCATCGAAGTTCTCCGGCTGAATAATGAAATTGACCGGCAGATGACCAATCCCCGCGCTAATGCGGATCAACTGCTCCAGCTTATCATGGATTGTGCCAAAGCGAAATACGAAGTCAGCGAAAGCGGCGCTTCGGAGCAGATGACTCAGCTTATACAGGAACGGCTGGCCGATCAACCCCTGATTTCCGACTTCGACTACGACCTGTTTAGCAGCATAGCAGAGAAAATCCTTATTCAGCCAAATACTTCCGTTCACCTTCAACTGCGAAACGGAAAAGTGATATAGCCTACCGGAAAGGAGCATTTATATGGAGCCACAAGCCCCCATCAGGCAGAAAATCATCCGGGAGATTAAACCCTCCCCAGTGCTGCAGGCCCGAACCCGCAATCACAGGCTAAGGGTAGCGGCTTACTGCCGAGTCAGTACAGAGCAGGAAGAACAGCAGACCAGTATCGAAAACCAAATCACCTATTATGACGATTTGATTCGTTCAAATCCTGAGTGGGAATATGCTGGCGTTTTCTCAGACGATGGCATCAGCGGAACCAGAGATGAGAACCGCCCCGGTTTTATGGAAATGATAAAGCAGTGCAAAAAAGGGAAAATCGACATGATACTGGCAAAGTCGCTATCCAGATTTTCCCGAAATACCCTCCAATGCATTTCGTACATACGAATGCTCAAGGATCGGGGCATTATCATCCGGTTTGAAAAAGAAGGGCTGGACACCTCCCGTGTAACAAGCGAAATATTCTTCACATGGACCAGTGCCTTCGCCCAAGGCGAAAGCGAATCTCTGAGCAACAATGTCAAATGGGGCAAACGAAAAGGGTACAGCCAAGGAAAATTCGCCTTTCCCTATAAGAATATGCTGGGCTATAAAAAAGGAGAGGACGGAGAGCCGGAGATTGTGCCGGAAGAAGCAGAACATATCAAAATGATTTTTAACCTGTTCCTGCTGGGCCGCAGCCTGCGCCAGATCAAGGAAGCCTTGGAACGGCGAAACATACTGACGCCACGGGGGAATACAGAATGGGGATTATCCAGTATTGAACATATCTTGCGGAATGAGAAATACATGGGAGATGTACTGCTGCAAAAGAGTTACACCGTAGACTTCCTAACCAAGAAAAAGAAGAAAAACAACGGGGAAATCACCCAATATTACATCACTGACAACCATCCGGCCATTATCCCTCGTGAGAATTTCCTAAATGTCCAGCTTGAACTGACCAGAAGGAACAGCAAAAAGAAGGTTTCCCAAAAGAAAACCAAGAGCGCGCTGGGCAAATACTGCAGCAAGTATGCTCTCTCCGAAAGGCTGGTTTGCGGAGAATGCGGTTCCATGTATCGCCGGACCACTTGGGTGAAAAAAGGCAAGAAGAAAGTAGTATGGCGCTGCATCAGCCGATTGGAATTCGGAACAAAATACTGCCAGCATTCACCAACCATATCGGAAGAAGCCTTACATCAAGCAATCCTCCAATGTATTCAAAAAGTGGTCGGGGACAAAGATGATATCCTGAAAAATCTGCGTGATGTTCAAGAAAACATTATCCTGTTTTCCGGGAATCAAATCACACCGCAATCGCTGGAAAAGCAAATAGACAAGCTGCAGCAGGAAATGTCGGCCTTAGTTAAAATTATCGCACAGGGTGGTGACAGCGACTTCTATGTCGCCAAGTTACGGCAGCTTTCCGAACAAAAGATGGGCCTTACTAACCAACTGCAGGAAATCCAGAAAAAGAAGATGGCAAATCAGGCACAGGAATACCAGTACCAACAGGCCCTGCTTTATATCAATAACGAGGAAAACCTGAACCTTACTGAATTTAACGATGACTTCATCCGAAGAATTATTGAACAGGTGACTGTTTTATCTGCTACCCAAATCAGAATACGGTTTGTAGGTGGATATGAGCAGGACGCAAACCTGCCATTGAAAAAATAGGTTGCCTGCAAAAAAATAGCACCGATGTCCTCAATCCGGGGAGCATCGGTGCTATTTTTTTGTGGGTAACTTTTCGGCCCATAACTCTATTAACATTCCAAAACATCTCCTGAAAATTTTTTGTCGAAAAGACTGGATAGAACTTGGGACGTATGCTATAATAATCATACAGAAATTTTGTTGCAGAGTTTACCACGATCCCGGTTAAGTCAAGCGCAAAATTTTGGGCAAAAAAATTTATTTTTTAAGTTTTTTGCCGTTTCTCAGTTGAATACAAGGGGGGATCTAAAGTGTCCACCCCTTCCAGATGGAGTACTACCGGAATTTGGTACATTTTATTTGTGAAATTACCAAATAGCCGGTAGTACTTTTATTTTAAATTTTTGCATTTTACAGGCTTGTCCGAGCTTTTTCTTTGTAGTAATCTTCCTCAAATTCGTCTGGTGCAATATACCCGCATCTTTTATGCGGCCGCTCTGTATTATAATAGTGAATGTAATCGGCTATGCCTTTCGCAAGTTCGTCATAGGAGAGGAACTCTTTACGATAGAGTTCCTCTTTTTCTATTTTGAAGTTTTCCTACTGTGTTGGAGACAGGTACCTATTTCATAACAGCCAGACATGTCGGTGGCACTAGTGTCGTTTGCTTAGAAACACGATCAAAGCCTATGCGTTGCTGCCAGCTATTTGCGGGACACCCTGTGAAACAGAATGCCTTTTTGTGATTTTTGCTTAAATCATAGTTTTTCTTTATAGTTTCATATAATATGGTATTATTGAATCATAAAAATTGCTGTTTTTCGTGTAGAGGGGGAAGTCCATAATGTCACAAAATGCAATGACAATAACTGTAAAGTTTCAAAACAATGAATTTTTTGCTTCAGCAAGTATTAACTGTCCAAATAACACAGAAAGAGAACTTTCGTTTGTACTTAACAATGACCTGACCATTACTTCAATATTCGGAGAGAATATAAGATATCAAAAAGTCGGTGTAATTTCACCGCCTTTCAGATCGTTATCCCAAGTAATAAAAGTAACAGGAAATGAACCCATTCAGAATATTACTATTGCATATTGTGGTTCCGTGCAGTTTGATATGGAAAAGAGAAAAAATTGGTACAATATTGTAACAGATGATTTTGTTTCATTAAGTTTTTATTCGGCTTGGTATCCTCAGGAAATGTCTATTGATATATCTATAGATAAGGTGATTATCGAAGATGGACAGCGTTGGTTTGTCGTAAAAGGTATATATAATAATAAAAACTCAACATGGGAGTATGGAAATCAGGGCTTTGACCCGTATAATATTGTCGCTTACAACCGTGATTTTCTGAAAAAAATATCAAGCGAATATATGAATATATATTTCCTTGATGATAGTATTGCTTTACAGGCAGAAAAAGCAAATGAAATTTATAATGATATCATAAATTTTTATAACGGTGATTTATTTCAAAAGGTTAATATTTCTACATTAGACATTGCCTGTGCCTGTCCATTTATAACTGTAGGTGGTGGTTATAGGCGAAAAGATTTTATGTGGTGTACCTCATTAGGAAACAACGAAGCTGAAATCAGTTGGTTATTTGCACATGAAACTGCACATATCTGGTGTACCGGTGCTGATACCCGCAGTTGGGAGGATTGGCTGAACGAAACGACTGCGGAGTGGGCCTCGTTATTGTTTGCCCTGAAAAACAATGATACTAATCTCTTTCATTATATTTTGCAGCCTAAAATTGAGCGATCTACTACATTGCCGCCTATTAAAACACCTGATGGTGCTCGGCCCGATGGAGTGCATGACAAAGGGACTGTGCTTTTTTATAAAATTTATAAAGATATTGGTTTTGATAGCATGAAAAAAGTTATCCGATGTTTTACAGACCTGGAAAATAAAAACACATATGAATATCTTAACGCTCTGAGGAAAAACGGGTTTTCGCATGTTGCTGATGTGATTAAAGAAAACTTGGAAAAATAAAAATTATTTAAATCGGCGTCGCTCGTCCTCCACAAAAAGGTCACGCTACGCTTTTGCTAGCCGCCTGAAATGCGCTTGCGATGCATAAGACTTGCATCCAACCTTTTCGAGAGACGTGAGAGTTCAGCTCTCTCCATCGAAATCGCAAAAATATCTTTTTTATCGCCGCTTGACATCAGACTGAGCCTGGACGCAATTCACGTTTGGACTCTTTTCTGCTTGCCCGGGCAGGGTGTCCGCGTTGGGAACGGCATCTAAAGTGTCCACCCCTTCCATAATGAAAACACCATTGAGATCTGAACTCCCAGAGGTTGGAATCAATGGTGTTTTTGTTATAAATCTTTATAAACCTGGCCGTCTTTAATATTCACGATTCTTTTGCAATAGCTTGAAACTGTTTTGTCATGTGTCACAACGATGATGGTTTTTGCTTCCTGATTCAATTTTTTAAAAAGCTCCATGATCTGTTTCGAACTTTCGCTGTCGAGCGCGCCGGATGGCTCGTCCGCAAGCAGAACCTGCGGATCGTTAACGATCGCTCTGGCGATTGCAACGCGCTGCTTTTGACCTCCCGAAAGCAATTTTACCGGTTTTTTATATTGATTTTCGGGCAAACCCACATGCCGCAGTGTCTCGGCCGCTTTTTGCTTCATTTTCCGAAATGGCGTCTGATTGAAATAGAGGGGGAGCATTACGTTGAATAGCACAGATTCATTTTGTAAAAGGCAGAAATCCTGGAAAACGAAGCCGATTTTCTCATTTCTGATTCTCGATGATTTTCGATCCCGTATTTTAGAAACATCTTCACCTGCAAAGAGATACTTGCCGCTGTCAAAGCGATCCACCAGTCCGATAATATTGAGAAGCGTCGTTTTACCGGACCCGGAGGCCCCCATAATAGAAAGCAGTTCTCCGTGTTCAACCGCTAATGAGACATTTTTCAACGCCTGAAATTTTTCTTTACCGATCGGATATGTCTTATTGATCCCATTTAGTTCTATGATATTCATTATGACATTCCTCCTATTTCAATTCTTGGTTTTTAATTTCGATAAATGATTTTCTGTGATACGTTACAAAAATTTCTAAAAATATAATTCCCAATATAATAACGGCTTGTACGAGCAACAAATATAAATTGTCCCATGAAAATTGGATATCCCGTATGAGTTCAGGCCTTCGCTCTGGGAAATGGCAGTAAAATACATTGACTGCAGCATTGATTACAAATGCAAGCAGTTCCAGACAACCAATGCTTCCCAGAATCAAAAAATAGCTTTTCTTTTTACTAAGGCCGTATAAATAGTATATGGAGTATGTTTCCATCTTTTTGTCAAGCATCAGAAGGATCATAGAGACCGAGAATAAAAATGTTAAAACAAATGCGAGCATAGGAAGCAGAAGCGCATTTTTTATCTGTTCTTCTGTTATATGATTGGAATTGCTGATAATATCCTCATATGTATTAAATGAAAAATGCAGCTGATTCAGTTCTTCCAATATACTGCTTCGTTCGCCTTCAGTTGAATCATTTGTAAAAATGATAAATCCCATTTTGCTGTCATATATATCATTTTTCATAAGAAGCTTTTCTGTTTCCGGCGTTTTTGGTACGAATATCGTATTTGTATATTCTGATAACATATCATAATAATCCATTTTGTTACTGTATTGATTGAAATTTGGAAGGCACGCGACCGTTTTATATCTTCCGGATATAACGGCGGAAATATCGACTGTCTGGCCATTGGCCGTAACCTGTAAATTGATTTTATCCCTTAAATCATGGTTAGAAAATATTTTCGGCGTCAAAATAATCTGTAAATTGCCTTCCTTATCAATCCCTGTGTTATTCCAATCCTTGCTATTTTGCTCAAGACCAACGCTGCACCTTAACAGATCTCCGTCCATGGCAAGTATATTTATGCTTTCTCCTTGGAAGTCTATCGTTCCCAGATAAGACATGTATAATATCCGTTCGATGCACCCTCTTTGGCTGATTTCCTCTAATATACATTGATACGTATTAGTGTCTGACGTTCCGGTCATCAAATTCGCTTCATATCCATAATATACAGATCGCTCGACATCCGGAATGTGTTTATAGCAGCGGTCGTAATACATACAGGTTCTATATTGGCCGATTAGGCTCAGCATACTGAACTGCGCCAGGAGAAATACGATAAAGAGCAGTAAAGAGGATAATCTTATATCTTTATAAAATTTTTTGATTAAGCATAAATTCTTCTTTATCATATGGATTTTTCTCCGGATTTGTTATTCGCTTTGTTTGAGCTGAACCGTATATTGCTTAAATAAATAGGATACAGCATAGGGTATCGCAGCGATCAGCGACGCCAGAAAGCATAATAGAGCTACAATTACATAATCGTTAAAAATCATTTTACAATCTGGAAGGTTTAAGATTCTATGCAGAGTATTCCGGATAAAAAAGTGAATTACAGATGCAACGCACATCGATGTTAGAACAAGGGTACCGCGTTCTAATATCAGCAAAAATAATATGCCTTTTTTGCTCTCACCTAATATTCCTAAAATGGCGTACACTCTTTTGTTTTTTTTCGACATATATTGCGCAAAAAACAGGAAAAGAATAAAAATAACTAATAAAATTATAAAGAATGATATAAGCCAACTCGATATGTCACTGGTAATAACTGACATTGTCGGCGCCGGGCCCTGTACGATGAATACGTTTTCATTTGCATACAAAAAGTCCTCGAGCGATTTGATTTCCTGTAAATTCAGTCTGCTTTGCACAACAAAATACATAGTATTTACTGTAAAGTTTTCATTTAGGAATAAACTGCACGGGATATAAATAGAACGTGGGATAATAGTATCTAAAACACCGATTATTTTCAGATCTCCAATTGCATCGACGGTTATTGTATCTCCCAACTGTCCTAAATCCGGCGTTACAATTGCAACTTTTTCTAAATTTTTAATTTCATCTTCTGTAAAATAAAGTCTTCCGCTTTGTTTTAATGCTAATATAACATCGTGTTCCGGACTGAAAACAGAATGGATTGACAAAGAATCGGCCTGTCCGCTGAGCCGCGTCTCAACCTCGAAATGCCTGCTGTCTTTGATAAACATATTTTGATAGAATCGGCTGAGATAGTCGATTGGCATTTCTCCATCAAAATTTACAATATAACGGCAATCCAGCAGCTCTTTGCTTCTCCGCTCCGATACATAAGGGAAAAAGGCTCCATAAATAAATACGATCAGCAGTCCCATTAATATGTAAGAGGTTATAAAAACAATAAAAATACTTTTATTGCGTATCATATAATTTTTGATAATATGATACAATATCGATATTGTTTTCATCGCTTCCTCCGACTATGAGATAAAAATATTTATGTTTCAACCGTCGTCTCTATATTTATTCTCAAATTATCCGTATTAGTTATTTCGTATATTATTTATATAATACTATGCGGTTTTTGTTTTGTAAATATTTTATTGTAATTATTACATTGCGATTTCGATGCTAAAAATTAATAATGGCTGCATATACCTACTGTGAAAGAAAATAATGATGGACGATCCTTTACTTCCATTGAAAAGCCATCTGCACCTCTGCAGAACGGCCTGGACGGACGAAGAATCCACCTCTGGAAATACATTAATATATTCGAGAGTGTATCAAGTCTTGCAATTCACGTTTCCGGCGGAAGTCCGGCTTTAGAGCCTGATCCGTTGCCGGTCATAATGAAGAAGGGGAGATTCCTCCGCCACTGTGCAATGCAGGGTGATTGATCTTTGAAAAAGGAAAGCAGAAAAGCCATAAAAAACCGGCAGCTCGATATTTGAGCTGCCGGTTTTTTCAAACTCCGATTTGCAGTTGGTTAATCCAGCTCCAGCGCGCCGGTATACAGCTGATAGTATGTACCTTTCAGCTTAATGAGGTCCTCATGGGTGCCGCGCTCGATGATGCGTCCGTGATCCAGCACCATAATAGCGTTGGCATTTTGCACGGTGGAGAGGCGGTGTGCAATAACGAACACCGTACGCCCGCTCATCAGCGCATCCATACCGCGCTGCACAATGGCCTCTGTACGTGTATCGATCGAGCTGGTCGCTTCGTCCAGGATCATTACCGGCGGATCGGCCAGAGCGGCACGCGCGATGGCCAGAAGCTGGCGCTGGCCCTGACTGAGGTTCGCGCCGTTGCCATGCAGCATGGTGTTGTAACCCTCGGGCAGACGGCGGATGAAGTCGTCTGCGCCGGCAAGCTGCGCGGCGGCGATGCATTTTTCGTCGCTTGCCTCCAGATTGCCATAGCGGATATTTTCCATCACCGTGCCGGTAAAGAGATTCGTATCCTGCAGTACGATGCCAAGGCTGTGGCGCAGATCCGCTTTCTTGATCTTGTTGATATTGATGCCGTCATAGCGGATTTTTCCGTCGCTGATATCATAGAAGCGGTTAATCAGGTTCGTAATGGTGGTTTTGCCCGCTCCGGTAGAGCCGACGAAGGCGACCTTCTGTCCCGGCTTCGCATACAGGGAAATGTTGTGCAGCACGGTCTTTTCCGGCGTATAGCCAAAGTTGACGTCGTAAAAGCGCACGTCTCCCTGGAGGCGGGCATAGGTGATGGTACCGTCATGGTGCTGATGCTTCCAGGCCCAGACATTGGTGCGCTCCGCACACTCGCTTAGGCTGCCGTCGGCATTTTCCTTGGCATTTACCAAAGTAACGTAGCCCTCGTCGGTCTCGGGCTGCTCATCCAGCAGGGCAAAAATGCGGTGCGCGCCCGCAAGGCCCATGATAACCATGTTTACCTGGTTGGAGACCTGGCCGATTGCGCCGGCAAACTGTTTGGTCATGTTCAGGAACGGTACTACGATGCTGATGCTGAACGCCATACCGGAGATGCTGATATTTTGAACGTCCGTCAGCAGCAGCGCGCCGCCTACCAAAGCCACCACTACGTACATCACATTGCCGATGTTGCTCAGCAGGGGCATCAGAATATTGGCAAAACGGTTGCCGTTGCGGGCATTGAAGAAGATTTCGCCGTTGACCTTGTCGAAGTCGGCTTTTGCGCCCTCTTCATGGCAGAATACTTTGATCACTTTCTGTCCGGTCATCATTTCTTCCATAAAAGCCTCTGCCTTGGCAATCGTGACCTGCTGGCGCAGGAAGTATTTTGAGGAACGATTGGTGATGGCACGTGCGGCAAACGCCATACAGATGACGCCGACTACTACGATCAGCCCCAGAATCGCGCTGTAGTACATCATGATGCAGAACACGGTCAGCAGCGTCACGCCGGAGATCAGGATCTGCGGCAGGCTTTGGCTGATAAGCTGGCGCAGCGTGTCTACGTCGTTGGTATAATAGCTCATGATATCGCCGTGGCCGTTGGTGTCGAAATATTTAATGGGAAGCTCCTGCATATGGCTGAACATTTTCTCACGCATCTTTTTCAGAGAGCCCTGGGTGATGATGGCCATCATCTGGGTGTAGAACGTGCCGGCAACAAGACTGATGACGTACATCGCAACCAAAATGGCCACGTAAGTGAAAATGCGTCCTGAGACGGAGGCCCAATCGCCGCTCTTGTAGGTTTCGTCAACGATGGCGATGATATTCTGCATAAATATAGAGGGAACGGAACTAACGATGGCGTTGATAAGAATGCACGCCAGCGTAACGGGCAGCAGCACCGGATAAAACTCAAACAGCGTTCGCAGCAGCCGGCGCAGCACGCCCTTGGGCGCGCGCTGGCCCCGAGCCGTAGTGGCGGGAGCGGAATTGTTTTTATTCTTTGCCATCTTGATCACCTGCCTTATTCTGAGAAGTAAATACTTCGCGGTAAATTTCGTTGGTCTCCATCAGCTCGTCGTGGCGGCCGATGGCGCCGATGCGCCCTCCGTCCATCACGATAATGCGGTCGGCATCCTGCACGGAGGCGACGCGCTGAGCGATGATGATCTTCGTTGTTTCAGGAATGAATTCGCGGAAGCCCTGGCGGATCAGTGCGTCGGTGCGCGTGTCCACGGCACTGGTGGAGTCGTCCAGAATCAGCACCTTGGGTTTTTTCAGAAGCGCACGCGCGATACACAGACGCTGCTTTTGGCCGCCGGAGACGTTGGCGCCGCCCTGCTCGATCCACGTGTCATACTTGTCGGGGAACTGCTGGATGAATTCGTCGGCCTGCGCCAGCTTACAGGCCTCGAGCATCTCTTCGTCGGTAGCGTCGGGATTTCCCCAGCGCAGATTGTCTTTGATCGTACCGCTGAACAGCACGTTTTTCTGCAGCACCACGGCTACGCTGTTGCGAAGCGCCTCCAGATCGTAGTCGCGCACGTCTGCGCCGCCGACCTTGACGCAGCCCTCTGTGACGTCGTACAGGCGGGGAATCAGCTGTACCAGCGTGGATTTGGACGAACCCGTGCCGCCTAAGATTCCGATAAGCTCGCCGGATTTGATGTGCAGATCTACATCGGCCAGCGCCATGCGCTCGGCTTTCTTTGAATATTTGAAGCTGACATTTTCAAAATCGATCGAACCGTCCTTGACTTCCGTAAGGGCGTTCTCGGGGCTGGTCAGACTGCTCTTTTCCGTCAAAACCTCCACGATACGCTCGGCGGATTCCATCGACATCGTGATCATTACGAACACCATAGACAGCATCATCAGGCTCATGAGAATCTGAAAGCTATAAGTAAGAATGGCGGACATCTGCCCTACATTAATTTCTCTGCCCTGTCCGGTGATGACCGCATAGGAGCCGAAGGAGAGCACAAATACCATACCCGCGTACACGCAGAACTGCATTAAGGGGCTGTTGAGCGCCATAATGCGTTCGGCTCGGGTGAAGTCCTTGCAGACATCCTCGGCTGCGGCGGAAAATTTCTTTTTTTCGTATTCCTCGCGCACATAGCTTTTAACGACACGCATAGCCTGTACGTTCTCCTGAACTGAGTCGTTCAAGGCGTCGTATTTGCGGAATACGCGGCGGAAAATCGGCGTAGCTGCGCGGATGACCAGCACCAGTCCAATGCCCAGCAGCGGGATGGTGACCAGGAAAATCATGGCCAGGCGGCCGCCCATGGCAAAGCCCATAATAAACGAGAAGATCAGCATCAACGGGCCGCGAATCGCCACGCGGATGATCATCATGAAGGACATCTGCACGTTTACGACGTCGGTGGTCATACGGGTAACCAGACTAGACACTGAGAATTTGTCGATGTTCTCAAAGGAGTAATCCTGGATCCGGTAGAACATATCCTTGCGCAGGTTGCGCGCAAAGCCCGTGGAAGCGGTAGCGCAGGTGTTGCCGGCCGCGACGCCGAAAATCAGTGACAGAACGGCCATGACCACAAGCTCGATGCCGTAACGGACGATGACATCCATCCCGCAGCCGGCCTGCATCTGGTTTACCAGATTGGCGATCGTGAATGGAATGATACATTCCAGAATCACTTCGACCGTGACCAGAAGCGGCGTCAGGATGGCCGTTTTTTTATACTCGCGAATGCTGCGAGCAAGTGTTTTTATCATACGTGACATTCCTCCTCCAAAACTTGACGCACCGGCGCGTACGCGCATGATGCGTCATAAAAATGATTGTGGAAACATATGTGCCGGATACCGGCTAACGATCCAGGTTTTCGGACATGTGTGCAATCGTTTCCAGAAACAGCGTAACCTGCGTGCTCGACAGGCCGTGCGTGAGGCGCTGCTCGGTGCGGCGAAGATATTCCTCAACCTGGATATCCAGCTGCGCCGCCTTTTCGGTGGGAATCAGACTTTTCAGGCGCGCATCGCTGGCCACGCTCTCTCTTTGAATCAGACCGTTTTTTTCCATCAGCTGCAGAATGCCGGTGGCTGTGGAGCGGCTGAAGCCAAAGACATTTTCTACATCGCGCTGGAACACCGGCCCGTCAGCGTATTTTACGAGGATGTAGTGCATTACGCGACTCTGCACCCCGGTGAGGCCCAGGCTCTGCACATTGGCGTTCATGCACTTTTTCAGCTTATGGGACAAGACGTTGATCCATATTCCGCATTCTTTTTCCATATGTATCCATCCTCCTTTCCGACTGCAAGGCTGCCAAGCCTATTTGTTCGAAAACGAACGAATTTTAGCGCACCAAGGAAAGATTGTCAATATATAACATTTGACCGTTTTTTGTAGAAATGAAATTTTGCGCGGATGATGCATTCGGAAAAACGCCGCGCATTTAGGAGCAGAAAAGCTGGAGCGCCGTTCGCGGCGGGAGCCGAAAACTATAAAAGAAGGCTGAACCAACAGGCAGAGCTCCGAAAAACAGCAACGGGGCCCTCTGGCTTGTAAAATCATTTCACTTTATCCACTAGCAGCGTAAAGGTGCTTCGGTTGCATGCCAGCACGTGTTCTTTCCGAAGCTTGCTGATTTCCGCAGAAAGTCCGCTTCGTTCCACTCCCAGATAATCGGCAAGCTCCTGACGGTCGTACGGAATTGTGAAGGTGCTGCTTTCCGCGTCTTTTGCCTGCAGGAGCAGGTATGTCATCAGCTTTTCTCTTGTAGTGCGCTTGGAAGTGATTTCGATTTTCTGATGAAAAATAAGATTTTTCTTTGCCATGACAGTCAGGAGATTAAAAATGATCTGCCTGTGAAAGGAACAGGCCTTGCTGCAGCACCGTGTGACACGCTGTGCATCCAGCAATAAAACCGCTGTCTCTTCTGAGGCAATCACATGAACGGGCATCGACTGCAGTCCGGCACAGACGAACGCTTCGCCGAAAATCTGCGAAGCTTCGATGCTTGCCAGGATACTGCGGCTGCCGTAATAATCCACGCGGACAATTTTGACGTTTCCGGAAAGGACGATCCCCAAATACTTTGCCGCTTCTCCCTCGGCAAAGATCGTATCTCCCTTCTTGTAGCGTCGTTCCTTCGCAGCAAGACAGCCAAGCATTGCGGCTAGCCTCTCATCCTCTATGGAATTAAAAAGCGGACACTTCCGCAGAATCTCAAAATAATTTTTCATTTTTCTCCTTGGTATGTTGAAATTTCAACATAATTTACGATCTGATTATACTATAATCAAATCGTAAAAATCAAGAAAGGAACAGGAGAGAAAACAAATGCTCAGAAAGATCATAAAAATTGATGAGGAAAAATGCAGCGGCTGCGGAGCATGCGCCGCGGCCTGCCACGAAGGAGCCATTGCGATGGTTGACGGCAAGGCCAGGCTGGTACGTGAGGATTACTGCGACGGATTAGGCGATTGTCTTCCCGCCTGCCCGACAGATGCGATTTCTTTTGAGGAGCGGGAAGCCCCGGCATATAACGAAGCGGCGGTAAGGGCGTCGAAGGAAGCAAAAATGCATGGAACGATTCCGAACGGATGCCCCGGAACGCGGTTCAAAGCCATCCGTCATGAAACCACGGCTTGCCAGGCAGAAACAGGAGCAGGCACAAGTCAGCTTTCCCAGTGGCCCGTACAGATCAAGCTGGTTCCGGCTCACGCCCCGTTTTTCAAAGACGCCAATCTTCTCGTCGCCGCCGATTGTACGGCGTATGCCTATGGAAATTTCCACAATCAATTTATTCGTAATCACATCACTCTGATTGGCTGCCCAAAGCTGGACGACGGTGATTACGCCGACAAACTGACACAGATTATTGCGAGAAACGACATCAAAAGCGTAACCATCGTCCGCATGGAGGTACCCTGCTGCGGAGGACTTGAAAATGCTGTCAAACGTGCGCTTCAGGCAAGTGGAAAATTCATCCCGTGGCGGGTTGTTACAATTTCTACTGACGGAAAAATATTAGATGAATGATAACAATCGTTCAGCGTAATTTTTATATAATTACTCAGGAGCGTGTTTGCAGCCTGTATTTTCTTCTTCCTTCCTTACGGATATACCTGAAAAGGTGATAAAGCATGCCGGAAGGTTGGTGCGCGCGGCTATTAAAATACGGGCTGCAGGTGATTGCTCATATAAATAAAGATCTCGTTCACAGTGCTTTTTGAAACAGCAGGTAAGGTATCGCAGGAGAATATTTCGGCGGATTTTGTATATTTATCAGCCGCCGCAATATTTTTACCGTTTTATATTCTGCGGACTGACGTTCGCAGAAAGCTTTTCATAAGAACGTCGGAAGTTCTCAGTCTGGTGTGATCCCGGAACGAGGCTGCCCTCTTATGTCGCCTGATTGCATATGAGAAAATATGGTTTGTTTCTAAAGTCATCTTTCAGATTCATTTTCTAATTAAGTCAAAAACGAAAACAAAACAAGAAAAATCAATTAAGTATTTTCGGGATGAAAAAGGAAAGACATATGATACAATCGTTCCGAAAATTAATATTTTGTGTGCATTTTGGTTTGCGTAAAGGTAGTTATTTCGCGTAAATTCAGATCGCAAATATTAATATTTGTTTATGTTGATCTTTGGAATCGAGAATCATGGAGGCGTTATGCGTGGGTCCGGTCAGAAAACAAAAGAAGTCTTCCAAACGGCGGGAAGCTTTCTGCTTACCTTCATTACGGCGGCAGTCGCGATCGTAGCGACTCTTTTCATTTTGGTCAGGCTGCTTGGATGGAACTTGCTTTCAATCGATAGCGGCAGCATGGCTCCGCAGTATCCGACCGACACTTTAGTGGTCGTGCAAGATGCCAAGCCGGAGGAAATTAAGATAGGAGACATTATTACATATGTGCTTAATGAGGACGGCGTTCTGGTTACGCACCGCGTGATCAGAATCGATTCAGAAAACCGCACGTTTATCACAAAAGGCGACGCCAATAGCAGTGAGGACGCACCGGTATTGTGGGATAACGTAGTAGGAAAAGTCTTTGTCGGAATTCCGAGAGTGGGGAAGGTGTTCCGCATGCTGACGGCGGCAGAAAACCGGCCGGTCGTAATAACGGGAATCGTTGCGCTGTTTGCCGTTCCGTTTGCATGGGATTTGATAAGAGGCATCAAGAAAGGACGTAAGAAGACGAACGAGGAGGTTTCCGCGGCCGATTCCGAGCGGTAAAGCTCTGAGTAGTCTGTTTGTGGCGCAGACGGAAATTCCGGCGTGCCGCTTTGCAAGAAGAGAAAGGGGGGAAAACAACATGAAAAAAAGTCAAAAACTAATGATTACGAGTTTACTGGCCCTAGTGGTTGTACTGCTTGGCGTAGCGCCTACGCTGTCGTGGCTTTTTTCGACGAGTCAGCCCGTTATCAATACGTTTTCCGGGGGAACGATCGCCATAAAGCTGGATGAAGCGCTTGTAGATGCGGATGGAAAAGCGATAGAAGGAGAAGGAGCGCAGCGCGTCACGGCTAACCGCTACAAATACGTTGCAGGCGCCGTGCTGGACAAAGATCCCACTGCCACGGTACTGAAGGGCAGTGAGGAATGCTATGTGTTTCTTTGCGTGGAAAACGGATTAACAGAAAAATTTACCATGAACTATGACACACAGTCGTGGCGGAGGGTAGCGGAGGAGGAAGGAAAAAGCGTTTTCATCTATAACATAAAGGTGGACGCATCGGAATCGGAAACAGACGTTGTACTGCCGCCTGTTTTTACAACGGTAACTGTTTCGGAGGAACTGACCTCTGAGGACATCGAAACGCTTGGTGAGCGCACGATTTGTGTGACGGCCTATGCCGTACAGACGCATTCACTTACCGAGAAGGATGCAATCGCGCTTGCCGTGACGCAATTTCTGCCGGACAACACGCCTGCCGATACTCCGATCATTGAATGACGAATTTGCGTATCTGAAAGGAGGTATTTCCCATGACGCGGCATAGAATCTGTCTCATTGCATGCAAACAGTTTATTTTGCTTTTGCTTTGCGTTTGCCTGATATCCGGGATTTACTCTCAGCAGATAAAAGGTACGGTTTCCTATATTACCTCGCTTTCGGTAATCTGTGTCAACACCTTTACAGGCGATGCAGAACTGCCGCCTGAGCCGTCTACTCCCCCGATGGATCCGGAAGATCCGGGAACTCCGCCGACAGGCGACGGCCGCAATCTGGAATGGTATGTAATCGGTATGCTGACGAGCATTGCGGCACTCATGCTGCTTTGGAAAGCAGACCGCCACAAAGAACGGTCCAAGAAAAACAGGCGATAGTAAAGATGATAATGAGGATAAAACGGATGAAACCCAGCAAGAAAAGCATTCCGATCAGAAGGAAAACACAAAAATCCAACAGTAGTAAAAACATAAATTAAATTATAGGAAGGAAGGTAAAAAATGAAACCTAGTAAAAAGAACATTCTGACAACCGGGCTTGCAGTGGTGCTTGCGGCGGCGGCGGTGCTCGGTGGCACTTTCGGCTATCTGCAGGACAGCACGGAGAACGTGACCAACACCTTCAAGGCTAATCAGGTCACGGTAAGCCTCAAGGAGACAACAGGGGATGCTTACGAAATCATCCCTGGAACAGAGCAGGAAAAGGATCCGACGGTGACCGTGACCAATACGGTAGACGCTTATGTTTATGTGCAAGTAACCGATACGACGCAAGATTTGGTCGATTACACAATCGCGGAGGGCTGGATGCAGCTGGACGGTTATGAGAACATCTATTACCGTGAGGTAGGAAAAGACGACGAAACAAAAATGTTCTCCGTATTGGAAAATGATACGGTACGTTACGATGCTGCCCTGACAAACGAGAATATGACAGACAAGACGGATCTCAAATTAATCTTCCAGGCGTATGCGATCCAAAAAGCTCCGTTTGCGGATGCGGCGGCGGCATTTGCGGCAAAGGATTCCGTAATTGCGGATGATGCTGATACTGTGAAGACAGCGATTGCGCAAGGACAGCCCGTTGTTCTGGCAGAGGATGTTGAACTAAGCGGGAATCTTATTATCAATGATAATGAGAATGCCGTAATCGATCTGAACGGGAAAACGCTGACAATCGGAGCGATGGCACAAAACGGCGGATCGCTGACCGTCAGAAACGGTAATATAGATACTGATGTATTCCAGGTTAGCGGCGAAAATAACTCGTTAATTCTGGACGGGGTAACAACGGATGCATACGTTCTTATTAGTGAGGGTACCGAAAACTCTACTGTCGACATCACAAACAGCACAATTACAGGCGCACTTTATGCCTTTAGCACTAACGCAGCAGTCGCCGGCAGCGGTCAGGATGTTGTTGTAAACATCACGAATTCGACGCTGACCGCGCTCCCCGATCCCAACCCTAATGCTGATGCTGCTGATTGCACGGGCGTTCTTTTCAATATCTGCGGCACCCTGAACATTACGAATAGTACCATATACGGCGGCCGTCAGGCGGTGATCGTCCGCTGCGGTACCGCAAATATTACGAATTCTACGCTTGTTAAAACCAGTGCTGTAAAGGACAGCGAGATTGATAAGAAGAAGGATTACACCGTAAGCGACTGGGAGGATGGAAACCGGGTAGTTGCAAGCGTTCTGACAATCGGAAACTATAAAGAAGGAGCATCTGCATCGTATGCGGAGGATGCAGCCGTCACTTTAAGCAAAGTTACTCTGACACGGCAGGAGGGCGACACAATGCCGACGGTGTATCTGGGCTCGAACGCTGACTACTCTGCCAGCCTGTCCTGCAGCGATGAGAGTGTGGCAAAAACGGATATCGGATACAGCGGAACTTCCTGCTATTTCAACAGCGAACTGTTAACCGGAGAATAATATTCCTCCTCTGCCTGTCAATTCCTGTGAAAGGAGGCAGGAGTATCTGACGCTCTGACGCAGGCTGCAGGCCCTAATACGGGCTTGCAGCTTTTTTTTGTCGGTGCGCCCGCAAAAAAACGCCGACCGGCCCGTAAATTTTTCTTGACTTAGAGTCCGCTCCAGATGTTATGCTATAATGACGGCAAAGCCGGGCGTAAAGGATAAAAATTCTGATTGCGGCAGGAGGGCTGGCATATGAATTATCGGATGCTGGGACGGACTGGACTGTCCGTCAGCGAGATTGGACTGGGATGCGAAGGCTTCGCGGGAAAGAGCATGGATTTTACAAAAAAAATGTTTGACCTTGCGATCGACAGCGGGGTAAACTGTATGGATCTGTACAGCCCCGATCCCGAGCTTCGAAGCCGGATCGGGACGGTACTGAACGGGCGCAGGGAGCGCTTTATTCTGCAGGCGCATCTGTGTACCGTATGGCGTGACGGGCAATACAAGCGCACGCGTGATCTTGCGGAAACACAGGAATCGTTTGAGGATCTTCTGAGGCGCCTCGGGACCGATTATATTGATATCGGCATGATTCATTACGTAGATTCCCCGAAAGAATGGAAATCTCTTTCCGAAGGAAAACTCATGGAATACGCACTGAAGCTGAAGCAGTCCGGAAGAATCCGCCGGATCGGCCTGAGCAGTCATAATCCGCTGGCGGCACTGGCTGCAGCAGAAAGCGGTCTGATCGACGTGCTGATGTTCAGCGTAAATCCCTGTTATGATTTACTCCCGGGAAACGAAGACTGCGAAACGCTGTGGGCGGACGACAGCTATGCAGGACCGCTTCTGAATATGGATCCCGACAGGGAAAAATTATACGAAACATGTCAGCGGCTCGGTGTCGGGATTACGGTAATGAAAGCGTTTGGCGGCGGAGATCTTCTGTCGGAGCAGTCGCCGGCGGGCAAAGCGCTGACGGTCAGCCAATGTCTTCATTATGCGCTGCCGCATACGGCGGGAAGCTGCATCCGCTGCGGCGTCTGCGAAACGCGCTGTCCGTTCCACGTGCCGATTCGGGAAAATATGAAGCAGGCGGCGGAAATATTCGGGAAATAAAGACGCGCTATTAAAATTGAATCCGATCTCGGTGCACAGCGTCGTTGGGAACCCATACGACGTGCGATTAGAGGTTGTGTCTTAAATTATAATTTTGAAATGAATTGCAGAAATGCATTTTATATCAATCGATACCTTGAAAACTGCATGACAAATTGAAGCCATCCGAATTGTAGGCGGCGGCAAAGGCTTTGAAAGGATTTGCTCCTGTTTAAAACCGCAGAGGCTCTCTGCGAGTGCAGCCTCGTTGTCATGCGGCATTAACCGATGCGAATAAAGAAACTGCGGCCGGCGTTTCCTTTCAGCCATTCAGAGCCGGAGAAGCGGAACGGGCTGCAGCATCTTAAAACAGCATAGCCAATCTGATGAAAACAAAAAGCACGGCTATGACTATTATAAAAGCAGGAGTGAGATTTGTTATGAAAAAACTTGGATTTGGACTGATGCGCCTGCCGCTGACAAACGCAGAGGATCCGAAGAGCATCGATCTGGAGAAGCTGAAGCAGATGACGGACGAGTTTCTTGCCGGAGGATTTACATATTTTGACACTGCATATATGTATCATGATTTTCAAAGCGAAATCGCGATCCGGAAAGCGCTTGTCGAAAGATATCCCAGAAGCGCCTTCACGCTGACCAGCAAGCTGCCGACGATGTTTTTGAAAAAAGAAGAGGATATGGAGCGGATTTTCTGCGAACAGCTTGAAAAATGCGGCGTAGAATACTTTGATTATTATCTGCTTCATAGTCTTAACGTTTCCCATTATGAGACGGCCGAGCGGCTCGGAGGCTTTGCGTTCCTTCAAAGGAAAAAGGCGGAGGGCCGGATCAAAAAGCTCGGCTTTTCCTATCACGACAACGCCGAACTGCTGGACCGGATTCTGACGGAGCATCCGGAAACAGAAGTTGTGCAGCTTCAGATCAATTATTTGGACTGGGACGACCAGGGCATACAATCCGGAAAATGTTATGAAACCGCCAGAAAGCATGGCAAAGAAATCATCGTCATGGAACCCGTAAAGGGCGGTACGCTTGCCAGGCTTCCGGAGCAGGCAGAGCATCTGCTGAAGGACTATGCGCCGGAGCGCTCGCCGGCCTCCTGGGCGATCCGGTTTGCCGCCAGTCTGGACGGCGTCCTGACGGTGCTGAGCGGAATGAGCAATTTTGAGCAGCTTCGCGACAACATGAGCTATATGAAAGCGTTTACTCCGCTGAAGGAATCAGAGAAAATGGTACTGCAGAAGGTCGTTTCGGCAATCCATAACGCGATCTCCATTCCTTGTACGGGGTGCAATTATTGTACCGTCGGATGCCCGCAGCACATCCGGATCCCGGAATATTTTTCTCTGTACAATGCGGAAAAGCGCGCGCCGAGCAAGATGATTTCCCTGCAACGGGAATATAGTAATTATACGAAGAATGCGGGAAAGGCGTCGGACTGCATCGCCTGCGGGCAATGCGAACGGCAATGTCCTCAGCATATCGAAATTATCCGGCATCTAAAGGATGTCGCGGCAATCTTTGAATCAAAATAAGGAGGGGGTTCCCGATGACCATTGCAGAGGTAAGCAGTCAATACGGCCTTTCGCCCGACACATTGCGCTATTATGAGCGGATCGGCCTGATTCCTCCGGTGCGCCGCACGGCGGGCGGAATCCGGGATTATTCCGAGAACGACTGCAGGTGGGTAAGCTTTGCGAAATGCATGCGCGGCGCGGGGCTTCAGGTCGAAGCGCTGATCGAATACGTTTCCCTGTTTCAAAAGGGCGACGCCACGATTGAAGCAAGAAAGCAGATTCTGATCGAGCAGCGGGACCAGCTGCTCGCCAGAATCGAAGCGCTGCAGTCTACGCTGGAGCGCCTGGACCGCAAAATTCAGCATTATGAAGACGTGATGCTGCCGTGCGAGCAAAAGCTTGCTGAACGGACGGAGGAACACTGAACGGAGTGCTTCAGAAAATACAGGATACGGCTTGCAATTCCGGATCCGGGGGAGTATCATTTTTGTGCGAATAAATAGCGAGGAGTGGTTCGCGTGAAAAAATGCCTCATCATTGTAGACTATCAAAACGACTTTGTAAGCGGCGCTCTCGGCTTCCCTGAAGCCGCCGCGCTTGCGCCCCGGCTTGCTGAGAAAATCAGAACATACAAAGCGCAGGGAGACGACGTGATTTTTACATTCGATACGCATGGGGAAAATTATTCCGATACGCAGGAGGGGAGGCATCTGCCCGTACCGCACTGTATCGAAGGGACGCAGGGCCATGCGCTTGCGGGCGAAATCGCAGCCCTTTGCGAGGAGACGGACCGTTGCTTCCGCAAAAACACCTTTGGATCCGATGCACTGTACGAATATTTGAAAAGAACGCCGTACGAGAGGATCGAGCTGGCGGGTGTGGTTTCTAATATTTGTGTGATTTCCAACGCCATTTTGGCAAAGACGGCGCAGCCGGAAACGCCGATCCTTGTAGACGCCGGCTGTACGGCGAGCGGCAGCGCCGCGCTGCATGCGGCGGCGCTCGATGTCATGGCGGGACTGCAGATCGAAATCATTGGAAGGAAACAGTAAAGATGGAAGAAAGAAACTTATCGATGCTTTGTGACTTTTATGAGCTCACAATGGGAAACGGATATTTTAAAAACGGGTTTTATAATAAATACACGTATTTCGACGTGTTCTTTCGAACGGTTCCGGACCGCGGCGGCTTTGCGATCGCTGCGGGACTGGAGCAGATCATTCGATATCTGGAACAGCTTTGCTTTACAGAGGAGGATATCGCATACTTACGCGCCAGAAAACTATTCGACGAAGAATTTCTGTCGTATCTTCGCAATTTCCGTTTTACGGGCGATCTTTATGCGGTTCCCGAGGGGACTCCCGTGTTCCCGAACGAGCCGATTCTGACCGTGCGTGCGCCTGCGATCGAAGCGCAGCTGATCGAAACCTTTTTGCTGCTCACCCTGAATCATCAGTCTTTAATTGCAACGAAGGCCAACAGAATCGTGCGCGCCGCGCAGGGAAGAGCCGTGCTGGAGTTCGGTTCGCGCCGGGCGCAGGGAGCGGACGGCGCCGTGCTTGGCGCGCGCGCAGCATATATCGGCGGCTGCGCCGGGACAGCCTGTACGCTTACGGACGTGCTGTACGGCGTTCCTGCCGGCGGAACCATGGCGCATTCCTGGGTTCAGATGTTCGATACGGAATACGAAGCGTTTCGCACCTACTGCGAATTGTATCCCCATGGCGCAACGCTTCTGGTCGACACCTACAGTACGCTGAAAAGCGGCGTGCCCAACGCCATCCGAGCTTTTCGGGAGGTTTTGCTTCCGCAGGGAATCACGGATTTTGCAATCCGGCTTGACTCCGGAGACATTTCCTATCTTTCCAAAAAGGCCCGGGAAATGCTGGACGATGCGCATCTGGAATCCTGCAAAATCGTTGCTTCCAATGCGTTGGACGAATATCTGATCCGTGATCTGCTCATGCAGGGCGCGCAGATCGACACGTTCGGTGTAGGAGAGCGTTTGATCACTTCAAAAAGCGATCCCGTATTCGGCTGCGTATATAAGCTCGCGGCTGTGGAAAATGAGAACGGGACCATTATCCCCAAAATCAAGATAAGCGAAAATACGGCGAAGATCACGAATCCTCACTTTAAAAGGGTTTACCGTCTGTTTGACAACGAAAGCGGAAAGGCCATTGCGGACGAGCTTTGTATTCATGACGAGAAGATTTCGGAGGATTGTCCGCATACGATTTTCGATCCCGAGGCGACGTGGAAAACGAAAACGCTGACGAATTTTACCGCAAAAGAACTGCTTGTTCCGATCTTCCGCGGCGGAGCGCGCGTATATGAAATTCCTCCGCTGGATGCGGTAAGAGCCTACTGCGCCGAGCAGGTGGAATCTCTCTGGGATGAAGTGAAACGCTTTGAAAACCCGCATAAGTATTATGTTGATCTTTCTCAGCGTCTTTGGGACGTAAAGCACGCCCTGCTGGAGAAGAATAAACAGGGAAAACCCGATTGACAGGACGCTGCGCCTGTGATATCATAAGCCCACTTTTTGGAATCGAGGGACAGAAAGGTTCGCTACGGATGGAAATTTCGGTCACGACTTGCTACGATTACAAACAGCTCCTGCGCTTTCAGTATTACCACATGCTGCAGAGAAAAGCGATGTGGGTTTTTATCGCGATATGCGACCTGCTTCTTTTATGGCTGTTTGTCGCTTCCTATCTGGCATATGGCTTCCGAATGGAGGTTCTGCTCAACCTGATTCTTCTGTTGCTGGTGTGGTTCGGCGTTCCGTTTGCCGCATGGGCCGTTCCCCGCATTACGATGAGAAAAGCCGCTACGCTCGGCGCGGTCTGCAATTACACCTTCGGAGCCGAGGGCTTTCGGCTGAAATCGGAATCTCCGCAATTCCTCGAGGACTCCTTTGTGAAATACGTGTCGATCTACAAAGTATATGAATCCAGATACTGCTTTTATATCTATATATCAAAATTTCAGGCGTATATCCTTGACAAGAGCGATTTTACGGAAGGCACGCCGGAAGATCTGCGGGAGCTTCTCCGCGATACGACGGACGAAAAAAAGCTGAAGCTTTTAAAATGGTAAAGGACAAAACGGCATGCTCCGATTTGCATCCGAAGGAATCGGGTAAAAGCTGTACTCCGTTTTGCCGGAAATCCTGAAAAGGCAGGGCGCCAGAGCTGTCTATGCCGTGCGAGGCCGAGTGGCTCGCAAAGGGGAGCTAAAGGCAATAACAGAGCCGGTTTGATTGCAGCTGTGAAACGAAATTTGACAGAACAAAATATTGCGTTAAAATATTAAAGAATAATTTATTAAACGGAGGAGACCGCACCTTGTTCGAGCGTGTTTGTGTGTTTGGGGATTCCATTGCAAAGGGCGTCGTGTACGACCAGGAGAAGAAAAAATACATCTTCCTCGGAGAAAGCTTTGTTAATCTGCTGAGTAGCGAGAAGCAGATTGAAATTCTCAACTTTTCCAAGTTTGGCTGTACAGTGGACAAGGGCCTGCAGGCCGTCGGAAAAAACATAGAACGGATCGAAGGCTGCGACCTGGTGGCGCTGGAATTTGGAGGGAATGACTGTGATTTTGACTGGGAACAGGTGGCTGCGGATCCCGAAGCAGAGCATTTACCCAAAACGCCGATCCGGAAATTTGTGGATTTGTACAAGTCTCTCATTGAAACGGTCCGGCAGGCGGGCAAGAAGATCGTCGTTCTGAATCTTCCTCCTCTTGACGAAAACAAGTATTTTAAATGGATCAGCAGAGGCCGCAGCGCAGAAAATATTTTAAAATGGCTCGGCGGTGCGACGCGCTTTATTTATCACTGGCAGGAATCGTACAGCGTCGCTGTGAGCGGCATCGCGAACGCGCTGCAGGTGCCCTTGCTCGATATCCGCAGTATTTTTCTCAGAAACAGGCGTTATACGGATTTTCTGTGTGAGGACGGGATCCATCCGAACCTGGCAGGACACAGGCTGATTGCGGATGCCATCCATGCCGTGCCGATCAATTGAGGCCTGCCGGCTCACAGCTTTCGCAGCAATTTTAAAACGGTTTCTTGTTCAGGCGGCTGCGTTCCTCTTGTGAGGCAGGCCGCGCTGCCAAATGCGGCGCCCCATCGCAGGGCGCTTTTCAGATCCGCTGTGTTTTCGTGAAAAAAGCCGTAGATTATACCGGCCAGCATGCTGTCTCCCGCGCCAACGGTAGAGACTGTGCGTTCTGTCTTGGGCGCGGTCAGAAAACCGGAAGCACCGCCCTTCGAGGCGTACGCGGCGCCGGCCGCTCCGCAGCTGACAACGGTGTGGGCACATTGTCCGCGGATGCAGAGCTGCTCCGCCCAAAGCACGGCCGCCTGCGGCGAGGGTGTTTCGGAACGCGGAAGACCGAGCAGTCCTGCCGCTTCCTCTGCATTCGGCTTCATTAAAAACGGTGCGATTGCGGCTGCCGCTTCAATCATCAGGGAAGGGCAGTCCAGGAAGATTCTGCAATGCGGCGCGGCCCGCCGGACGGATTGCACGAATTCAGCAAAATCCTTTTGCGTGATTCCGCGCGGCAGACTGCCGGAAAATACCGCTGCATCGGCGCGAGCCGCGGCGGGAAAAATCCGGGCGGAAAGCTCGGAAAGCAGAGCGGGGGAGGCGGTAAAGCTTTTGCTGCAAAGCCGTGTTTCGGAATCCGGGGCGTTTACAGAAATATTTTCCCGCACGGCGCCTTCCGCAGGAACATAAGAAACCGGTACGCCGTAACTGCCTGCCAGCCGGAGATATTCCGAAGCGTTTTCTGTACCAAGCAGCAGAAACGCTTCGGTGGAAATGCCGAATGCATGCAGCGCGCGCGAAACATTCATGCCCTTTCCGGCAGCAAAAAGCTCACGGCAGGAAACAATGTTGTCCCTGCCGATCACAAATTTTTCCGTATAATAATGAATATCAATTACGGGATTGACCGTAACGGTGAGAATGTCCGTCATACGCCTTCGTCCGCGCTTGCAAGGACGATATCCGGCTCCAGCTCGGAAAACAGCTTCCGGAATTCGTCGCCTGTCAGGTTTTCCTTCTCGTAAAGCACTGCGGCGATTGCATCCAGCGTGGCCTTGTGGTCCTTCAGAAGCGCCAGCGCTTTTTGATAACAATCTGCGATGATTGCATGCGTCTCCGCATCGATTTTGGCAAAGGTAGCGTCTGAACAATTCATCGTCTTCGTATCGACAAGATACATGCTATTTTTCTTTTGCCAGTTGACAAATCCAAAGGTGTCGCTCATTCCGTAGGTCGTGATGATATTCCGCGCCATCTCTGTGGCCCGTTCGATATCATTAGAGGCGCCCGTCGTAACGGAGTCGAATTCGATCTCCTCGGAGGCTCGGCCTCCAGTTAAAATAATAATTTCCTCAAGCAGCTCCTTCTTCGTCAGCAGAACCTTTTCTTTCTTTGCAACATGCATGACGTATCCAAGCGTTCCGGACGTCCGCGGAATGATCGTAATTTTATGCACAGGCTCTGTATGCGTGAGCAGGGAGGTAACCAGCGCATGCCCCGTTTCGTGATATGCTACGATTTTTTTCTCCTCGTTTGACATCACGCGGTTTTTCTTTTCTTCTCCGGCGATAATGACCTCGATCGCTTCGTCGAGCTCCTGCTGGCTGACGCGCACCTTCCCCGCGCGTACCGCTCTGAGCGCCGCCTCGTTGATGATATTCTCAAGATCGGCTCCCGAAGCGCCCGGCGTCGCTCTGGCAACGACTTCAAAATCCACGTCGGGCTCCATAAGTACGTTCCTTGCATGAACCTTCAGAATGTCGACGCGGCCTTTCTGATCGGGGAGATCCACGATGATTCTGCGGTCGAAGCGCCCCGGCCGCAGAAGCGCTTTGTCCAGTACCTCCGGCCGGTTGGTGGCGGCGAGAATCACGACGCCCTTTGAGGAATCAAAGCCGTCCATTTCAGCCAGAAGCTGGTTCAGGGTCTGCTCCCGTTCGTCGTTGGAGCCCAGCCCGTTGTCGCGGCTTTTGCCGATGGCGTCGATTTCGTCGATAAAGACGATACACGGCGCGTTTTCGACCGCCTGGCGGAACAAATCGCGGACGCGTGAGGCGCCGACGCCCACAAACATTTCTACAAATTCAGAACCGGAAAGAGAGAAAAACGGCACCTTCGCCTCTCCCGCGACCGCTTTGGCAAGAAGCGTTTTACCGGTTCCCGGCGGTCCGACTAAAAGCGCGCCCTTGGGCAGCTTCGCCCCGATCGCGGTATATTTTCCGGGATTGTTTAAGAAATCGATGATTTCTACGAGATTCTGTTTTGCCTCGTCCTGACCGGCAACGTCTGCAAATGTTTTTCCGGTGGACTTTTCCGCATAAATTTTACTTGTGTTCTTTCCGAACGACATTACGCCGCCGCCCATCCGCTTGTTCATGGAACGCATCAGGACTACGAACAAAACGACCATAATTACAGTTGGGAGCACATAGGCGATCAAAATTTCCAGCCAGATATTCGAGCTCACGATCGGAGAATCGTATTTAATCCCTTTTTCGTCCAGCAGGGACAGAAGCGCCGTGCTTTCGTGAAACTCGTTGTTAATGTTTCCCGTGACGTAGTAAACGTTGGAGGTCTCGAAATCCTTCGGCTTCATCGTATATTGCTTCGAATTGACTTCTACCTGCTGGGCCTCGTCATTTTCCACCTTCTGGACAAATTCGCTGAACGAGATTTCTTTATAATCCGGCTCCATGAGCTTCGGAAGCATCGTATAGCTGATGATCAGAACGATCCCCAAAAGAATAATGTAATATGCGAAAATCGGTATCTTTTTTTTATTTCCCGGCTTGTCGTTCACTTGTAAAATCCCTCCTAAATTGGGCTTTTGTATATTATAGCAAACAATTGTATTTTCCGCAATTTATGTTAAAATATCAACGAAATCCAAAAACACGACAGGAAGTGAGAGAATGGTAAAGCCGGAAAATCTCAGAGTGAATCTCCTCGCGGATCCTACCGCGGTGCCCTGCTGCTGCCAGACATTTTCCTGGGCATTTTCTTCCGATCAGCCGCTGGTCGCACAGAAGGAATACAGGCTCCAGGTTCGTAAACCCATGGAACAAGCACTTGCGGCGGATACGGGATTTGTCGAAGACAGCCGGTCGTCGGGGATTGAAATCGCTTCATGGGCGCATCCGCCGGAGCCGGACAGCGTCTATTTATGGCGCGTAGCAGTCCGCGGCGATCAGGGGCAGGAGGGCGTCAGCGAAGAGGCTGCATTTCTCACAGAGTCGGCATTTATGCATGCTCCGGCCGGAATCTGGCACGGAGGAAAGCCCGACTTCTGTATCCTGCGCGCATCGTTCCGCCGCCCGCGCCGGAAGGTGTATAAAATCCTGGCAAACGTTACGGCGTGTTCTCCTGAGCCTGCGAGACAGTACGTATACAGCTTATACGTCGGCGGCGTATTTGCCGGCCTTGGGCCGTCGCGCTACGGAAAGGACGCGCAGGGAAACAACATTGTATATTACAACGGAATTGATATCACGCCGCTTGTCTGTGCGGAGGAAAACGCGGTTGCTGCGCTGAATTACACGAGCGCGGAGAAGTCTTTTTTCTGTGAGATCCGTGCATATTATGAGGACGGCTCTTCGGAGTCCCTGCTGAGCACGGCGGATGCAGACCGCTGGGAGGCCGCAGATGTAGCCGCTGTATTTCGACCGTCGGGCTCTATCGGAACGGGATATTATTTTGCGCCTGCGGAAAATTTCGATGCAGAGGCGCTCGGGCGGCTCTGCTGGGAGCCCGCCGTGCCGGCGTTTCTGCCGCCGGGAGCTTCCGTGCGGCCGTATCCGGCCGAGCCGATAAACCGTTATATAATTTCGCCGCGGAAAACCGGAGATCTTAAGGAAGAGGGTGTCTTCTTCGTCGATTTCGGTAAAGAGCTTGTCGGCGGAATCGGTCTAGAGATTGACGCGCCGGAAGCCGCCGAGATCATCGTGCGTTTTGGCGAGGAGCTGGAAAACGGCCGCGTCCGCTACCGGATGCGTACGGGAAACTGCTATGAGGAAACGTGGCGGCTGAAATCCGGAAGGAACAGGCTGGAAAATACGGGAATGAAAACATTCCGCTATGTGGAATTGCTGAATCTTCCGGCCTCTCCCGCGCGAATCTGGGGCACCGCCATCCGCCAGGAATTTGATGAAACGGCGTCCTGCTTCGAAAGCAGCAGCACGCTACTGAACCGAATTTACGATTTTACCAAATATACGGTGAAGGCTACCAATCAAGACCTGTACGTCGACTCGCAGTCGCGGGAACGCGGCGCATATGAGGGCGACGCGCTGATCAACATGCTTTCGGCGTATGCCGTGGAGGATCGCTATGCGCTTGCCCGCTTCACTGCCCTGTATCTGAATACGCACAGAACCTGGCCTGCGGAATATGCTTTGATTTCCATTCTGATAGCATGGGAAGACTATCTTTATACCGGCGACGCGTCGCTGCTCCGCAGCGATTACGAGCTTCTGCAGGGGAAGCTGTTTCCGGAGAAGTACGCGGACTGCCAGGGACTGTACGGCAGAGGCATTTTGCAGAAAGGAAACGTAAATGCGGTGCTGGTAGACTGGCCGGCATCTGAGCGCGACGGTTACGCCTGGGAAGAATCGGAGTATAATACCGTTCTGAACTGTATGGTTTATAAAGCGCTGCGCTGCCTTTCCCAAATCGCACAGGTATTGAATAAAACGGAAGACATGCAGCGCATGGAGCGCCGTGCGGATGAGCTGAAAGCGTCTCTGATTTCTCTGCTGTATGCGCCGGAGCAGGGCGCATTTTACGACGGACTCTGCGCGGACCGTACGCCGGCGCGCCACTTTTCGCAGCATGCGTCCGCCTTTGCGCTGTATTGCGGCGTCTACGAGGGGGACGAGATGCGCCGGGCGCTGATTTCTTTTCTGAAGAAGCAGGGCAAGATTAAAATGAGCGTGTATGGGGCATTTTATCTGTTGGAAGGACTGTACGCGGCCGGAGCCGGAGATTACGCCGCGGAGCTGCTTCTGCAGGAGGATACTGCCGACGGCGCACGGACATGGGCGTACATGCTGGAAAAGGGTGCCACGATCACCACAGAAGCATGGAATCCGACAAACAAGCCGAACATGACGTTTTCGCATCCTTGGGGCTCTGCGCCTGCAAGCCAGATCGTGCGTGGAATTTTCGGAATCCGTCCGCTTGAACCGGGCTTCGGCCGGTTTCAGGTTTGGATCCAGGCCGGTACGCTCCAAAAAGCGTCTGTCACAGCTCCGACAGTGAAGGGCCCGATTTGCGTCTCTTTCGAGAGATCCGAGGGCGCTCCGGAAAAATTGGAGGTTGTGCTTACGGTGCCGCCGAATACACAGGCGGAGGTCCGTTCGGGCGCGGACGGGAGCGCCGTCTGCCGCTTCTCCTGCGGAACGCATCGCTTCCTGCTGCCGGCGTGAAGGAATACTACACATTTTCCGGAATCCGTGATATACTAACGCACGAGGTAGTAAGAATATGCTGAAGAAAATTCTGATAAGCGTTTTAAGTGTTTTGGTATTTTTGATATTGATTACGGGCGGGTTCCGCTACGCTGTGAATATATGCAATGACTATCTGCTGCCGGAGGACGGCTCCGTTACAAAAGAGGAATTGGAGGCTGCGAAAAATAGAACCGTGGATTATCTGTTTGCTGTGGATTCGGCATCCGCCGAACCGACTCCGGCGTCCGCCGCACCGGTTTCGTATTCTTCGGGCGGTTCCGGATTGCTTTCCGGGGGCGCGGAATACTGCGCCGTGATCGGAACGCTGGCAGAAGAAAGCAAATATTATTACGCAATATACGACAGATCCGGTACGCAGAGGGCGTACGGAGAATTCGGCACGGGTCTTGAAACGTGCGTAATCCATGATATCCGTACCGGAGCGGAGGAAATCCGGATCCTCTGCGAGGAAGACGGTTTGTGCGTCCTGTATTCGATCAGCTTTTCGGCCCGCGTTAACGGCGGGGCCATGAAAATTTCCAAAAAAGCGGAATTTGATCCCCGGCGGGAAGAGGAAACGCTTCTGAAGCTGATTCTGCCCGATGAAAAGATGGAATATATCGTTGCGGCCGGCACGGAGAGCGCGGTATTGTATACCGCGGACGGACAGGCCGTAAGAACGTATGAGTATGAGCCGAAAAATGTCATCACCTGCGGAGTCCTGCAGGACGGGCTGCTGATTCTCTGTGGGGCGGCCTCCGGAGAAGAGGACGGACACGGCTTCAGCTACGGCTTTGCGGAGGCATTTTCCGAGGCGGGCGAGCTTCTTTGGAGTAAAAGCTTTCTGAACGGGAGCGAATACATTTCAGCCGTAATGGAATGCCAGATGAAGCCAAACGGAAATCTGGGAATTTACGGCAGATATTTTGACTACAGCGAATCCGATTTTCAGATGACCTCGCTGGAGGCGGAGCGATACGACGATTTCAAAATATACGGACACGGAATCGATTACTATATTTATACGTCGAGAATCCGCGGCGAGGAGGGCGGAACGGTTCAATCGTCCGCTTTTCTGGCGGAGCTTGACCTTGCGGGCGGCGAAACGGATATGAGGGTATACTCCGCTTTAAACGATTTCCGTGTGCCGAGCATTTCCCAGACGGGATCGCTTAATAAGCTGAATCCTGCGGGAGAATTCCTCCTGACGAGTGCCCAGGCAGAAGCGGAGGACAGTCCCACGTACCATTTGACGATTGACGGAGAGGCTGTGGAGATCCCGAGCAATCTTGAGGTTTTCTATGATCTGGACACGAGCGGCGGAATTTACGCATATCTTGCGGAAAGCGGTACGGGGATTTACCGGATGAAATATTTTGCCTCCGCGGAGGATTTTTCGTCGGCGATGATCGGACTTCGGCGGGCGCTGAGCGTCTCGTCCGTACTGGACAGGCTGCCCGAGATCATGCCCTGGTTCGTGATTTCCGTGATCGGAATCATTTTACTTGCAGCAAAGCATAAATGGAGGTATAGCCGCGGCGATGAAGAAGATTGCTAAATTTATCAGTGCGGTATTGATTGCTGCCGCGGTAATATTCGTTCTGCATTTTGTTTTGACGCTTGAGGCGGTGGATACGTGGCTGACGGAGAAAATCGGCGGCGAAGCGCCTGCGGACGCTTCTCTGATCCGTACGGAATGGGCAGAGGAGCGCTACGGGTTTGCCGAGACGGACAGGCCGTGCATCTTTGCGCGGGAGGATCGGCTTTATCTGACGGCGGGAGAGGACGTGGCCGATATTACGCCGGAAGAGATCAATATTTCTTACTACGGCAGCTTTATGGATTTCAATGAAATCCTCAGCTATAAGAAAAACTGTGTCGTAAGCGAAGACGGCAGATATATCGTATACCGTCTGGAGTTTAACGATATTCCGTATCTGTATTATTATGATATTGAAGCGAGGAAGGCGTATTTCATTTCCGACCGGGTGGACAGCTTTGATCTCGTGGAAAACGACGGGACGGAGGCGCTGACGCTGATTTATGCGACGGGCTACGCTCAGAAAAATAAATTGTTTTTATATCGCTCTGACCCGGCAGGGGAAACCGCAGGAAGCACTCTGCTGCTTTCGGAGGACAACGCGGTATCCGGCGTATTCGAGGCATACGGCAGCATCGTTTCGCTGTCTCTGGAGGGAACGCTTTCTCGATATGATCCCGCCTCCGGCGCCGCACAGACGCTGTCGGAGGGAGTGGAGGCTCTTTATTTTCCCGGAGACAGCACATACAATTATGATGACTACTATAAAGAGTTTACCGTATGCTGCCGAAAGGGCGGACAGGATTACATCCTGAACGGTTCCGCGGAGGCCGTCATAGAGGGGGGCTATTATAACGTCATTCCGAAGTATACGTATTCCGGTGTCTCCGGTGAAACGTATTATTATTCGCTTAGAAATAAACGGATCGTCCGCGTGTCCGGAGGCGCCGAAACGGTGCTTTATGAAGAGCTTGGCGATCTTTATCATGTGTTTTTATATGTTCCAGGGGAGACGGAGGACGAGCCCGGTTCTTTTGTGGCGGCGTCCGGCAGTACGCTGTACCTTTTGGCTGAGGACGGAGACGCCGCGTCCGAGCTGATGCGCCTGCCGGGGCGGTACCGGAGGCACGCCGAGATGCTGGAGGAGCATATGGCAATCTATCCGGCGGAGAACGGCGTATATTATGTCGCCATGCTGGCTTCCGGCAGTCTCGTTTTTAATACAAAAAACGTGCAGAGCTGGATGAATGCGGCCAGCAGTTATAATTACGGGCTTACCGTCCTCCGGGAGGATGCGGGGGAATACACGGCGGAGCCGCTTAACGTACCGTTTTCCCGAAGCATCGAAGGTCCCGTTCCGGCCGCCCGGGACGGCTCCAGCTCCAACAACCTGATTCACGTTTCCTATTTCGCGGACGGAACGGTGAAAGCCGTCTCGCTGCTTTCTGCCGAGGGCGCGCTGCTTTCCGCAGATATGCTGGGCACGTCCGGATATGCGCAGGGGCAGTGTGTGACTGAGGTATTCTCCTGCAGCGAGGGTACGTACATTTTACGCAAAATCCAAGAGGAAAACGCTGATTTTTATTTTCTTTCCGGCACGGATCCGCAGCTTGCTCCGGCGGCGGACGAGACGGGTGTTCTTGCGGAAGCCAATGGGGATTTTACGGCGGCCGTGTCGTTCGGAACGCTTGTTATTTTCTGAAAAGCGCGGTATAATGAGCCCGTACAACTTAAGAAAGGGGTTATTTACACATGAATTACTCGCATGAAGTAGAAAAAATGATGTGTGTCAAGCAAGGGCCGAATCACGGGCCGGCGCCCATCCCGGAAGAAGGAAAATGGGTAAAAGCAAAGGAAATATCCGACATATCGGGATTGTCGCACGGAGTGGGCTGGTGCGCCCCTCAGCAGGGAGCCTGTAAGCTGACGCTGAATGTGAAAAACGGCATCATCGAAGAAGCGCTTGTAGAAACGCTGGGCTGCTCCGGAATGACACATTCCGCAGCGATGGCGGCTGAAATTCTCGGCGGAAAAACACTCCTTGAGGCGCTGAATACCGACCTTGTATGCGACGCCATCAACGTGGCGATGCGTGAAATATTTTTACAGATCGTATACGGCAGAACGCAGTCCGCATTTTCCGAGGACGGGCTTCCGATCGGCGCGGGGCTTGAGGATCTCGGCAAGGGACTTCGCTCTCAGGTCGGAACGATGTACGGAACCAAGAAAAAGGGTGTGCGTTTCCTGGAAATGGCGGAGGGCTACGTGCTCAGCATCGGACTGGATGAAAATGACGAGGTGATCGGGTATCAATTCGTAAATCTCGGAAAGATGATGGATGCAATTAAAAAGGGCAGCGATCCGAAGGAAGCATATGAGAAAAATATCGGTACATATGGAAGATACGCCGACGCCGTTAAGGTCATTGACCCCCGCAATGAATAAGGAGGAATCGAACCATGGTAAGATTTGAAGGTTATGAGAGAAGAATAGACGGCATCAACAAAGCTATGGCGGAATACGGGATTGCTTCCTTGGAGGATGCAAAGGCAATCTGCGATGCAAAGGGCGTGGATGTTGCCGGAATCGTAAAGGGCGTACAGCCGATTGCTTTCGAAAATGCAGTGTGGGCCTACACGCTCGGCTGCGCGATCGCATTTCAGAAAAAGGTGAAAAATGCCGCGGAGGCCGCGGAGGCGATCGGGCTTGGGCTGCAGGCGTTTTGTATTCCCGGCTCCGTTGCGGATGCCAGAGAGGTCGGTCTCGGGCATGGAAATCTTGGCGCCATGCTGCTGCGTGAAGAGACGAAGTGCTTCTGCTTCCTGGCGGGCCATGAATCGTTTGCCGCTGCGGAGGGCGCGATCGGAATCGCAAGGACGGCGAATAAGGTCAGAAAGGAACCGCTTCAGGTCATTCTTAACGGTCTGGGCAAGGATGCCGCGTATATCATTTCCAGAATTAACGGCTTTACGTATGTGAAGACGGATTTTGATTTTGCCACAAGAGAGCTGACCGTTACGGAGGTCCGGAAGTTTTCGAACGGCGACCGTGCGAACGTACGCTGCTACGGTGCAAACGATGTCAACGAGGGCGTTGCCATCATGCAGAAGGAGGCCGTGGACGTTTCCATTACGGGCAACTCTACGAATCCGACGAGATTCCAGCATCTTGTAGCCGGTACGTATAAGAAATGGGCGATTGAACATGGCAAGAAGTATTTCTCTGTGGCGTCCGGCGGCGGTACGGGACGTACGCTGCATCCGGATAACGTTGCGGCGGGACCGGCTTCTTACGGTCTGACGGATTCAATGGGCCGCATGCACGGGGACGCGCAGTTTGCAGGTTCTTCTTCCGTTCCTGCTCACGTTGAAATGATGGGATTGATCGGCATGGGCAACAACCCGATGGTCGGCGCTACCGTGGCCTGTGCTGTTGCTGTGGAAGAAGCAAGCAAATAAGGCCGAAAAAGCGCATAAATACTGGATTTATTCCGAAAAAGAGCTGCCTATTTGGTGGCTCTTTTTTTGCTTTCAAAACTCGCTTTCAGGGGTAAAATTTTATGCTTTGTACCCTTTTTGTACCCCAAATTTTCATCCGGGGTACAATTTTGTACCCCAACTTGAAAAGCATTGTCTCTAAAACCCGCATAATTACAGGGTTTTTCGCTCTTCTCGCAGGGTAAAACGAAGTCCAAATCCGGGGTAACAACTGTACCCCTTTCGGATAAATTTGGGGTACAGGAATCATCAATGGGAATCTGATTCAAAATTTCAACTGTCTGATTCTGCATCTTTTGTGTAAGGTGAGTATAGATTTGTAAGGTTACTTGAATATTTTTATGTCCGAGGCGATGCTGAACATCTTTCATTGCCGCTCCGTTTTCCAGAAGCATTGTCGTATGTGTGTGTCGCAATGAGTGGAAGTCGAAATTTTTGTATCCCATATCATAGTGAATCACACGGCTGCAATGTTGCATAACACGAGGCTGGATATATGTTCCGTTCTCACGGACATTGATAAGTCTGATCTCCTTGCTTGTATCATCTCCTTGCGTAACAATCTGATGTTTTTCGTTTTCGTATAAGTGCGTATAATACTCATCGTAGTACAATCGGGCTCGATCCTGTTGTGTCTTTGCTTTCCAAAGCGTTTCAAGCATGAAATTATCCAGCCGGATATCTCGGAATGAATCGTATTTGGGATTGCAAAAGGTCCAAAAGCCATCTATGTCCTGTACCTGTTTGTTGATCCGTAAGATGTCATTTTCAAAATCCACATCATCCCAGGTGACGGCAAAGGCTTCTCCCAGTCTAAGTCCACAACGATATGCCAGTAACAGTGGTATATGGCAGGAGTGACCATAAGGAAATCTCGTTATGATCTGATTCCAGAGTTCTGTGGATACCACCTCTCTGACTTTTTTTCGGGTAGGAATTTCAGGTGTCGCCCGTTTGGATGGAAGTTTAACCATCAATGCGGGGTTCGTCTGAATAAGTCCAAGCGGCTCGATTGCATAGGTAAGACAACCGGATAGGATACTCTTTAGGGCAATCAGCGAATTTCGACTGTAACCTGCGTTGAATTTATCATTGATGAATGATTGTATTAACGCCGGTGACAACGACTTCAGCTTGTAATGTCCCAAAGTCGGTCGAATGTGATTTTTGATGCGTTTTTGATATCCCGCACATGTGTCTTCCTTCAAATTGATTTTGCAGTATTCTTTCATCCAAAAATCGAGATAGTCGGAAAAACTGATTTCTGAAGGAACAAAAGTCAATCCGCTATTGTTATACTCAGCCAAAGCTTTGGTGCCAGCTTGCATAGCTTCTTTTTTAGTCGCAAATCCTCCTTTCGTAAATCGTTTTCGTTTCCCTCCAATTTTTGCACCTTCAAAACGATACTGCCAATAGTTTCCTCGTTTCATACAGGTGACTCGTGCCACTTCTTTGACCTCCTTTGTTTATTTTTCTGTGGGAAGTTCTTTGATGGCAGCTAAATCGGTCAAATCCTTACCTTCTGATTCAGCAAGGAATTTTTCCAGTGTTTCTGCTCTGACTTTATAACAGCCAAGTTTTATGGCTGGCAAAAGACCTCGACGAATCAACGCATATACATAGTTTGTATTCGAATGCATAATACCGGCAACTTCTTTGACCGTATAAAGCATTTTATCCATAAGAGGACCTCCCTTCTTTAAATTTTATATAAGATCAAAAAGTTGGCAAATTTCGTTTTTGCTTTTTTGACCTGCTTTGTTAAAAAATCACCTTATATCAGCAGATAAAATGCAGAAAAAATTTTTTCGTTTGCTTTGAATGGATTTTTTCGGTCCCATCCAAACAAGGGACATGCTGCGCCGGCTGACTACTCTGTAACTGAATGCACCGGGTGCATGAAGTTACAAAACCGCATTACAGAGGTACCCGCAAACAAGGTACCCGTAGCCGCTGCTCTAAAGCGGCGCCGCAAGCGTATCGGCAAGGCTCATTGTACCGGGTCATGGCAGCCGTCTTGTGTCAAATGACGGATTATCGCATTCAAGCGCCGCTCGCCGGATCGTTGCGCAGCATATTACCATGATGCCGTAAGGCATATTTGTCAAAGTGCAGTGAGATTGCTCTCAATAACAACAGCTCGGAACTGGCCGAACGGTTATTCTTTAATCATTCGATGAAAACAGTTTCATCAGTTTTCGATGCAGAATCGGCAGGCTTTGAAAAAATTCAATGCGAATTTCTTGCATAAGGTCTTCATTGACAAAAAAACCTTTACGATCTCCGTCAGATGTATATACCTGCTCAACTGCTGCTGAATGGATGTAATTTTCATAGTAGTTCAAAAGGTCCATTTTGCTCCGCGGTTCGTCATTAAGAAATCTAAGAATTATTTCTGCAGGCGGTATAGGCACTGAAATACGATAGTCAGAGTTCATCATTGTTCTGCATCCTCCTTCGTATGATCTCAATGGCGTTACGCTTATGTTTTCTTACCATACGCTCGCTAATTTTCAAATCTAATGAAATCTCTTTCAATTTGATATTCCAGCAAATATTTTCGATCAAAATCTGCCGTTGAATTTCAGATAATGACAGCAGCGCTTCTGCCAGCTCCGGATCGTACACAGGAATATGCTTTCCTTTGACTTCTATATATTGGCAGATATCGTAACTGTTTTCTTCATATCCCAGCTCTTCTTCAAAGGAATCCAAATCAACAAATATAACCCCGTATTTCTCTTTTTTGTTTTTATAGCGATAGTAACGGCGTTTTGCGTTGATAATAACCTTCTTGAGATATCTATCTATGTAATGGATAAGATCTTCGTTGATATCCGTTATGGTATATGTCCGTTTCTCCATCGCTTTTCAGTCCTTTCATTAAAGAAACCATAACAAACATGACCAAAACAGGAACCTTTATGGAAAAATCTTTATACGAACATAGGTTGATCTTTATGTTATTGTGCATTTTGACGTATCTAAACTCTCTTGCCCTGCAAGAAATTCACTCTGTCATATGGGCTGAAAACTAAATATTTTCGTTAAAAATGACGAATTTTAAGATTTGATATAAAAATCAGCCGGATATGATTGACAAATTCCGGCTTCTTTCAGTATTATATAAACAGATGATATTTGTTTGTATTTTTGAAATTACTTTTTCTTTTTCACCAGATAACAAATCACCGAAAATTCTGCGCAGATGATTACGCCTAAGATAACATAAGCAACGATATGGATCGTTCCAATGCCGGAAGAAGCTTTCGGCGCAGGCGAAGCGGTGCGAATCGGTGTTGCGGTCTTTTTTGGGGTAGGCTTGGCCGTTGCATCTGGCGTAGGTTCTTCGGTCGGCGTAGGTGACGGGGCTTGCGTCGGCTGCGGCGTCCACCACTGTTCTATGGCCGGAATCGTAAAGTAAGCGCGATCCGATAAAATGTCTCCGTTTCCTTCATACTCCGTTACAACCGTAAAATATCTGCCCGGCTTCAGCATTCCGTTTTCGTCGGTATATTCATAAAATCTTTCGTTTGAAAACAGCGGCGTGCCCCCGTTCCATTTTTTATGAATGGTTTGTGCAGAACCAATAGTAGTTATTGTAAGAATTGCAGAAACCTGTTCCGGATCATCGTCCTCTTCAAAAACGAGGAATGCTCGTGTGGGGCCAATTGTTTTTTTTGTTGTAGACGCAATGATTTCGATGGAATTATCGTTGTTCACGATCACGCCGATATTTATGATTTCATTTTCCCTTAACCCTTCGGCAGACGCCGGCAACTGAAAAGCGCACAGCAAAAAAGCAATACCAACCAGGATTTTTTTCATATTTATTCTCCTTTTCTCGAGTGGCTTTATTTCGTATTGTACAATATTTGTAAATTAAACGCAAATAAAAAATAATTTTGAAAGAAGGAGATTCCAATGCAGACGAATGTTTTGATGCCATTACCCCCAGATGTATCAAAACATATGGAAAGGAAATTGAAATATGAATTTGAGAAAAATTTGCGTTCTCGTTGCGATTCTCGTTTTGCTGTGCTGCTCATTTTCACTTATTCTGACGGCAGAAAGTTCCGAATACCCTCCGCCCGACTTTACGACGCCGCGTATGAACAACGCGGAAGCGGTGGAAAAACTGGTCGAGCTTGCCACGAAATACAATACGGTATATGTCAACGGGACGGTCGGACAGCCGCTTTCGTGTGATCTAATCGAAAATACGATAAACAGTACTTCCGGCAATACAGACAGAGCGGAACAAAACAAGAAACGAGTTCCATATAATTATTACGCCTTCGATTGCTCCGGAATGGTTAAAGCATTGTTTTTATGGGAGTGGGACAACGGCGAATATAATTATAATGAAAATGAAGAGGTAAACCAGTCGGGATTATGGGAACTTTGTCCGAAGGCTTCACGCAGTAATATATTCACTTCTTATGACAGTATAATGCCAGGAGAGTTTTTGTATATAGAGGATGAACATTGCGGAATGTATATCGGCGGCGGCTATGCCATTGAATGTACTCCAAAATGGAACAGCGGCGTGCAGATTACAAGAGTGGTATTGGATAGTGAGCCGTTGCCCGATGAATCGGAACCGGCAAGGAAATGGGACAGTCACGGAAAGCTTCCCTTTATTTCCTATACATGTGATAATTTATATCAAACATCTACCAGCGGCCGACTGCAATTGAACAAAAGCGTGTATCATCCCGGAGAGCCGATTCGCATCACCGTGAAAGGGCTGAGCGGCGATAATTATCTGGACGCCCATGTCGCCGTTTATTCCACAGCATTTCCTACTTCTTCCGATAACAGCTTAAACAATTGGTGTTATGTCGGAAGCGGCACGCATGACCGTGAAGATCCCCCGGGTGCAATCGCAACGGTATACCTGGACGCCAAATCATATCTCTTGGATCATCCGCAAATCTTATCCCCGGGTACATATCAGGTAAAGCTGTTTGCAGATGACGGGAACACGCAAGCAATCGATACATTGACCTTTCAGGTTGTTTATCCACAGATCAGCAAGGCATTGTATGCAGATGGCTTGATTGACGTAACCATCGACGGTTACATAGAAGAAGACGCGTGGATCGGCCTGTATCAAAACGGGACTACAGGTTCGGATTCAAGCCCGTCAATCCTGTGGCATTATGCTACAAAAGAGGTTACTTCCCGGCGGAATTACGGCGATCTGCATTACGTCACGCATCTTCGGTTTGATGCGTCAGATGCAAAAATCTCCATTCCGTCTGCCTATCAGGTCGTTCTATATCTTGATGAGGGATACAATTCGGCAGCTACTAAGCAGCTCGCAGCGACCTATCAGCATACTGACATTCTGACACAGTACACAGCTGCCTCAGCTTCCGGCAGCGGAATCAATATCGGCCCGACTGTATATGAAATGGAAGACGAAATCAAAATTGATTTTTACGGTGTAACAAACAAGGACGCGTGGATCGGTCTGTATCCTGCAGGCACGACAAACTATAATCCCTGCTCTACGGGTATGTGGGTATATACGTCAACCGGTACGCAGTGGTCTATGTACGCAGAATTTTCAAGTGCATTTCCGGCCAATGGCACGGTGTATCTGCACGCCAATGTCGTAGACGTGGATACGGGTTCGCTTCGTAATACGCCGTTGGGAAATTACAAGCTTGTCTTGTTCGGAGACAGCGGCTATACCAATGTATTGAAGGAGGTTGTGATTCGCATTACATATTAAAACGAAAATCGCCGAAATCATCACCGACAGTGAAGCTAAAATCCCACAAGGCCAAAAGCTTTGTGGGATTTTAATTGTCAAAAGCGTACAAATCGGTAGCATGTTTACTATTTTTCTGAAACATATTGACAAACCTCATAACATTTGATATTATGAATATAGCAACAATAAATAGAATAATATATGACAAAAATCGTTCGGATTGCCTATATTTACTCTGAAACAAGACCGAGAGGATGAATATATAGAATAAACAAAATAAAAGGAGAGAAACAAACATGAATGCAGGAAGTTGTAAAAAACGATGGTTATCCCTTTTGCTGTGTTTGACATTGCTGGCTACCTGCCTACCGGTATCAGGCTGGGCGGCAGCGGTGTCCTTACCCGCCGAATCTTCTCAAGTGACGGCTGAAGATGCGTTGCCTAATGACGCGTTATCGGCAGAACCCATTGAAAGCATATCTGATGCCATACCGGAATTTCATTCCATTATCACCCAAGCGGAGGCACTCGACAACGGTTATGTCGCACGCTTGAACAATGAAGAACCCAACCTGAATACGTTGATTTTTGCCCGTTCAGACGGTTCCAAAGTTATGCGCGTATTCGAGTATCCCGTCAAGTATGTGGACAGCAGCGGCGTTGTTCGTGACAAATCTTTGGCGCTTTCTCATAAAGCGGAAATCGGCTACTTCACGGCAGATACAGACGTCGTTTCTCTTTTCCCCAAAAATCTGTCGGATGGCATTCGGCTTACATATGAGAATAGCGAGATCGAGCTGCGGCTTGTGCCCGAATTTTCCGAAACTGTGCTTTCCGCTCAGCCAACCGTTCCGCAACAGGCAGTGAATGCCTTGACGGATACGGAGCTTGCACAGATTTCCGCAACGGCTTCAACCACAAACGAGGGGAAGTCGGTCGCGTATGTGTATGATGCATCCACCATCTTAGAATACACACCGACCTACAACGGTTTTAAGGAAGATATTGTCGTCAGCGAATACACCGGACAGACGGAATACACGTTCCGTCTCTATACGGGTGGCCTGAAGCTGGTCGGGCAGGGTGAAGGATTCCGCCTTGTCGGTGCGGATGGTGAAACCAGAGCCTATTTGGGCGACATCATCATTTTCACTGCAGACGAGCGAAACAATACCTTTGGCAGCATGACTGCTGAAACCATCCGGGAAAACGAGGAATACAAGCTCACGATCCACGTGGATGCGGATTATTTGAGGGATGAGCGCACGGTATATCCGATTCGCATCGATCCCACGATCAGCGTGAACTACGATGCGAACGGTGCAGGTGCTATCGAGGACGTTACACTGAACAGCTTGTCGGGTTCGGACGGCGATTCATGGTCATTGACGGTTGGCAAACGCGCGACATACGGCATTTCACGTATTTTGATGCGGTTTCCGGCTCTAAGTCTGTCTGCCATCGACAGCGCATCGCAAATCACGAGTGCAACAGTCGAACTGCGCGATCTGATGTGTGAGGATGATGCGCTGACAGTGTACGCGCATACCTATACCGGGAATGTGTGGAGCGAATCTACGGCCAACTGGTCGAACACCGGTTCGACCAATTATGCATCTGCATCACTCTCATCACGGACGATTTCGTACGCCAATGGCACCAGTGCGTCTGCTCGTGGGACATCGCAGCCGCATCGCTATGCATTTGACATCACGTCTGCGGTAAAGGGATGGAAAAACGGAACCTATTCAGCAACCCGAGGAATTGTGTTCAAAGCATCCAGTTCGATTGAAAACGGTTCGACAAATATTTCTAAGACGATCTGCTCGTATAACCGTTCGAGTGAATATCGTCCGAGTTTGACTGTGACGTATAATAATCCTACTCCAATGCCGGATATTCAATTACAGCAGGAAACGGTCGCATTATCCGTTGGCAGTACAACGCAGCTTACGTCCAATATGTCTACAACTGGGTATACAGTGACTTGGAGCAGCAATAATACATATATCGCAACGGTAAGCGGTGGAAAAGTTACCGGTGTCAATCCGGGCACTGCAATCATAACTGTTACCTATAAAAACAGCTCAGGCGTTACCAAAACGGATACCTGTACGGTTTATGTTAAATTGGCGGATGGCGTTTATTATATAAAAAATAGCTACAGTAATAAGTATGTAAATGTGGAAAATGGAAATATCAAGAGCCAGACAAATGTGTATCAATACACAAAATACACAAGCGATCCATCTCGTTTACGCCAATTATGGAAAATAAAATATCTTGGAAATGGCTATTACAGCATTCGCCCAATGCATAAACTGAATATGGGACTGGATGTCACAGGCAGCAATGTGGATATTTATTCCATTGGAACAACAGATACAACGAGCGGGGTAGCTTCCTATGCCAAGTGGACGATAAATGGCGTATCTGGCGGCAGGTTTGCACTATATAACAATGGCAGTGCCTCCAAAGCATTGGCTCTGGCGTCACAGTCAACATCAAACTCCACAAACATTTGTGTGCAGAGCTTCAGCTCCGCACTGACGCAGCTATGGACATTTGAAAAAGTCTCCAATCCTCCCAGCGGTATTCTGCTGTATGATTCCTCAACGGGGAGCAGAATCAGCAGTGTATCTCAATGGATAGCGCCTGAGCAGAGGATGGGCCTAACTATGATGGG